>Ga0315298_1000501_pt1 | contig 75654 bp, 76 predicted proteins | sample WHS_1_MG_FD_203077 | JGI IMG/M metagenome (GOLD analysis project Ga0315298, IMG submission 203077) | Extremophilic microbial mat communities from Washburn Hot Springs, YNP, Wyoming, USA - WHS_1_MG | ecosystem: Environmental > Aquatic > Thermal springs > Hot (42-90C) | place: USA: Wyoming... | reverse complement strand
GTTTTTGGTTTTTCAATTAGTTTAACAACATTATCTTTTTCATCTAGTACTGCTATGCCGAATCTTGTTGGGTCTTCAACCTCTTTCAGTAGAATTAGGGCGTCTAATTTTTCGTTTTCGAATTTTTCTATTAGCTTGTTGAAGCCTTTGCCTATTAGGTTGTCGCCTAAGCACATTATGAAGTTGTCTTTGCCGAGGAAATGCTGTGCTGTTTTTACGGCATGTGCAAGCCCAAGTGGTTCTTGGGGTATGTAGGTTACTTTAATGTTCCATGCTGTGCCGTCTTTAACGTAGTTTTTAACGTCTTCTCCTGTTTCTGGAGCTATTATTATTCCTATATCTTTAATGTTTGTTTGGGCTACGTGGTCTAGAACGTAGCCTAAAATTGGCTTATTAGCCACGGGAATTAATTGTTTTGCGGTGGTGAAAGTTAGAGGTCTAAGTCTTGTGCCTCTGCCACCGCTTAAGACTAAAGCTTTCATGGGTATGCACTTGTTATAGGATTTCTGTTAGTTTATGTATTTGGAATTTTGGGTTTTTTGTGGTTATAATTTCTTGGAGGTTTTTGTTTTCTTTTATGTTTTGTATGTCGTTGTCTTCTGTTATTAGGGCGTCGCAGTTGTTTATGGCGGATGAGAGAATGAGGCAGTCTATGAAGTCGCTAATCATGTTTCTAAGTTTGAAGGCGGTATGTAGGATTGTGCTTTCATATATTGGAAGGGTGTTTATTGTTTCGTTGTATATTAGGGCTCTGATGCCTCTGGAAATTCTTTCAGGCGGTATTATTCCCGAGGCGGCGTATTTGGCGCCTTTTGCGGAAAGTTCGAATATGGTTATGTCGCTTATGAAAATTTGGTGTTCTTTATGTATTAGTTTGGTTGGGGCGTCTTTTGGTAAATTTTTGACGGAGATGCCTATTACGGGTAGGAAATATGTGGTGTCTAGCAGTAGTTTCAAGTTTCAGCCTTCTGGGATAGTTCTTTTCTAAATTTATGAAACTCTTCGAGGTTTACTTCAACGAAGGTGGGTTCTTTCAAGATTTCTTCGATGCTTGGCACGGGCTCAACTATGAGTCTTCCATCTTCAACTTTATATATTACCCTTGTATAAGCCTTAAGGCCTAATTTTTCCCTGACTTCCTTCGGAGGGAATAGTTCACCTTTCGAGCCAACTCGACTTTTTTGCATTTTTTCGGTTCACCGAGTAAATTGCTATTTTGCGACTAATAAGTGTTGCTATCATCACTCATAACTGCTTCGTTGCGGTGAAGGTTAAGCGCGCGCACTTAGAACCAAAGCTTTTGATAAAACAATTAATGCAGACTCGTTTATTATAACTTTCTGAGTTTATAGCATGGATTTTCGTTTAGTTTTTATTGCAGCTTTACGCTGTTCTTTTAATGTTTCAATCGAAGTTTAACTTTCATTTTTGTTCTACTTATCCAGTTATAAACTGGAATCAGCGGATATTTTATTGGTTGTGGTAAAACATCCTTTATGTCTCTGTGTAATCCTAACTTTGTGGCTAGCTTTCCTTTTTGTGTTAATGGTATATAGTAGCGTGTTAGTTTAAACTTGATGAATCCGTTGTTTTGTTTGAATTTGTCAAGGGATGGGTGGTTTCCCATTCTGCCATACATAACCCATGAAATGCCTTTGTTTGCGCAAACTTCAACTGTTTTCGCTATTAAGGCGTTGTTTACGGCTTTGTCCCAATGTTTTTGCAGTGAAAGAATCTGCGATATTACTGCAATGTTGTCGCCGTGAATAAGCTGTATAAATCCTACAAGTTCGTCTTGAATGTGGGCGCAAATATAAGTGGAATTTTTTGAAGAAAAAATCGCTCTTTTCACCGACTCAAGGGGTGTTCCGTAATGTGGAAATCCCCTCTCTTGTCTTATTGGAGTTTCGTTGTAAATTTTCCATATTCCTTCTGCTAACTTTTCATTAGGCTCTGCAATTTCGATTTTTACACCGCTTTTTTCCGCTTTACGTATCATGTTGCGGGTTTTCTTGCCTATACGGTTCCACCATTCCTCAAAAGAGGTAACATGCAAAAGTGCAATGTTGTCGCTCTCTCTAATCCATAGGTTTGACGGATTTTGAAAGGTAAAGCACCACTTTCTTTCTATAAAAGTGAAAATATCTGCGCCTCTTTCGCAAAGTTTTTTGATGAGTTCTTCTGTAGGAGTTACATTTTTTTCATATTCCTTTGCATCCATTGCTATTTTGAAAAATAGTTTTTTTCGGAAGGTTATTGTTTCAACTTCCTTGTCTACGTTCAAGATTCTCCTCAAAACCTCATAATAAGCGCCTCTATAATTTAGTTTCCCCCTTTGGAAAAGCCATATGGGGTGAATTTGCAGAACCTCTCCTTTGGCAATACGTTTCTCAGCAATCTTAAAGGCTTGTTCAACAGAATATTCATAACATAGTGTATCTAACCCAAATGTTGGGAACTCGTAAAAAGACTTTAGCGGATAGTTGCTTGGAATCTTTGGTTCTTTAAACCTCCATCGCTTCCACAGGATTCTTCCTGGCAGATGGGCAGTGCCATGAATTGTATAATAGTTGATTTTTCTTCCAGAAACTTTCTCAAGCAATTTTAAATCTCCAAAAGGGTCGTTCACTATGTGAAGCGCTATCTCATGCCTATCATTATTTATCAGCCTTAGCAATTCAGTGTCAGGCAAAGTTTTTGGCGTAAAAAACCAATAAGCCTTCACATTTCTGGATGATTCATTAACCATTCTTGCAATTATTTTAGAGTTTCTTAAGTATCCCCTTGTTGACTTAAGATTTAGAGCAACGTATATGAAACTTTTAAGTCTTGACGAATATGGATAGTCAACATCGATTCTAAGCATTATAGGCGATGACGTCATCTCTGTTCGCAAACATAAAGGTGTCATATCTTTTTTATTAAACCTTTATTTCTTATTGTATCGCAAAAGTCCTAACTATAAGTTCAGTTATGGAAAAGCGTATGAGCATCTTTCAACTTTGAACATTGCTTCTTTTTGGCGCTCAGGTTATTCAAATATAAAAATATTTAATAATGCTGGAAATCAAAAATTCGAATGGTATAGAAACGCACATCGAAATACTGGTTGGGGTAAAATATGATCTCATGCTTTATGATAGTTAAAAATGTTCTAAAGCAAGGCTATCCTTTCGTAGAAGCTATTGCTTCAGCTTTACCAATATGCGACGAATTTTTGATATCTGATGGGTATTCTACGGATGGCACATTTGAAATTTTGAAACGAATTTCATCCTTAAATAAGAAAATTCGAATTTTCAGGTATAATTGGCCTAAAACAAAAAATTTGGCACTTTTAGGTGAAGTTACGAATGCCCTTAGACGCAAGTGTAAGTTTGATTATATATTTTATGTTCAAGCCAACGAAGTGATACCCGAAGCAAATGTTGAGTTAATAAAAGCCTTGCCCGAAATGTTGCCTACAGTGTACACTTTCAGTTTTCCATTCATACAATTGGTTAGGAAGTATAAAATTACTGAAGAACGGAGATTAAGGTTTTCTAAGAACCTAAAGGGTATTGTGGCGATCGGAGATGCATGGACATTAGGGCCGGGTAGAAACTTCATTATTTCAGAAATTATTAAAAATCTGAAGAACCCAAGAAATCTTCTTCGTTTTATTGGAGGGGGAATAGCGTTGACTTATGCGAATTATGAAAGTATGTTTTCAAAGGCAATTTATCTTCCCAAACCCATCTTCAAATATTGGGCCCTTTTCCCTCAGAATTGTCTTGAGAAATGCAAAAATCACGCAGAAATGTTCAATCTAAAAGAACATTATAAAATCATTGAAATTCTTAAAACTAAAGTGGATGATCAAGTTTCATTTTGGGAAATGGCGTCTGTACTCATTAGAACAGCACTACCACTTGGCATTAAATATCCGGGAAATTTAGGTATTGTAGATGTGGAAGATCATCCGAAAATAATGCGAGATTTACTTTTAAATTCTAGCTTGAAAAGTTATTATGTGCGAGAAGAAGTAATTGAATCAATAGCAGCGCTATGATAATTACCTCAGTTATATTATTGGGTTGTGATCGTTTTATATTTTTAGAAATTAGCTTTGTCCATAACAAATAACATTTATGTAAGATTATGAAAGTATTATTGATGATGACCACTAGTTGTTCTTTAGTAACTGTCGGTATAGTAGTGCTGAATAGGGAATGGATAATTGATAAAATGTTGGCTTCCCTGCAAAGTCAAACATACCCTCACAACCGCATTTTCGTTCTTATGGTGGATGGATGTAGCACCGATAAAACTGTGGAATATGCTCAAAGATTTCTGAAAAAAATCTGACTTTAATGGTTACCAAATCATAATAAAAAAGTGCACAATACCTGAAGGAAGAAACATATGCATAGAAAGAATGCGCGGTGATATGCTTCTTTTCTGGGATAGTGACGTTATTATGGAGCCAAAGGCAATATGGGAACTTGTGAAAACGATGAAAAAAGAAAATGCGGAAATAGTGAGCGCTCATATGTTTGGCATCTTTGTTAACTCTGTAGATGAGTTGGAAACAAAAATAAAGGAAACTGCGGCTACACTTAAACGGAAGGGTTCTATATACCAATCTCCAAGGGTTGGAATGGGACATACGCTCATCTCCAAAAAAGTTTTTGACTTTATACGTTTCGATCCAGATCTAACAATTCTTGAAGATTTCGATTTTTCTGTAAGAGCTAGGCAGCATGGGTTTAAGCTCATAATTAATGAAGGAATACAAACTTTTGATATTAATATAATAAGAAAGGATTACAGTGACATTCACATAAATGCACCTCTTAAAAATGCTTTAAGAGGGATCCGTAAGAAAGCGTATGCCCAAGTTATGGCTCACAGTTTTAAAATTACCTTTAAAGATATGATAGTTTTCTTCTTAGAAAACAAGAGATACACTTTCTATCTTGGCTACATACCCGCAGCAATCTTTTCATTATACGGTATTTTATCAACCAACGTTTACTTCTCAATAGTATTTCCAACGTATTTTCTATTATTTACTTTTTGGCAAATACTAAGAAGGAGAGTAAACCAAGGAGTTAAAGCTATTGTTAGGAGTATTTTAGTCGGAATACCAACATCCGTATGGTTACTTTATTACTTTATAAAATGTATTCTATTGAGAGAATAATTTAATAGCTATTTTAGTATTTTCAAGTAGTCTTTTATCATTTTGGCGTGGTCGAATGCTAATTTTTTCGGAATTTGGTTTATGTTAAAAAAGCACGCTTTTTCCTCTCTTGATTCCGCTCTACTTTGTCTTCTAACTTTTTTTGCTGCATAACATATGGCTATTACGTGTTTCCATGGATGCCGTTTAGTGTTAGAATATACCCCTACAATTTTTGAAGGTTTCACGTCTAATCCACATTCTTCTTTTGCTTCTCTTTTTAGGGTTTCTTCTACATTTTCGCCATATTCTACATAACCGCCGGGGAGGCTCCATAAACCTTTGAAAGGTTCAAACTTCCTTTTCACCAGTAATATTCTTTTTCTGTCCTCAATTATGATGTTGACTGCTAATGCGGGGTTAATCCATACTGTTTCGTCTGGTTCAAGTTCAACATTTTCAGAACCTAGACCAACTGCCACGTATTTAAGTGCACTTGAAAACTTTTGTGGGTTATATATGCGTCTGCCGTCTATTAAGATGGGGTTTTTCATTTTTGAGGTGAAATCTTCTGGTTTAAGCTTTCCAAATTCCGACCATTCTGTTACAATGATCGCGCATTCAGCATCGCTTATGCATTCTGAAATTGTTTTGCAATATTTTATTTTGTTGCCGAAAATTTTTCTTGCATTTTCTAACGCTGCTGGGTCGTAAACGGAAATTTTTGCTTTTCTCCGCAGCAACTCTTCCACTATTTTTATTGAAACCGCTTCCCGCATATCGTCTGTTTCTGGCTTAAAGGCTAAACCTAATATGGCTACTTTTTTGGCTTTTAGAGTGCCCAGCAGATTTTCTGCCAAGTTAATTGCCTTAAACGGTTGAATCTCATTCACGCGAATAGTTGCCTCCGTTAACGGGAGTGCTGTGCCCTTTGACCTTGAAAATTTTAACAATGCTTGCAAATCTTTTGGAAAGCAGGACCCACCCCATCCTAACCCGGCTTTAAGGAAAAGTGGTCCGATACGTTTGTCTAATCCTATGCCTTTTGCCACAACTTCAACATCAGCATCTGGGATTCTTTGGCAAAGATTTGCTATTTGGTTTATGTAGCTTACTTTCATGGCTAAGAAAGCGTTGTTGGCATATTTTATGAGTTCAGCGTTTTGAAGATTTGTTCTGATGGTTGGTGGAATGTTTTTGCCGTAGAAATCTTTGTATAGCGATTCTAGCAGATCGCCTGATTTTTTGTCATATTCGCCTATAATGATTCGGTCTGGGTTTAAAACACCATTTAGGGCTGAGCCTTCCACTAAAAATTCAGGGTTTATGCATAAACCGAAATGTGAACCGCACTTTTTTTTTGAGTGTTTTTCGATGAGAACTTTTACAACATCATTTGTTGTAGATGGTGTGACTGTGCTTTTGACGACCACTAAATGATATTCCTTCTTTTTTGCTAAGGCTTCCCCAATTTTACGTGAGGCGCTTTTAATGTATTGTAAGTCTATGTTTCCATCAGGTAAGCTTGGGGTTCCAACGGTGATGAAGGTTATTTGGCTGTTGAGGATTGCTTCTTCATAATCAGAAGTGCACTTCAGATTTTTTTCTTCCACCACTTTTTTCAATAATTCTTCTAAGCCCGGTTCATAAAATGGTGGAACAGCATTGTTTACGGAGTTTACTTTTTGTACGTTAGATTCTACAATGATAACTTTGTAATTTTTGCTTGCAAATCCAACAGCAGTACACAATCCCACGTATCCTGCTCCTACTATTGATAAATTGCGTATTAGCATATGTTAGCCTCTTATTTGATTTTGAATAATTGCTTATATAATTGCTTATATGAAGAGAATAAAGATGAGTTGATGTGTGAATGATCAGGAGGGTTGTTGTCCCCGCTGCTGGTTTAGGTACTCGTTTATTTCCAGCCACTAAGGAACAGCCAAAGGAAATGCTTCCAGTTTTTTCCAAACTTAGTGGCAATGAGATTTGTCTAAAGCCTCTATTGCAAATTGTTTTTGAGCAACTTTATGACGCTGGTTTTCGAAGCTTTTGTTTTGTTGTTGGCAAAGGAAAGCGAAGCATTGAAGATCACTTCACACCTGACTACAATTCAGTTGCCATGCTTAAAAATAAGGGAATGGAAAATCAAGCTTTAATCATGCATAGCTTTTATGAGAAGCTTAAAAATTCAACTATATTCTGGTTGAATCAACCTGAACCAAGGGGTTTTGGGTATGCGGTTTTTTTAAGTCGTTCTTTCGTGCAAAATGAACCATTTCTAGTGCACGCTGGTGACACTTATATTATTTCGGCGAATGCTGAGCATCTTTCTTCGCTGATGCAGCTTCATGAAAGGCTTAATGGGGATGCAACAATTCTCGTTCAGGAAGTTGAAAATCCGAAGCAATATGGCGTTATTGAAGGAGTTGAGGTGGAGAAGGCTGTTTACAAAGTCACTAGAGCGGTTGAGAAGCCTGAAAAGCCTTTAACAAATCTTGCAATAGCGGCTGTCTATGTGTTTCATCCGGTGATTTTTAAGGCTTTGGAGAAAACTGGGCCTGGAAAGGGTGGCGAGATTCAGCTTACGGATGCTGTTCAAACATTAGTTGATTGGGGATTGAATGTTTATGCTTTGAGGCTTAGCCGAGACGCTTTAAGGCTTGATATAGGTAGTCCGGAAACCTATTGGGAAGCTTTGTTTATGTCGTATCGAAGTTTTGCTGAAAAGTTTGGGGGGCTTAAGGGAGCAAAATGATTGATTCAACAATTCAAGAAGACATCGAACATATAAGGGATTCTTTAAAAGGCGATAATTTTAAGGATAAAAATTTTTTAGTCACGGGTGGTGCTGGTTTTATTGGAAGCTGGATTTGTGATGTGCTCTTTAAGTTCGGAGCTAAAATTTTCTGTTTAGATAATTTTTCAAGCGGGCAGATTGAGAACATAAACCATCTAAAAGTTGGCACTCATTTTAGAATCATTAAAGGGGATGTTTGTAACTTCAAAAGTGGAAGAAACTTCGATTATATTTTGCATCTTGCAAGTCGAGCTTCGCCAGAAGAGTACCAACAAAATCCAATTGAAACTTTAAGGGCTAACTCTTTAGGCAGTTATAACATGTTGGAGTTGGCGAGAAAAAATGATGCTATAACATTGTTTTCTTCGACATCGGAAGTTTACGGAGACGCCCAAGTGGTTCCAACTCCAGAAAGTTATTGGGGTAACGTTAACCCGATAGGAGTTAGGTCATGTTATGATGAGGGTAAACGTTTCGGAGAAGCCTTGTTTATGGCTTATTATAGGCAGTATGGATTGAATGTGCGGATTGCGAGAATTTTTAATTCTTATGGGCCGCGTTTAAGATTTGAAGGTGCCTACGGAAGAGTGGTTTCTCGATTTATCACGCAGGCTTTGAGTGGCAAACCTTTAACAGTTTATGGTGATGGAACACAAACAAGGTCTTTCTGTTACATAACCGACACTGTGACGGGGCTTCTATTGCTATTGACAACCAAAGAAGCGAAAGGACACGTTGTAAACATAGGAAATCCAGAAGAAATAACAATTTTAGAGTTAGCCAAAACAATTAAAAAATTAGCTAATAGCAATTCGGAGATAAGTTTTCATCCTCTACCTGCTGATGACCCGAAAAGAAGATGTCCCGACATAAGCAAAACGCAGAAATTGTTAGGGTGGACGCCGAAAGTCACATTGGAAAACGGTCTCATGAAAACTATATCATGGTTTAAATTGCACAGTTAACGTAGGCGGTAATAGAATGACAGACGCTGTTGCTGTTGTTTCTGGAGGAAGTCCAGACTATTTAATTGACATCGTTGCGGATGGCATGGTACGGTTGCTGGGGCGAGAAAACGTTTATGTCAAATATTATTGGCTCAAGCATGGAGCGTGGCAAGATAGGCGATATAAACATCTATACACTGTTACAACAAAAGAACCAAACAAAATCTCTCTCCGTGAATGTCAAATTCTCGTGGCGTCTGTACGCGTTCCAATAGAGTACATAAGACAATATAAAAGCGCAGTAGGCGGAGTTGTTGCCGTAATAGATGGGGAAGATGTTGGAGAATTAAGGAAGGAGCATCTGAAAATTGCTGATGTATATTTTAAAAGAGAGTATTTTAAAAGCCTCAAGTATCCAGTTAAAATATTAAATTTGCCGCGGGTGCGCAAACTAATCCCAACATATTATAGGTATTATCCTGAAAAAGTAGTTAACTTATCTTTTGGTGTTGTGCCATTGGACTACGAATTTCAAAGTGCAAACTCGGAGAAAACTGGAAGTGTCTTTTTTGCTGGAGGCTTGTCAAGCAATATAAGAAGGCAATTGAAAGATATGATAATCCGTTCTGGTTTCACATATCTCCCAAACATTTTAGACATGGACACATACATTCGAGAAGTTCGCAGACATTGGATTTGCATAGCACCACGAGGCTCCGGATGGGACACATATCGTTACTGGGAAATACCCTACATAGGAAGCGTTTTACTTTGTCAAAATCATCCATTAAAAATAGATGACGACTTCGTTCACGAAAAAAGCTGCTTAAGGTTCTCAACCGCTGAGGAGGCGAAGTTGCTAATAGATCGGTTTTTAAACGATAAGGAAAAACTGCAACGTATACTTAAAAAGGGGCATGAGCTTGTGATGGAAAAACATTTGTCAATCCATAGAGCCAAAAAAGTGTTAGACACCATAAACTCTTTTTGCAAAATAGAATGGTAAAGTCTAATTGTCTGGCATAAATAACATGACGTAATGTTCCTTTTTATGAGAATAAATTTTCTTGAAACTTTTTTCCTGAAATTTTAACATTAATTCATGGCTGTGAACCTCGACTATACAAGGTTTGTTGATCTGCAAATTTAAGAGAACAGCTTCGCTTCCTTCTATGTCCATTTTCATAAAATCGTGAGGCAAATTAAGATGTTCTATTTTGAAAGGTTCAGGGATTATTTCAACATTCCAATTATTCTCTTTAACATTTTCTTCTAAGCATCTCAGCGCCTTTACGTCACGTTCTATTGCTATAATTTTTTTGGCACCGTATAAAATATAGAAAAAAGTTGTCTCACCACATCCAGCACCCACATCTAAAACTGTTTTTCCATGAAGCGAGAACGGAGGCAAATAATATTTTTCCCATGTTTTCCATTCGTCAACAAAAATAAAAAAGAAATTATACAGCAACTTTATTCTTTTACCGTATAGCTCTACAATTATACTTTCATGATTTTGATGGACAATTTTTACCCATCTCATAAGTGCCAAGAATTTCAGCAGTTGATGAGGAAGGAAAGAGTTTCCAAGAAAGTAGAGAACTGGAGCTTTCTTCTTCTTTGACAATCCAAGCGAAATGTTAAATGGAAGTCTCACCATGTCAGTTTCCTCAATACCTCTTTAATTTTAGTTATAATATTCATATAGTAGTTCTTCGTAGGTATTGAGCGTATTTTTGATTATGTCATCCCAACTATACTTTCTTATTTTCTCTCGGCTAATTTTTCTTGATATTTCCTCTACTCTAAGCAGTATTTGAGATATAGCCTTCTTTATAGGTAGCGCGCTAGCTTTTGGAATAATGAATAATCCGTCTTTCAGCGCATCAGCTAACTTTGGCACGCACCCTGTAAAGGTTGTAATGACTGGTTTTTGACACGCTAACGCTTCTAAAACAACTACACCCCACGGTTCATCTAAACTGGGAAAAACGAAAATGTCGACGGCACTGTAATAGAGTAAAAGTTCGTAAGGTTTTACCCAACCCGTGAATGTCACGTTCTCTCCTATTCCCATACTTTTGCTCATAGCCTTGAATTTTTCTTTATGTGGACCATCTCCCACCAGAATCAATTTCAGGTACGGGTTTTCTCCTTTGACGTATTTTAACGCTTCTATCAAATACTGAATGCCTTTACTTTCGTGCAATCTTCCCACATACAATACGTAAGGTCTATCTTTGTCTAGATGAAGTCTTTCTCTCGCTTCATTCTTATCAATGGGCTTAAATTCTTCCAAGTCAATGCCCATAGGTTGTATTCTTACTCTTTCTTTTCCATACAATTTAGAAAAATATTCTTCTTCTTCCTTGCTTAGGACAAAGAAGCGATCGATGTTGCTGAAGGAAATCTGCTGTGTAAATAGAAAAGGAAACCTTTGAGGATGGAGAAATTGGGCTTGAATATTCTTCTTAAATTCGAAGAGTAAAGGATATCCTCCATGGGATTGTGCGACTACTGGGCATCTTTTATGTATGAAAAGGCTGATCAAGTTTGCATGGAAATTGTAAAATCCGTGAAGGTGAACAATCATCTTCTCGTGTTTTGCGAGTTCCATCTGTAGATTTTTTAGCAAAGGCAAAGAATATTCAAGTGCATATGTCCAGCAAGTTGAAGGAAAAATTTTGTATGTAATTCCATTCTTGTCTTTTCTTACAAATACTTTCGTGAAAGTTTTTTCTGGTCGCCAACATTCCACTTCGTACTCTTTAGTTCTTTTTACTAATTCCTTCGCCAATCTAACGTGCCAATCTCCCTCATAAAATCTAGGGTCAACTCCAAGATTAAATGGAGTTAGAGAATGATGCAAGATTTGTATAATTTTTTTCATAATTGCTCCTTTCGTCTCTAGTTTTTAGTCTTATTATTCCTTAAAAGTGAAGAGGAATTAATATTAATAATTGTCGGCTTTTATCCATCGAGTCCTTGTAGAGTTAAAGACTCTATTTCAACGCGCCTCTGCAACAAAATCTTTCATTTTCCTTTAAACTTCCCTTCAAATTATACTCCTCTTTTTAAGGCGCCTGTCATGAACGCGAATCGAATTAATGGATAATAATAAAGCGCTTGCGGACACCCCTTTCTAATGGCAATTTCAAAAGCCCTAAATGGACTAGTCAAAGCAATTCTTACCGCTCTAAACCTTTTTGTTTCAGCTATAAAAGGCCCCTCCTCCCAAGGAGCATACAAACCGTAAAAATAAAAACGTCTTACTTCCTCTTTTAATCCACCTTTTCTTAAATGAATTGAGATGACACTTGGATCAATTATCCACCTATATCCCAAATGTTCAAGACGTCTTCTTAAATGAGTATCCACAGCCCCATATCTTATATCCTCTAGGAAACCTCCAACGGATTTGATGATCCTTGTTTTGTAGATTGTGTTATCTATGGAATTCAAATTAAACCCAGATTTTTCAAATGCGAACTCCTCAATTTTCCTCAAAACTTGATGATCAGGATATCTCCAGCCTTGAGCTACTGCCACGTCATTTCTCTTTAAGTGCTTAGGTATCTTTTCAAACCAATCCTTAGCAAGTAACACATCCTGCTCAAAGCTTATGAAGTATTCGCATTCCACATGGCGAAGGGCAGTGTTAGCTCCACATCCAACGCCTCCTTTTTCATTAGGATAAACTTCCCATCCAAAATCTTTGGCTATTTCCTTGCTATTATCGGTGCTGTGGTCATCAACAAAAATTTTCTTTTTTATAACCTCTGAAGGTATTACTTCCTCAACCCTCTTCAAAACTGAAGGAAGCATAGAGGCTCCGTTCTTCGCCCACATCACAAGGTCAACTTTCATTTATTATGTCACTTTTAACCTTATCGTGAACATAATGATCTAGCATGCAGTTCCGCTTTTAAATTTTTGTTAAAACAAAAACCTTACCCTTTCATAAAACTAATTAGTAAGAAAATGTTTTAGTCAAATAGATTTGCCTTGAACTTGTCCGAAAAAGAAAAAATCGATGTTGTTCTATTGACAAAGAACAGTCTTGAACCTTGCTTAAAAGAGTGCTTAGACTCCGTATATGGCAACGTGCCTGTAAATCGCCTATTGGTTGTTGATGGGGGAAGCACGGACAGCACATTAGAACTTGTGCAGAAATACCCAAGAGTTGAAGTAATAGACGATTCGCACGGGAATAGGGCTACAGCTAGGCAGAAGGGCATAGAGGCTGTTAAAACACAATGGCATATTCATGTAGATTCTGACGTAGTTTTATGCAAAGACTGGTTTAGGAAGGCAAAATCTTACATGACGCCGGATGTAGGGGCAATATGGGGGGTCACTATACCCAAAAACAAGCATGTTTTCAATATGGCTAAATCCATGGCTATGCTTTACCGAAAAGACGTGATAGACTGGATAATGCAACAGCAACATCTAAAACGATACTTGACACATGACACCCTAATCCAAACAGAAACAGTGAAAGACATCAAAATCCCCAGAGACCTACACATATGGGAAGACCATTACATTGGCAACCACATTGTTTCTAAAGGCTACAAGTGGATTAAGACAAAAGAACCATACTGCATCCACTACTTCCATGAAAGGAGAAGCTTCGAAGATTTCGTTAACAGTGGAAGGCTAGCTAGAAAAGTGAACGCCTACACTAATCGGCAGGTGCTGTTAAGGTTGGCATTAGCAATTCCAAAATCCCTATGGATATTCGCCGCAACAGGTGATTTTAAGGCATCAAAGCTTCAACTTGAAAATTACATAGGACTTGCAAAAGGCTGGTACGGAAGCTCTTAACCTAAGCTTCTCATTTTCGTTCTAATTTCTTCTTCCGTGAAGAATGCCCCAAAAACATGCGCAATCCATTGGGCAATGTAAAACGGCGGAATTAAAAAGCTGTAAACGTTATCACGGCAGGCGATCATGAGAAGTAGACTTCTAAAAGGCGAGATTATCCCCCTTAATAAGCATGGAAGAACCCCAGTTCTAGCCCCTGAAAGCATACAAAGGAAAACTTCTTTTTTCATATTTCCCTTATAAAAATGAAAACATGACGCCTTTTCAGTATAAACGACTTTATAGTTATTTCTTTTTAACCTAACATGAAGTTCATGATCTTCCCCGCTCGCCAATGAATCATTAAATCTTTCCTTTTTTAAGACAGAGGTCCTATAAATCGTTCCACCACACGGTACATCGGAATGCACCTTACAGTATCCTCTGAAAATCTGCGCTTTGACTAGGGCGTAAAGTGATTTTGTATATGATTCAAGTTTTCCACCTACAACCGCAACCATTGGATCCCTAAAATTTTCAATTAGAGTCTTAACGTAATTTTTTGTTAATATTATATCTGCATCAACCATACAAATGAAATCCGAATCTACTAAATCAACGCCTCTGTTTCTAGCTTTTCCAAGTCTGCCCTTATCAACAACCAAAACATCGCACCAGCTAGGCTTCCCAGTCTCCCTTGCAACAACCACTACAACCTTACTAAACGGATAAGTTTTCAAACCATCAATAGCTTCCGGTAGCACTTCATAAACATCTTTTGCCACTATTAATGCAGCAACGCTAACCATAAGCAACATCCAGCTGGCTTGGATAATTCATCCCCGATTATTTATACAAATTTCTCTATGTAATTTGCTGTCACCTCTGTGGGAGATTTCAGCTTATTTCGCGCCTTTACCATGTTTATTTTGTATTTTTCTACATTCTTCAAGATTTTTTTGGTCAGCTTAATGATTTTTTGTGAATCCATCAAATGCGTGATTGGAAATCTCTTTCTCTTTAAGTATTTTGCCACGGTGTCCCAGAAGTGGAAGTTTATTGTTGGTATTCCCATTAGCGCTGCTTCTCGGCATATTGTGCCCCCGCTGCCAACAACCAAATCCACATACGGTAGTATTTGAAAGGTTAGCACTGGTTTCGATGGAACCAAGACGTTTTTTAAATCTTTAAGCTTCTCCCTTTCCTCCTCGTACCTAGGAAGATAAACGACTGTGGCCAGTTTTGAAAGTTCCTCAACCAGTTTCCAAACATCTACTTTTACATCCTTAAAGTAACTAGCCTTATACTCAACATTTCTAAACAAGATAACCTGTTCTTTTCCACTCAGCACCTCTAGAAACTCTGGCTTTTTTGCAAAAGGCTTTGTTAACCACGCGATTTCTTCCACACCATCATACAAAACAATTCTCGACTTTGAAATTCCAAACCTGCTCCACGACTTGCCAAAACACGCTGGTGCTATAAGCCAATCGACAAGTGGGCAGACAAGCTTAGCCACGTGAATAGCGTGAGGTGTATCATTCGAGTAAACTATTGGTATTTGTAATCCAAACGCTGTTCTGATGGCGCTAACATCACCGTGAGTCCATAAAACTTTTGGCAAACCAATTTTGTCAAAAAGTTTTACAAACTCTAAGGTTCGCTTCTGCTCTTCCACCAGCTTATCCTTTAATGTCTCTCCGTACTTGCCAACACAGGTGTATGATATGTCTAAGAGTTCTAAAACTTCTGTTGTCTGCGTCTGCTTCTTAGCAGTTACTATGGCGTCGTAGCCCTTCTCTTTCAACGCTGGTAGCAACGCATAAATTAGAAGCGAATCTTTCGGTGTGACAGCATCTAACCAAACGTCAACCATAACTTGATAACATCCAATCAATCGTCTTCTTTAAGCCTTCCATAATGTAATATTTCGGTTTAAAACCCAACGCTTTCAGTTTTCTAACGGTTGAGTAAAGATAGAAGGGCTGCTCATTAGGTCTTGGTGGAAGCAACTCAACTTTTGAAGGCAAGAATTTGCTTATGGCATTTGCAAACTCCTCGTAGGTGTAAGCCTTTCCAGAACCAACATTGAATATTTCGCCTACTGCCTTCTGGTTATGTAAGACTATTTCCATAGCTTGGCAAAGGTCATCCACATACGTGAAATCAGTTTTCTGTCTTCCGTAACAGTACAGCTGCATTGGCTGCTTGTGTACTGCTTTATCCAAAAGTTTTCTAACAATTGATGGAATCGTAAGGTTAGGTCCATAAATCTCAAAACCCCTAAATATTGTCGCGGGCAAGTTTTCGGCTTCTATGTACTGCCTTGCCATCAACTCAGCCATAAGCTTCGCCTTCCCATAAGTTCCCTTTGGGTTAGGCTTTTCATCCTCCTTTATAGGCTTGTCCACGGTTCTTAAGCCATAAACTGTTGAGCTACTCATGAGGATGAACCTTTCAATGCCTTGCTTGCAAGCAGCCTCCAGCATATTCAAAGTTATTTTTGCGTCGTCAATGAATTCGCTGTAAACGTCTTTGCGGTGGGTAACAAAGGCTAGGTGGATGACAAATTTTGGTTTGTACTCCTTAAAGGCGTTTAGAACAGCATCTTTATCGGTTAAATCGCATTTATGGAAGGTGAACGATTCTCGCGGGAAATTAACCGCTGGACTGGCAAGGTCCAAGCCAACAACCTTCTCGCCTTTATCAACAAAGTATTTTGTTACGTTTGTTCCTATAAATCCTGAACTCCCAGTAATGAGAATCAAAGCTTAGCCTCCTTTATGAACTGGAATGTCGATTTTTCGCTTTATTTAAAAGTTTTGTCACTAAAAGAGTTTTACGCCAGCAGTGAATGGATAAATAGGTCATCGGTACATCTCTCCGACAATTTTTCCATCTCTAACAAGTTTTGCTGGGGCATCAATGTGGCGTATCCAGTAAATGTTTTCAGGCAGAACGTTGTATTTTGGCATCTTTGGAATGTTTTCATTGTAGGCGAGTTTGACATATAGATATGGAATATTTGCATAGTAATTTCTGCTTAAAACTTTGCTTGCGTAAGAGAAGAAGAATGATGTTGTGAACATTCTTCCAGCATTAATTTCCGTCACACATGGCATGCCTTCCTTATTCTCTTTCAAGTCTACACATGCAATTCCGCTAAAATTCGGGTCTATGGCTAAAACAGCCTTTGTTCCAATATCGTTTACGTTTTCGCTGTGAATTGTTCTCTGAACAGAAGGCGTTCCGGTAACACCTGAAGGCGCAATGCTTGGGTAAATATATTCAACACGTTCCCTAGCCATAGAAACAACAAGTTCGCCGTCCTTCCACAAGCTATGAAACCCAAAGTTTCTACCCGGCAAGTATTCTTGCGCTATGAATTCCCAATCCATTTTGCGAGACTTCCAGTAGCTAATCCAAGCCAAGGCAGTTTCCTTATTATGTGCTGGGGTGCTTCCCCTTCCGCCAGCCCCGTGTCTGGCTCTAATCCAGATTGGGCTTCCCAACTCGTCAAAGGCTTTGTCGATGTCGGATTCGCTGTACAGTTCTTTAACCCGCGCAACTGGAACCCCATTTTTCTGCCATATCTTAGCTGAGTTCAATTTATCTTGGCATTTTCGCACAGTGTCTTTCGAAGGCAAAAAAGTTGTTGCATCCAGCTTTTCGCGTCTTTCCGAGATGACAGCAACTTCCACGTCTGGCTGAGCGTGCACAAACTCTATTCCTTCTTTTCGTATAATCTCGTTTAGCCTATCAATGTAGTCAGTACCAGTTGCTTTTGGAACCAAATATTGCTTGTCGGCTGGGGCCAAGTAAAGGTAAAATTCATTTGCCTCTGTCCCAACCATATGCATTTTCTCAGGCGCAATTCTAAGCGACATGATAAAATTTATGCCAGCTGGTCCACCTGCACCAGTGACTAGAATTCTCTTCAATTTATCACCTTAATCCTCATCTGCATTATAAAACAGCATATTAATATCTGTTCCCAACATAACCAAACTTTTAATAAAACAAGCCTTTTCTAAATGAAAAGGAAAAGGGCCGGTCGTCTAGCCTGGTTAGGACGCAGCCCTTACGAGGCTGAGGTCGCCGGTTCAAGTCCGGCCCGGCCCACTTTGGCTATTATCTTTTTTTCTTTTTTGGTGTAATTCTTTATAAATTGGAATAGAACATTCTCCATCATGGAAACCGAAGCCATAAGCCGCTTTGACGCCTTTCTAATGTTTGTTTTGATTCTTTTTTGGGGAAGTTCGTTTGTCGTTGTTAAAATGGTTTTGATGGAAGGGTTAACTCCAATTGCCATTGCCACTTTTCGTTTTCTTGTCGCTGGTGGGCTTTTTCTGTTTGCAATTTTGCTTGAAAGAAAAAGAGTGAAAGATTATGGGCTTTTTGTTGAGAAGAAAGATTTTCCAAGGCTGATTCTTTTGGCTTTTACTGGTGTAACTTTTTTCTTTACTGCCCAGTATACTGGCATAAAAATGGCGGGGGCATCCATTGCAGCAATCTTTGTGTGTTTACTTGCGCCAATTTTTATAACTCTTCTTTCTGCCAAATTTTTTAAGGAGCATTTGGTGAAAAGGCAGGTTTTTGGTGTTGGAATGGCTGCCGTGGGCACTTTTATTGTTATTATGGGTGGAAGCGTAAGTCTTCAAACTAATCAGCAATTCTTTCTAGGAAGCCTAATTTTGCTTTCAACACCTATTCTTTGGGCTACTTACAGTCTTCTTGGAAAAAGTATGATGGAAAAGTACAGTCCTTTTCTTGTTGTGGCTTATGTTAACATATTTGGAGGCTTATTCCTCATTCCCATCTCTTTGGTTGAGGGTTCTTTTAGTCAAATTTTTACCATGAACATTCATGGATGGATGGCAATCATGTTTTTGGCAGTTACTTGTTCATTTTTGGGCTATTACATTTGGTTTTACGTGATAAAACGGGTTGGAGCCGCTGTTGCTAGTTCTTTCATGTTTGCTGAGCCGTTAATTACAGCCTTATTTGCTGTTGCTTTTGTTGGAGAAGAGTTAAGTCTGTTTGTTATTGTGGGAGGCTGTCTAATTTTCATAGGAGTATACTTAGTTACTAAGAAATAAGCGCTGTTGAGTAGTCCATAAATTCTAGAATATTTTTTGGGCTAAAAACAGAAAAAGTGGAGTTGTGTAGAATTTTGCCGATTTTTGGAATAAGTCCAATGGCATCAGTTCCAAGTTTGCACGCAACTGCACTCTCAAATAACCCTAAAGGCTCAATATTCAATGCGTCGCGGCTAATCCTCGCCTTTTTTAAAGCTAACCTTACCTCTAAAAGAGAAGAACCCAAAATTATTAGTCTATCCAAAAATGATTTTGTCCAGTTTCTGTAACGAGAAATTTGGCTTTCTGAAAGCACGGCTTCTATGTGCTTTTTCTCTTTGTTTGTATCTAAAACTTTGATTGTTAGTGGTAGATTTTCGCAGAAACCATAAAGTTCAACGAGCTTTTTTAGGGCGATTTTCCTTCCGTCAACGAGTTGTGCTTGTAAATGTTGTATTGGAATTGTGGCGTTGATAATGTTAGGTGAGACTATTCCTAGATCTGCATAAAGTTCGGTTTTGCTTTTGTTTAAGAGTATTATGCGTCCTTTAACTTCTGAGTATTTTTTTAAGTGTTCAAAATGTGTTGGGCAGATTCCTATTTCCTTATCTAAATAATTTAGTGCTACGTTTTCGTCTTCTCCAGAAATATCTACTTGAACCATTCCACGAGGGGTAATTTCACAAATTTTTGTCTCAACTTTTAACCCTTTTAAGATGGATTTTAAGGATTTGTCAATGAATTTTAGTTGATTTTCATGGTAGATTTTTGTAAGGAGGGTTACTGTAGGCATTTGCAGTCGCCAATTAAAGTGAGCATTTCTTTATGCATTTTTTGTATTCTTGCAATGGCGGATGGCGGCAACTCTTTGGAAAGATTTTCAATGGTTCTTTCTATAGGCACTCGTCTTGAACCTTCAACTAGCTTGTCTGCGTAGGAAACAATTTTCTCCTCCATGGATATTGGAACGTAAATGTCTTTAGGCCATCCTAGTTTCTTTGCTTCTCTTGCTGTTATTCCGCCTCCAACATGCCTTTTTATTATTGAGACAACCTGTTTAGGTAAACCCATTGATTCTGCAATTTCCGCTCCTATGATGGCGTGGTGGACGCTGTGGGTTTTTGAGCGTCCTATGTCATGTAGGAGAGCGCCTATTTCCACAAGTTCCAGGTTAACATCTAATCCTTTTTCTTTGCATGCTTTTGCTATTTCTAGGGCAAGTTCAGCTACAGTTTCGCAATGTCTTATAACGTTTGCAGAGCATCCGCTTTTATGGAGAAAGTATAATGCTTGTTCTTTTGATGGAAGCCTTTCACTCACCCAGTTCCTTCCTTAATTGTTCAATTTTCTTTGATAATACTTCAACAATTTTGGCATTGTCATAGTGGACTAGGGGTTTTCCGCATGTTGGACATCGGAAGACAAGTTCCACCGCTTCTTCGAATGGAATTCGCTTGCATCCTGGCGTGTAGCAATAGTAAAAGTCATGGTTTTTCTCGTATTCAAGTCGAATGTTGAGTTTTTCCATTACTCGCCGTTTTTGGCTTAATATGAAGCCTTCAAGCTGGTCTGGTTGGAGTTTCCAGTGGAATATGAACCATCCGGTTTTTGGGTCTCGGGTTCTTCTAAGGCTTACGAGGGAATGGTCGTAAAGTTTGTAGAGGATTTTTCTGACAGAATTCAGTCTTATTCCTGTTTTGTTGGCTATTTCGTCGTCTGTTATTTCATCTGAGTTTTTCAGAATTTCAATTAATTTAACTGCGTCTTCTTCGCCTAAGGCTTCAGCGACTTTCATCAAAGTTGCATCATCTATCGTTGACAAAGTAATGACCCTTTTGCTCAACTGTTGAACACTGCACCTCTTTTAAAATATATATTAGTAAACTTTCATTTAAATCTCTTTACGAAATCTGAATCAGAACTAACATTTTTTAACTATTTTCTTTCCCCTCTTCTGAGGGACTATCCTAACCTTAGCATTTTCAAATTTCTTTTTTAGCTCCTCTCCATCAAATAGACGGTCTAGAAAGACGGCTAGGCTTGCGCATTCCGAGTGGGGTTGGTTTCCAATTGCAACATTAAAGTCTGAAACTTCTTCTGAGAAGAATTCGCTTGGAACCTTTTGACTGCCCACAATGACCAATACGTCTTTTCCAGACTCTTTAATCCTCTTTAACACATCGCTTGTTTGAATATTTTCTCCATAAGCCGTTAGGTGCACAACTATTCCGCCTTTTATTTTCCACTCTTTCACAACATTTTTCCAAGGCTTTCCCATTTCAAAAAAGAAAGGTCCTCCCCAATTTTTTGTGACTTTTTCAATTGTTTCTCTTATTTTTTCATCTGTCATGTCTGATAATATGACGCCTGAAGCTCCAAGTGCTCTTGCCGTTAGAGCAACATGAGTTGTAAGTCTGGCATCTCTGCGTGGTCGGTGACCCCACCTTAACACCACAACTTTAGGCATACTTTTCACTTTGCTCGTTTTATTGAGTGATACTCTTTTCGAATTTTCCGTCAAATTCTTCCACGCGTTTCCTAACTTTTTCTGCAAACCATGGAATTGCTTCAAAAACCACATGGGCGTGATTGTCGGCGTATTTTATTGTTTGCACATCTGCCCTTTTGAAGAGCCATGATATGAATGGCATAGTCTCGTTTGTTAATGGAATGGTGAATGAGGCTTGAACATAGTTTTTTAGCATTTTTAGCATATTCTGCTTTAGCAAGTCAATGTTAATCTTGTAAAGGGCTGATATTGGCACAGGGTTCGGAGTTTTTTCCTTTAAGCTTTCAAGTTTCTGAGCGGTTTCGTTTTCCGTTAGTAAGTCGATTTTGTTTAGTGCGGTTATTATTGGGATGCCAGCAGCGCCTATGCGTTCTATGGTTTCTAGGCAAACGTTTAGTTTCTTTTCAACGGTGGTTAATGGCTCGCTTATATCCACAACCAAAAGTATAAGGTCTGAGTAGATGGTTTCTTCAAGGGTTGAATGGAAAGCCTCTATCAATGTTAATGGTAAACGATCTATAAAGCCCACAGTATCTGTTAAAAGAAACTTCTTTTTTGAAATTTCCACAAGCCTCGTTGTAGTAGACAGCGTCGTGAATAGGGATGTATCCACTGGAACCTCTTCTTCTGTTAAGGCGTTAAACAGTGAGCTTTTTCCAGCATTTGTGTATCCAGCTAAGGAAATTGATGAGAAGCCAAGTTCTTCCCTTCTTTCGCGATGCAGCTGTCTTTTTCCACGAATCTTCCTTAACTTCTTGCGAACCGTGTGCACTTGCTTCTTCACTGCTTCATAGTAAACGTCCACCTCATAAGCGCCAAGACCCATGAATCCGGGCTGTTCACCCATCTTGGCAAGCCTTACCCTTTCCTTTGCATGTGCCAACTCATATCCCAATCTTGCGAGTTGGATTTGTAGTTTAGCTTCGGTTGTGGTGGCTCTTCTAGTGAATATTTCGAGGATTAGTTGAAAGCGGTCGATTGCTTCAACGCCTGTGGCTTTTGCAATGTTGTAAGCTTGGACTGATTTTAGGGGATTATCAAAAATTATTTTTTGGGCGCCCGTTTCTTTCACCAGTTTGGCAAGTTCTTCCACTTTTCCAGCGCCTATCTGATAGCGGGCGTCTGGTTCTCGAACTTGTTCTATTTTACCTACCACAGCGTATCCTGCTGATTCAGCCAAACTCTTAAGTTCTTCTAAGCTTGAGCTTTCAAATTGTTGCCGTCGCTGAACTATGATTGCTTTCGTTTGGGTGGTTCCTCCGTCTCTTTTTCCTTCTTGTCCAGTTGGATTATGTCTCCTAATGTCAGTTCACGGTTCGTTGGTTGTGGGATTTTTGTTGGAACATTTTTCTCTTCTGATGTTGGAACAAGCAATTTAACTTTCAATACATGTTCAAGTTTTGTTGCAAGTCTATTGTCGGGCGTCATTTTTCCAGTTTCTATTTTTTTGAGGAGCGAAACTTTTTCGTTTATTTTTTTGCCCAGTTCTTCATGGGAAAGCCCAAGCTTTTCTCGTGCTTGCCTTATTTGTACATGAAAATTTTCCACAAGCTCAAAACCTGTTTCAACAGTTGTTTCCGGCGCTTTTTTGCTTTTTATTTGTGCTGGATGCACGATTGTTTTGGTTTTTAATACTGCACTTTTGGGTTTCGGTTCTTCTTCCCAAACTATTTTTCCATGCTTTGAACATTGGCTGCACACTGTAAGCTTTGCTCCTTCAATTATCACTTTGTATGGTTTGCCGTGAATTTTTGCACCGCAGACTTCGCATCGCAATTGTCGATACACCTAAACTGTTTTTATTAGTTTGGTTGTGTTTATAGTTGTCGAATTAAAATAGTTAGTTAATGGTGCAAATCTTGGAAGATCCTCTAAAGAGAATTCGAAGCGTAGCAGATTACCAGTTTGGAAAAGGCGTTGGCGTTGTGCTTTTTCCCGAAAATGTGGAAATAGAATATTCTAAAAGAACTGGCAGAATTCGTTATGTCTATTTGGATGGCAAAAGGCTTGCAACTCTACGCCCAACTGACGGCTTATTCTCTCTAAGCATTACTGGTGCAAAAAGAATAGCTAAAAATGCAAATTCTGCAAAATGTTTTGTCACAGTTAAGGATGATGTTTCAAAGTTTATTGCTGAAGGCGGCGACGTTTTTGCTGTTCATGTGGTGAAGGCTGATGATGAAATTCGTCCAAAAGACGAAGTTATAGTGGTTAACGAAGGTGGTGAAGTTTTAGCTATTGGAAGGGCTGTTCTATCTGGTGAAGAAATGAAAGCCTTCAAAACTGGCGTTGCCGTTAAAGTTAGACGTGGATGCCTAGAAGAAGGTTAAGTATATGAAGCTTAATAGTAAATATTTAGTGGAAGGCGGTTTTCATGCATAGGCGCATCAGTCCCCGCGAAGCAAGACGTATGATGCAACGCATGGGTCTCAGTATGGACGCTGTCCCAGAAGTTGAACAAGTAATAATAAAAACAAACAGCAAAGAAATCGTAATAGAAGCGCCAGAAGTAGCCATCATGGAAATGCAAGGACAGAAAATCTTTCAAGTAACTGGTGGAAAAATCAGCGAAAAAGCTGTAGAACGCAAATTAACAATACCTGAAGAGGACGTGAGACTTGTTGCAGACCAGACTGGCAAAAGCCCAGAAGAAGCCAGAAAAGCCCTACAAGAATGTGGGGGAGACTTAGCTAAAGCGATTCTCTTACTTCAATCAAAAGTTTAATGTGTGTTAAAATGTTTGATGTTGCCGTTGTTGGTCATTTTGCCATAGATTCTATTTTTCTTCCAGGTAGACAGATGCCTTATGTGGTTTTGGGCGGTTCTGCCGCCTACGCTTCGCTTACTGTTAGACGTTTGAATGCGAAGGCTTCTGTTTTCTCTAAAGTGGGTGATGATTTTCCAGAGGCTTATATGTGGTGGTTCAGAGAAGAAGGCATAGACTTAAGCGGAGTAGTAAAAGTTAAAGGTGCGCAGACAACACGTTTTGAACTGAAATATGCTAATGATTTTTCAAATAGAACGTTACAGCTAAAGAGCAGAGCACCATCCATCACCGTGGAAGATTTGCCAGAATTCATAAAAAGCAAAGCAGTTCACATAGCTCCTATAGCTGGCGAAATAGCCTACGAAGCGGCTGAAAAATTGAGAAGATGCACTGAAGTTTTATCCATAGATCCACAAGGGCTTGTGCGAAACTTCGACAATGAAGGATACGTCACTTACTCTTCGCTTCTGGACAAGCGTATATTGGAGCTTGCTAACATTTACAAGTCCTCATTGGAAGAAATTAAAGCTGCCACAAGCATACCAGACTTAAACTCTGCGGTGAAGGTGGTTCATGATTATGGCGTAGAAACAGTTATCGTAACCCTTGGGGCTAAGGGTGCTTTGCTTTCTATCGAAGGAACCAAATATAACATTCCAGCTTACCAATGTGAAAAAATTGTTGACCCAACAGGGGCTGGAGATGCTTTTATTGGCGGTTTTCTCGCTGAATATGTTCGCGGCGAAGACTCTTTATGGTGTGCATGTGTGGGTTCTGCTGCTTCCTCCTTTGTTGTTGAAACGTTTGGTCCCACATTTATGGAAGGTGAAACAGAAATTCGGCGAAGAGCCCATTTCCTTTATGAAAAAGAAATTAAGGAATAATGCATATTTTATTCCCTTAAGGTTACACTGTTTAAGAGGCGCTAATAATTGGGAAGAGTTGATAAAGGTGTTAAATGCAGCGTGGCTGGCTGTGGAGGAGAAGCCGTTCGTTCGCTTTCAGCAGAAAAAGTCAAGTCTGCCGGTTTGAATGTTGGCAGCAGCGAAAGGCGTGCTTATCTATGCAAGGAGCACTACAAAGAATACAAGAAAAGAACAAAGAAGGATAAGATGCTTGAAAAATGGCGGCACATGGGCTAAAAGGAAAGTGATTCCAAATGCGAATATTACAGTTACACTCAAACTTCATTGAATACACGCCTATACAAAAAGAGATAGCCATGGCTGAAGAAGCCGAAAAGAAGGCAATGCGCTACGAAGAAATCGTCGTGTTGTTTACAGCCGTTGAGGAAGGCGACGACTTAACCGTAGCCAAAAAAGCCATAGACGAAGTTCACGCTTTTCTCGAAAAACTAAAAGTGAACAAAATTCTAATCTATCCCTATGCCCATTTAAGCAGCAAACTAGCAAAACCAGCAGAAGCATTAAAAGTAGTTAAAGCCATGGAAGCCAACGCAAAAGAAAAAGGCATAGAAACATACCGAGCCCCCTTCGGCTGGAATAAACAATTTACAATATCAATCAAGGGACATCCCCTCGCAGAACAATCCCGCGAAATTCTGCCAGCAGAGAAAAAAGAGGAAAAGGAAGAAAAAGTCTCTGAAGCCGTCAAAGCAGAAGAAAAACTGGAGTCTTTCTGGTACATTCTTCAACCAGATGGAAAAATGGTTACCGTCGAAAATTTCGATTTTAAGGATTATGAAAACCTTGAAAAATTTGCAAACTACGAAATACACAAAGTGAGGGCAAGCCAACAAATGCCCCCTCACGTGCCTTTAATGAAAAAATTGGAAATAGCTGATTATGAGCTTGGAAGCGACCCTGGAAACATCCGTTGGTATCCAAAAGGACGTCTAATAAAATCCTTGCTTGAACAATTCGTCACAGCTAAAATGGTGGAATATGGCGCTATGGAAGTTGAAACGCCAGTCATGTACGATTTCCACCATCCAAGCTTAGCAGATTATATGAATCGTTTTCCCGCAAGGCAGTACTTGCTAAAATCAGAGGATAAAGAACTTTTTCTGCGGTTTGCAGCATGCTTCGGACAATTCTTGATGGTTCATGACGCACAATTCTCTTACAAGCATATGCCTCTAAAAGTTTACGAGCTAACCCGTTACAGCTTCAGAAGGGAAAAAAGCGGGGAAGTTGTGGGTTTAAGGCGCCTAAGAGCCTTCACTATGCCTGATTGTCACGCCTTCTGCACGGACATGGAACAGGCAAAAAAAGAATTCATAACAAGGTTCAAACTGAGCATGAAAATTCTTGAGGAAATAGGTTTATCAAAAAATGATTATGAAGCAGCATTGCGATTCACAAAAGACTTCTATGAAGAAAACAGAGACTTCATCTCTGAACTGGCGAAAATCTTCGGCAAGCCTTTCTTGGTTGAGATGTGGAAGGAACGATTTTTCTATTTCAGACTGAAATGGGACTTTAACTATGTAGACAATCAAAACAAGGCTGCAGCCCTATCAACAGACCAAATAGACGTTGAAAACGCAAAGAGATATGACATAACATATGTGGACGAGAAAGGCGAAAAACAACATCCACTAATTCTGCACTGTTCCCCAAGCGGTGCAATAGAAAGATGCATATACGCATTATTAGAAAAAGCCTACAAGGAACAACAAACTGGCAAACCACCAACCCTTCCATTATGGCTTTCCCCAACACAAGTGCGCATAATCCCATTGTCCGACAAATACATCGATTTTTCCGAAGAACTAGCTAAGAAGATGGAAGAGAATTGCATACGTGTGGACATAGATGACCGAACATTAACCTTGCAAAAAAGAGTTAGAGAAGCAGAAATGGAGTGGATTCCCTACGTAATTGTTGTTGGACAAAAGGAAGCTGAATCAAATGTTTTAGCTGTAAGAGACAGAAAATCCGAAAAAATTCGCAAAATAAAACTTGAAGAACTAATAAGCGAAATTAAAGAAATAACCAAAGACAAACCCTTCAAACCCTTACCATTACCAAAACACCTTTCAAAACGCCCTCAATTCTACGGTTAACAATGTAAAAAGTAGTCAATTCTGGGCAAAAACTATATCAAACCTTAATCAAATAAACTAAGCTCTCCAATTTGAGGGGAAAGCTCTTGGAAAAAGAACTACTTGTGTTCATCGACGGTGAATACTATCCCAAATCAAAAGCGAAAATTTCTGTTTACGACCACGGACTCCTATATGGAGATGGGGTTTTCGAAGGAATCCGCGCATACAACGGCGTAGTGTTCAAACTTAAGGAGCACATTGACAGATTATACCGTTCAGCTCACACTATTATGCTGCAAATTCCACTAACAAAAGAAGAAATGATGCAAACAGTTCTGGAAACTCTTCGAAAAAACAACCTAAAAGACGCTTATATTCGCCTAGTAGTAACAAGAGGCGTCGGCGACCTAGGATTAGACCCAAGAAAATGCTCAAAACCCACAGTTATCGTGATAACAGACACCATAAAGCTGCTTAAAAGCGAAGCCAAAGAACAAGGCGTAACAGCCATGATTTCATGGGTTAAAAGAGACCCGGTAGACGCAACAACACATGAAATAAAATCGCTAAACTACCTAAACAGCATAATGGCAAAAATTGAAGCAAACATAAACGGCGTCGACGAAGCCATATGCCTCGACAAAAACGGCTTCATATGCGAAGGCGTAGCTGAAAACGTATTCATAGTCAAAAACGGAAAAATATTCACACCACCAAGCTATACAGGCGCATTACCAGGAATAACAGCCGAAGCCGTTGCAAAACTTGCAAGAAAACTTGGATACGAAGTTATCGAGAAGAATATAACACCATATGAATTGTTTACGGCTGACGAAGTCTTCTTCACAGGAACTGCTGCCGAAATTGTGCCAGTAAGAGAAATAAACAAAAGAACAATAGGAAATGGAAATCCAGGTCCGATAACTAAGAAATTAATGGCTGAATTCACAAAACTAGTCCAAGACCCAAAAGAAGGAACACCAATCTACCAGTAACACAAAATTCAATCCCTTATTTTACTCTTCTCCATAAACTCTTCAATTCTGTTAAAAGCCTCTTCAAGCATTTCAAGCGGTGGAAGAAAAACGCCTCTAACATGTCCTGCTCCATAATTTTGGTCAAACCCTGAACCATGCACGAGAAGCACTCCGGTCTCCTTCAAAAGCTCCAAAACAAAATCCAAATCAGTTTTCCATTTTCGCTTCACATCATGAATTTTTGGAAAAACATAAAATGCTCCTTCGGGCTTTGCACAACTAACCCCGTCAATTTCGTTCAATCTCTTTAGAGAATAATCTCTTCTTTCCCTAAGTTTCTTAACCATATCTTTTATGTGGTCTTGTGGTCCGTTTAGAGCTGCAACCCCAGCTTTTTGAACTGGCGTGTTGGCGCAAAGCCTTATTCTCGCCTCTTTTTCCACACACTGTTTCAATTCTCGAATCTCGCCTTTCGCATCGTGAAAATACATGTAGCCAAGCCTCCACCCTGTCATCAAATACGCTTTAGAAAAGCCATTAAACCCTATCACGGGAACATCTTTGGCTAAACGTGCCGTGCTGACAAATTTTTTCTCATAAACTATTTGGTCGTAAATTTCATCAGACAAAACTGGAATCCCATATTCTCCAGCCAAATCTAAAATTTGCTTCACAACTTTCTCTTCGTAAAGGGCTCCGCAAGGATTATTTGGATTGATAATCACAATTCCCCGAGTTTTTCTTGAAAGTTTCCTTCTCAAATCATCAATATTCGGCTGCCAACCCTCTTCCTCCACAGTCTCATAAGTTACTGGCTTTCCACCAAAAAATTTCGCATAAGAAATGTACGGCGGATAAGTAGGCCCAGGAAGAAGAACCTCATCCCCAGCATCCACAAGCGCAGCCATAACCATCTGAATTCCCTCAGAAATCCCAGAAGTAACAATAACATCATCAGCAGAAACATCAACACCATTAACTCTCCTTTCCTTCTGACTTATGGCTTCCCTAAGCTCCGGCAACCCCTCAGAAGCCGAATAAGCATTTGCGCCGCTATTAACGGCGTCAAACAAAGCCTGCTTAACATGATGCGGCGTGTCAAAATCAAACGCAACAGGATCTCCAATATTCAAATAGTAAACTTTCTTACCAGCCTTCGCCAACTCCTTCGCGTAAACAATAACATCGCGGATAGCATATTCTATGGTGCGCACTCGTTCAGTAACCTTTACATTAGGCAAGTAGGTCATCCTTCCGGAATTAACGCTTCTGTTTCCTACGAAAATAAAGCTTGCGGGGTGAATTATGGAATGTGAAATGTTGTTTGGGTTTCTATTCCTTCTTCCGTGATAATTGTCACCACGATATCCGTGTTTTGATACTTTCCCCAATCAAATAAGCATAGGACAGCAGCGGTTTCTCCTGGCTTTATGATTAATTGATTTTCGGGAACAATGTCCTCCGCTAGAATTGTTTGGTTTTGAAGTGTTATAGTCACCTTTGACACTGTAAGATTCCATATTGAATAGCTCGAGCTTTCAACTGTTATGTTCAAATATTTAGTTGCACCGAACTCTATGTTAGTAACTTCTGTTATGTTAAGCTCTGCTTTGGGAAGATTAAAAACAAAATCAAATGAATATTCTTCTGAAGTTTTATTTGCTATGACGTATACGATTAGAGTTATATTTTTGCCCGCCCCTAGAGGGGATGCATTCCAATCACTGATATTGCAGTGAAATGTTTCATCTTGACCCGGATTAATTGATCCGTAAGGTAGTTGCGGATCTGACCTTGTCTCATTTATTATTTCTCCGGTTTCTTTTATCACAATCTTTGTTATGTTGACAGCGTCAAGTGAGGACTGATGATTCTGTAGTGTTATGTTGAAGTGGGTTCTGTCTTGCAAACTAAAAGTTTCATTTTCATGTAGGGCTTTGATTATTATTGGTGATGGTGTTGTGGCAATGTAGGCGTCAGTTTCGAAATCTTGCAAGAAATAAACTTTTACGCTAATAGTTTTTCCTCTGTACTCTCTCCAAGATTCATTAAGCATGAACGTGTATGTGGAGTTCGGCATTATTCCTACTGGTGGATCATAACTTTTTTCTATGGATGTCTCATTTTCTAGCGTGCAATTAATTTTTGTTACATTTACATAACTGACTGATTCAGCAAGATTAAAAACGGTCACGTTAAAGTGGTCAGTGTAATCTTCATTGAATGTTACGTCTTGGATTGTTGCGTAGGCTTGTGTTAGGTTGATGTCTGTAAGGAATCTGTATCCTTCTTTTGTAGAGATTCCGAGGGAAATACTCGTGTATCCGTGCCAGTTTCCGTTAAATTCAAAATGAACTGAAGTCCCATTTTCGACGTATTGAGGGAGCTCAGGCGATGTTCCTTCTAGCGTAATTAAACCAACCATTATCTCGTTTATCGTTAAATTGACAACTGAATTAGCGTCGTTCATTACCGTGATATTGAACTTTCTAAACGAAAATGTAGGGTCAAAATCAGTATCAGTAACGTGAAGTTTCACCAGCGGCATTACTGCTTCCATGTTCGCCGCAGGTGCATCAGAAGAGAAAACGTGTACAATAATGCTTTCGCCAGCAAATTTGGCAGCGAACTCTCCCCAAGTCATGTTTCGGTCTTCTACCCGAAGCATAGAACATGTGAAGTTTAGGGCTGTTCCCTTTCGAATTATGGTTCCATTTTCAAGCGATGGTTCGGCTTCTAAAACTTCATAGAGTTTTGTTTCCCCCTTTAGACTAACGGCTATACTCGTTATCGTCGCGTCTGTTGGCGAATAAGATGGATTCAAAACGCCAACTTTGAACGCTGTTGCGTTTTTTTCGTCGAGATAAACTCCTGTTATGGTAACTGTTGTGCCGGCGGGTATTTCTGTGTAGTAGGCTATTGTGAAGAGGTATGAGATTACTCCGCCTATTATTGCGGATATTATCATGAGAATTATGAGAATAATAGTTGAAACTGCCTTTGTATTATGTAACATCCGCATGCTGCTACTCCCTCTATTTTCATGTATGTTGTTGTATCTCATATCCTAAGCAATAAATAAGTGTTCTCTCGCAAACGTTAGGTTTAAATCTGTTTTGCGCTGATTATCTGTTTCCTAAACCGTGGAGGAGACAGCATGCCTGAATATGATGCTCTTGTTGTGGGTGCTGGAATTTTGGGTTTGTCAACGGCTTATCACATTAAAGTTAGAAATCCCGAAGCGAATGTTTTGGTTGTTGACAAGTTGGGTGCTGCTGGGCAAGGCAGTACAGCCAAAAGTGCTGCGGCTTTTCGATGTTTATTTTATTCTCGTACGAATTTTGATTTGGCTGATTCTTCTGTTGAATTTTATAAGCATGTGGAGAAGGATTTGGGTTTTGATTTGAAGATGAGGTGGATTGGTTATTTGTGGCTTTTTGACGAGGAGCGATATGGCAGAATGTTTCCAATTTTGAAGGATTTAGCCAATAGGGGTTTTCAGTATAAGGAGTATGAGGCGGAAAGTTTAGCTAAAAGACTTGGCATGCGGACGAACTTTGCTGACGATGAAGAAGCACAATTGATGGGTTTGGGAAATGTTTACAGAGGAATATTGATTCCGAAGGCTGGCTTAATTGATGTTGATTCTCTTGTCAAATTTTATGAGTCTGAATTTCTTAAATTAGGCGGCAAAATTCAGTATAATAACGAAGTTACTGAAATTATTGTGGAGCCATGTAAACCTCTTGGTATGCCGGGTGAACCCTATTTTTGGCAAGATGCCGCTGTCGTTGGCGTGAAAACCGCTAAGGGCGTTGTAAGGGCTAAGAAGACGATAATGGCGGCTGGACCTTGGATTTCTAAGTTGCTAGACCCTATTGGAATTGAATGTTTTGTTAAAGCAAAGAAAAGGCAGGTTTTTTCTGTTAAAGCAAAAACTGATGCTCTTAAGAAACTTCTTTATACAAAAGAATTTACAAGTGCTGGGTGCTTGCCCTTCACAATTTTTCCAAAGCCCTCTTCTTATATTCGTCCAGCGCCGGAGGAAGAAGCCTTTTGGTTGGCTTATGCTGATGATTTTCCGAGAGCTTTCAAGATTGAAGATAATCCTGAGCCTGAAGAAAACTTTTACCGATATGGGTTGTATCAAGTTACTGTAAAATATTTTCCGCAGTTTGTGGGTTGTCAGCCGTTTTCGGCTTTTGCGGGTTTATATGAAATTAACACTTTGGATGGGCAGCCTTTGATTTTTGAGGAGAATGGTTTAATGGTTGTTGGTGGTGCTAGTGGAAGCGGAATAATGAAGGCGGACGCTATAGGTAGGATCGCAGCTGCCCTTTACAGCGGAGAGGAGTATGCTTTGCTTTATGGAGATAGAAAATTTAGGATTAGCGATTTAGGTTTGAAAAATAGGCGTGTGGAGCCGGAAAAACTAGTAATTTAGCCTTTTGGAATCATTAATTTTATTTGCTTTCAAAGAGAAACTATACGCCACTTCGGAGTGTGTTTAGAATTATGTATGGTTGGAATGGCAAGTTCTTATATGTGAACTTGAGCAAGAGTAAGGCGTTTGCAAAACCTTATGATGCTATTTTTGCAAGAAATTTTTTGGGTGGAAGAGGGTTTGCCGCTAAGATTTTGTGGGATGAGCTTAAACCTGGAATTGATCCATTGTCTCCTGAAAATAAACTGGTTTTTGCTGTTGGTCCGTTAACTGGTTTTGCCTTGCCCAGTAGTGGTAAAATGGTTGTGGCTTCAAAAAGTCCTTTGACTGGTGGTTATGGCGATGGAAATGTTGGAACTTATGCTGCTCTTCAGATTCGGAAAGCTGGTTATGACGCTGTAATCGTTGAGGGTAAAGCAAAAAAGCCCATAGTTCTGCTAATTCAAGACACACAAGCAGAGTTTTTGGATGCAAAAGACCTTTGGGGCGTAACATCCGTTGAAGCTGAAAGAAAACTAAGAGAAATTTATGGACCTACCGCTGGAATCTTATGTATCGGTCCTGGCGGAGAAAATCTTGTCAAGTTTGCAAATGTTGTTTGCCAAGAAGGACGTGCAGGTGGAAGGCCTGGAATAGGCGCTGTGATGGGTTCAAAGAATTTGAAAGCTGTAGTTTTTGTGGGTTCTGGCGAGTTGTCTGCTGCTTATCCGAAGGAAATGAAGGAGTTAGGCGCAGATGCATACAGAGAGGTTCTAACTAAGCCGAACTATGCTTTTTGGAAGAGGCAAGGTACTATGATGACTATTGAGTGGAGTCAAGAAAACAGTGTTCTTCCAACATACAATTACAGTGAAGGCGTTTTTGAAAAGGCAGAAAGCATAGGCGGTTTTGCCATGGAGAAAATTAAAACATCAAATCGTGGATGCTCTCAATGTAACATGACATGTGGCAACGTCGTCAAGGATTCGGATAGGAAAGAGTCTGAACTTGATTATGAAAATGTTGCCATGCTGGGTTCAAACATTGGATTGGGCAGCCTGAGACAAGTTGCAGCCCTTAACCGTGTTGCTGACGAATTGGGCTTAGACATAATTTCATTAGGCAATGTTATAGGCTTTGCTATGGAAGCTTCTGAGAAAGGCTTGATTAAAGAAAAGGTTTCTTGGGGGAAATTTAAGGAAACTAAAAGTTTGATTGAAGATATAGCCTATAGGCGTGGTTTAGGCAACCTTTTAGCTGAGGGGGTTCGTTTTGCAGCTGAAAAAATTGGCGGGAACTCAAAACAATGGGCTATGCATGTGAAAGGCTTGGAAATTTCCGCTTATGACTGTCATACTACCCCAGCTATGGCTTTAGCCTATGCCACAAGCTCCATAGGCGCCCATCATAAGGATGCATGGGTTATTTCTTGGGAAGTTAAATTTGGACGTGAAAGCTACAGCGAAGAAAAGGTTGAAAAGGTTATCGAGTTTCAGCGCATTCGTGGAGGAGTTTTTGAGTCATTAACTGTTTGTAGGCTTCCCTGGATTGAGCTTGGCTTCGAACTTGAATGGTACACAAAGTTTTTACATGCAGCAACAGGCATGGAAATGAGTTGGGAAGAGTTGAATTTTGTTGCTGATAGAATTTTCAATTTGATTCGGGCTTTCTGGATTCGTGAATATGGCAAAAAATGGAGCGTAGAAATGGATGTTCCACCAGCAAGATGGTTCCAAGAACCATTAACTAAGGGTTCCTTTAAAGGCGCAAAACTTGATAGAACAAAGTATGATATTATGTTGCGGAGATACTATAAAAAACGGGGATGGGATGAAAGAGGGATTCCAACAAAAACAACATTGAAAAAGTTGGGATTAGAAGATGTTGCCAAGCAACTTCAAAAGCATGTTAAACTTGTTGATTAATTTGGGTTGATGGCTAATAGGCTTTGGCGAAGTAAACTACTTCTTTTGCTTCTTTTCCACAATAAATGCATTTTGAGAAGATTTTTTCCCTTTCGAAAGGCACAATTCTGATGGTTGCTCCAGTCTCTTCCTTTATCCTCTCTTCGCATTCAGAATTTTCGCACCAGCAAGCCCTGATAAATCCGCCTTTTTCTTTTAATGTCTTTTTGAATTCTTCGTAAGTGTTTACTATGGTTATGTTTTCTTCTAAGAATTTTTTGGCTTTGTTGAAGAGGTTTTTCTGGATTTCTTCCAGCATTTTCGCTACAGCATCAACTACTTCTTCTTCTTTTATGGCGATTCTTTCAAAGGTGTCTCGTCTGGCTAATGTTGCTTGTTTTTGTTTTAGGTCTCTTGGACCGATTTCTATTCTTATTGGCACGCCTTTAAGTTCCCACTCGTTGAATTTCCATCCTGGCGTGTATTCGCTTCTGTCATCAAGAACCGCTAATACGCCATGTTTTTTCAGTTTATCATAAATTTCCTTAGCTTTTGCCAGTATTGTCGTGGAATCAGCGTCTTTGTAGGGTATTGGAATTATTACTGCTTGGATTGGCGCAACTTTTGGAGGCAAGACTAATCCTTTGTCGTCACCGTGGGCCATAACCATGGCGCCTATCATTCTTGTTGAGAAGCCCCATGATGTTTGCCAAACGTATTTTTCTTTTTCGTTTTTGTCGAGGAATTTTATGTTGAAGGCTTTTGAGAAATTTTGACCAAGGTGATGGGATGTTCCCATTTGTAGTGCTTTGCCGTCTGGCATTAGAGCTTCTAGGGTTGTTGTGTATAGGGCTCCTTTGAATTTTTCGTTTTCTGTTTTCTTTCCAGCTAAGACTGGAATGGCTAAGTAATTTTCTATGATTTCCCTGTAGATATTTAGGATTTCCATAACTTCCTTGTCTGCTTCTTCCTTAGTTGCGTGGGCAGTGTGTCCCTCTTGCCACAAGAATTCTCGTGTGCGTAGGAAAAGTTTAGTTGCCTCTGTCTCCCACCGCACGACACTGTTCCACTGATTAAGCTTTAGTGGCAAGTCTCTCCAGCTTCTAATCCACTTTGCGTATGTGGCGTACATTATTGTTTCTGATGTGGGTCTAATGGCAAGTCTTTCCTCTAATGGTGTTTCTCCGCCAATGGTGACCCATGCAACTTGTGGAACAAACCCTTTGAAGTGTTCAGCCTCTTTTTTCAAGAAGCTTTCTGGTATAAATAGTGGGAAGTAGACATTTTTGTGTCCTGTTGCCTTAATTTTTTCGTTGAACGTTTCTTGGATTTTTTCCCATATGGCGTAGGAAAGTTCACGGAATATCATGCAACCCTTGACAGGAGCATAGTCTGCCAGTCCAGACTTTACGACAACCTGCGTATACCACTCTGAGAAATCCTCAGCTTTTTTAACTGTTAATCCCATCTCTGACATTTTTATCGCTCCTTTTTGTCTTTGTTGTTGAATATAATTCTAGTGGAGAACAGATTCTGATGTGGGCTAAAGGTTGCGAAAATTTAGCAATGTGGAACGCAATCGCCCATTTCAACCACGCCCTACAAAAATATGAAAAGTGGCTATTAAACATTTTCTTAAAGCCTTTCTGGTGAAAATGGATTGCACACATGCGCAAGTGTTTTAACTTAACACATTGCATAATTGATTTTGCGCATCTTTCAAAAGAGCGGCGTGAAAAAATTGAAAGCCATTTTAGTTATTGGAGATGGAATGGCTGACAGACCCGTAAAAGAGTTAAATTGGAAAACACCATTAGAAGAAGCCCACAAACCATCATTAAACAAAATAGCCGAAACGGGCATCTGCGGCATAATGGACCCAATATCGCCTGGAACGCCACCCGGAAGCGATGCGGCTACGCTTGCCCTTTTGGGTTATGATGCCCTAAAAGTTTATTCTGGAAGAGGCGCCCTAGAAGCTGTTGGCTCTGGTATAGATGTTTTACCTGGCGATGTTTGTTTCAGATGTAACTTTGCAACAGTGGATGAAAACCTTGTTGTTTTGGATAGGCGTGCTGGCAGAATTTCTAATGAGGATGCGTCTAAACTGGCTGAAAGTCTTCAGAAAATCAAGCTAAAAAAACCGTTAAAAGTTGATTTCCTATTTAGGAGTACTCTTCAGCATCGTGGAGTTTTAATTCTTCGCGGGGCTAAACTGTCAACTGCTGTTAGTGATGCTGACCCTGGAAAAGTCGGAGAGAAAGTTCAAAAAGTGAAACCGCTAAATGATAGCCCAGAGGCTAAGTTAACATCCCAAATAGTCAACGAGCTCATCCATGAATTCCATAAAGCCCTAAAAAATCACCCATTAAATAAGGAAAAAATCAAAAGTGGATTGCCTCCAGCGAATATTGTCCTATTTCGGGGTGCAGGCACAATTCCTCAAATTCAGTCTCTGACAAAATTGTATAGCCTAAAAGCTGTTTGTGTAAGTGCTGCGCCTTTGGTTGGCGGAGTTTGTAAGGTTGCTGGGATGAATTTGATAAGAGTTAAAGGTGCCACTGGGCTGCCCCAAACAAATTATTTGGGTAAGGCTGAGGCGGCAGTTAAAGCGTTAAACAGTTATGATTTTGTGCTTTTACATGTTAAGGCGCCTGATGTTGCCAGTCATGATGGGAACGTTCAACAAAAGATAAAAGTGATTGAAGAAATCGATAAAATGGTTGGCTATGTGCTTAATAATGTTGATGCAAGTTCAACTTATTTGGCTGTGACTGCAGACCACACAACTTCTCTAATGACAAGAGAGCATGAAGGAGACCCTGTTCCAATAGCCATAACTGGTCCATACGTTCGTCGTGATGATGTAAAAGAGTTTAACGAAAAGTCTTGTGCAAAAGGCGGATTGAACAGGATTAAGGGTATGGATTTGATGCCCATCTTGATGAATTTGCTTGAAAAAGCTAAGAAGTTTGGGGCTTAGTTATTTGACTGGCATGAGTCGCCATTCTCTATAGTCCGTTATGACTTTAATGTATCCTTTAAGCATGGCATCGGCTTCAGCATCACCCGTGTCAACCCTCAATACGTTTCCTTCAATGTTTTGGAGTTTGCTTTTTGTTGCTGCCACAATTATTCGCTGTTTTCCAACTCGTTTAATTATTTCTGGGCTTATTTGCTGGTTTCCTCTTCCAAGAAGGATTCCTTGGTGTCCAATTGGTGATAGGATAATCCAAGTTTTCTGCCAGTCCTTTATTTCTTCCAAAATTTTTTTCTCGTCTACATCAAGTATGATTTTGCCATTCTTGTATATGTCCACGCCTAATACTGTTTTTTTAACGCCTAAAAATTCTGCTATGCGTTTGACAGTTGTTCCTGGACCAAAAATATAAGTGGCGTCTGACTGCATTTCTTCTGTTATAAACTTTGCAATAGCTGTTTGGTTTTCTTTTTCGTCGGCTGTTTCTGGGCTTACTTGTTTGCTTCCTTGAATTCGCATGGCAACAAACGGTCCTTTTAGGAAACCGTGAAGTTTCACTGCGAAGGTGTCGCTTCTAATTGCGGTTTCGTCAGCGTCCATTATTTCAAATTCTGTAATCTCCGCCTGGTTTTCAATAAATGCCAAAACGATGTCAGCGGCATCTGAAGGGTTTACTGCGAAAATGCCACTGTACATTTTTACTCCTGCAGGCACACCTAAGACTGGAGTTTCTGTAAAGCCTTGCATGGCGTCAAAAATGTCTTTTGCAGTGCCGTCTCCGCCAACAAAAACTATTAAATCAACTTTTGCCTTGGTTAAGAGTTTGACGGCGGTTTTTGTGTCTTCGGCACTTGTTTCCTTTCCAATTTTCATTGGTAATATTTGCACTGGAAAGTTTGCGGTTTTTGCTTCTTTTTCGCCCATAATTCTTGGGCATGTGACGACTTCGATTTTTGTTTGGGTGAAGTTTTCTTTCAGTTTTCGCAGAAATTCTACTGCTCTTTTTGGCGCTACTGGTTTGGCGCCTCTTTCAATTGCTTCTTTTAAAACTCCATTTGTCCCTTTTAGTCCAACTCTTCCTCCCATTCCAGCTATTGGATTAACGATGAAACCTAACCTCATAATCTTCATCTGATGAATGATTTGTTAAGCATGTTATAAACTATTTCAGCGTCTCTGTTAATAGAATAATGGGGTTTAAGTGTTGCACATAAAGGAATCAAAAACGCAAACATCACTTGGCACTTTCTCCATATTAGCCATATCACAACACTCCAATCTCATGGGCGTTGCCACCGCTTCTGGTTCCACAAACGTAGGCGACAGAGTTCCCCATGCAAAACCAGGAATAGGCGTAATAGCCACGCAAGCCTACACAAATGTCGCTTATGGAATCAAAGGTTTGGAATTGCTTCAGGAAGGCTTGTCTCCGGAGGAGGCGTTAAACAAACTTTTGAATGAAGACATGGGAAGAAACATGAGGCAAGTGGCGATTATGGATTTCAAAAGGAAAAAAGCTGTTTTCACAGGCAGTGATGTTCCGGAGTATTGTGCAGAATTTGTAGGAGAGGATTGCATTGTGATTGGAAATTTGCTTTCAACAAGAAACGTTGTCAAGAGTATGGCAAAGACTTTTGAAGTTTCCAACGGAGACTTAGCCTTAAGAATGGTGAATGCAGTGCAAGCGGGAAGCAAATATGGTGGAGACAAGCGAGGTGAAAAGTCAGCAGCATTAATAGTAGTCAGCAACGAAAAAGTGGAAATTGAAATAAAAGTTGATGTGCATGAACGTCCCATCGAAGAGTTATCTCGTAGGTTGGAGTCACAAAATTAAAATCTAATGTTAGAAACGATTTTCCCTCTGAAAATTCTTATATCTTTTAAAATTAAACATCCCTTTCCCCACAATAATGAGGTTATTTCATGTCGAGAAAAGCCATGAAAAGAATTCTCGTGACTGGAGCCACTGGACAAATAGGGTCTGAATTGACAATGGAGCTTCGGAAAAAGTATGGTAGAGAAAATGTTGTTGCAGCAGGGCATAAACGAAAACCAAGCGAAAAATTGTTAGAGTCTGGGCCTTTCGAGTATGTTGACACCACATCTAAAGAGAATGTTGAGAAAGTTGTGGAAAAGTATGATATTGACACAATTTATCATTTGGCGGCTGTTCTCTCTGCCACTGGCGAAGAAAATCCGCATCTTGCTTGGAATGTAAACATAAATGGACTTTACAACGTGCTTGAAGTCGCAAGAGAACACAATTTAATTAGAGTCTTTTGGCCCAGTTCCATTGCTGTCTTCGGTCCAGAAGCACCCCGCGTGAACACACCTCAAGATACAATCCTAATTCCAAGGACAATGTATGGTGTTACAAAAGTTGCTGGTGAACTATTGTGCAATTACTACTTTACTCGATTCGGCTTGGATGTTCGAAGTGTCCGCTATCCAGGCATCATAAGCAGTGAGACGCCTCCTGGTGGGGGTACAACGGATTATGCTGTGGAGATTTTTTACGAGGCGATTAAGAATAAGCGTTACACATGTTTTGTGAGGGAGGATACTGTTCTGCCGATGATGTATATGCCTGACTGTATTTATGCTGCTGTAAAACTTATGGAGGCTGATTCTTCACAGATAAGGCATCGTACAAGCTATAACGTGAATGCGATGAGTTTTTCTGCTGGAGAGTTGACTGCGGAAATAAGGAAGTATATTCCAGAATTCAAATGCGAATATAAACCTGACTTTCGGCAAAAGATTGCAGATTCTTGGCCTACGTCAATAGACGACAGTGTAGCTCGTAGGGAGTGGGGATGGAATCCTAAGTATGATTTGGCTTCTATGACGAGGGATATGATAGAAAAACTGACAAAACGCTTTGCCGAGGGCAATTCTAAACTTGTGTTTTTGTAAAATGGTATAGGAAATGTTAAAAGAAAGGTGAAAATAAGTTTTTAAAAGGTGATTAATGTGGCTGTTAAGCGTCATCCAACCAAGTATTTGGGTGAAGAGTATCAACGTTTGGTTCGTGAAAATCTTAACTGGGAACTTAAGGTTTTAGAAAGTGCAAGCGAACCCATCTGCATAGTGAATGGAAAAGAGGTTCTAATGCTTTGTGCAAACAACTACTTGAACCTTGCAACACACCCAAAAGTTGTCAAGGCAATGATAGAAGCAACCCAAAAATACGGGGCAGGCGCTGGCAGCGACAGATCAATTTCTGGCAACATGACTCTACATGAAGAATTGGACCGTCGTCTTGCAAAATTCAAAAACGCTCCAGCATCCTTAACATTCCAAACAGGTTTTATGGCTAATGAAGGTGTTATCCCACAACTTGCTGACAAGGGCGACTTGTTCGTTTCAGACGAGCTAAACCATGGTTCCATAATTGACGGTGTAAGGCTAAGCCGAGCGGATAGAGCAATTTTTAAACACAAGGATGTGGAGGATTTGGCGCGTGTTATGGATGAAGCTGAAAAACATGACCCACCATACAATCACATATGGATTCTCACAGACGGAGTTTTCAGCATGGATGGAGACACGGCTCCACTGCGAGAAATTGCAAAAATCGCTAAAGAGCACGGTGCAGGCGTCTACGTTGATGATGCCCACGGTGAAGGCGTATTAGGCGAAGGCGGAAGAGGAATAGTCAACCACTATAAGCTTACACGCGACGAAGTTCACGTTGAAATGGGAACATTCTCAAAAGCCTTCGGAGTCATAGGCGGACACATAACTGGCGGAGAAGACCTGCGCAACTTCACCTATAACAAAGCGCGGAGTTGGCTTTTAAGCGGTGCTGTTCCGCCTGGTGTTGCTGCTGCTTGCATTGCAGCCATAGATGTTTTGGAAACAGAACCGCAGCATGTTAGGAAGGTTTGGGAGAATCGCAATCATCTTCTTGAGGGCTTGCAGGATGCTGGTTTTGACACTGGAAACACAGAGACACCGATAATTCCAGTTATGTGTGGTAAAAGCAAAGCTGCAAAGGATTTGGCTGACTATCTTTGGTCAAAGGGAATATTTGTTTTGCCAATTTTCTATCCCATGGTGGCAAGGGACAAAGCCAGAATACGCGTCCAAGTTTGCACCAAACACACGAGAGAACAGCTGGATAGAGCAATAGACGCCTTCAAAGAGGGAGGCAAAAAACTCAGAATAATTTAAACATTCCCTTTCCATTTTATTTTTAGAGAGTTATGAGTATAGCCTTAAAAAAGCAACAGTTAAGAGAAAAAATTTGGAGCGAAATGGAACGATCTGGAATAGCAGTTTTTCCGCTTCCATGCAAAGGTCGAATACCAAATTTTTCTGGAGCGTCTGCTGCTGCCGAAAAACTGCGCAAGTTGGAGGAATGGCGAAAAGCAAGGGTAATATTTGCCAATCCAGATTCGCCACAACAAAAAGTTAGAGAAAACGCACTATTAGATGGAAAAGTTCTCATTATGGCTTCTCCACGACTTAAGAGAGGCTTTATTTTAATCAATCCTGCAAATGTGAAGGGTAAAGAGCATTTTGCCTCAACAATTAAGGGCGCATTTAAATTTGGGACGGAAACGCGTTCTTTTCCAAAACCAGATTTGATAGTTGAGGGCTCTGTGGCTGTTGATTTGCATGGACATAGACTTGGGAAAGGACATGGCTATGGGGATACGGAAATAGACATTTTGAAAAGGATGTTTGGCGAAATTCCAATAGCAACAACAGTCCATGACATGCAAGTGGTTGAGGCTGTCCCATTTGAAGAAAAAGACGAGAAAGTTTCCCTAATTGTTACGCCTACAAGAGTTATTCGAATGGTCGCCTAACTTTTACAGTGCAGAAAAACCTAGAGGGTAGGGCCCGTATTGGTTGATTTTTGAGCCAAAAGCATGTTGTTTTCAGCGTAGTCTTTCCAAAGCCTTGTCAACATTGTCTAATCCAAGTTTTTTGAGGGTTTCTGTTTTTGGAATGCCATTTTCGTCCCAACCAACAGCCTCATAATACTTTGCAATTTCCTTTTCAACTTCAGTCTTGTCAATGGTTTTTCCCTTGTATGGTCCTGAAGGTAATGGTTCGTAGAATCTTGGTGGATTAACATCGTGGATTTTTGGGTTCCACTTTAAGTCTGGACCGCCCAAGAGCAGCATTGCCCTTTGCAGTTGGAGTATTCTTAAAGCTTTTGTGTTAAGCCATTCTTCTTGCGTTAATTCTATGCCCGTGACTGCCTTGTAAAATTCGAATTTCAAGTTGCGTGGGATTCCGAAAATGTTGAAGTAGCAGTATACTGCTGAATCGTTAAAGGTCATTATTAACTCGCTTCTGAAATCATGTAACGGGAGACATGCTGTGGATGTGTGGTCTCCTCCTTGGACTGAGCAGGCGTAAGAGTAGGTTTCTGGATAATCTTTTCCGCTGCGGATGCCGTGGGCGCCTATGCCTATGCCTTTGCTTTGAACTGCATACGTCAGCAGGTCTCTTTTCTTTGTTTCTCCAATTTTTAATGCCGCTCGATAGGTTCCTTCTGCCAGCAAATTGCCTATGCCTTCTCTGAATGCGATTTTTCTTGCTAATGTTGCAAAGGCTTCTGTGTTACCCCAACGAAGCTCTAAACCGTCTAAATCCTCTTTTGTCAGGATTCCTCTCTGGAATAGTTCTGCTGCAAAGCCAAGCACGTTTCCAGTTTGTATTCCACATAAGCCTAAATCATCAATTAGTGATGCGAGGAAAACATTTTCTTCTGGAGTGAATATTCCAAGGTTTGTACCCAAGTATGCTTGCAATTCGTAGTCTGGGTTATCCGTTATTGCTCCCTTAAACTTTCCAGTTTTAATAACAGCGATTTTTAGGCATGTTGTTGGACAGCCAAAATCACCCCAGTACGGCTTTACCCAAACCCTATTTTCAAATTGGTCAACACCGAAACTTTTCTCGTCATGCCATTCCTCTTGCCAATTTCTAATGGGTTCAGAGCTTGTCTTCGCACCAACTTCGTAGCCAGCAGCTCCGGTTCCCCATCGCCTCCACAACTCGTTTTCATAAACGTCTTTACATACGCTCTGCATCAGCTTTTTCACATTCTGCAAGTCAGCAACTTCTGGAAGCGGTCCAGTGCCCTTTACGGCTACTGCCTTAAGCTTTTTTGAACCCATAACTGCACCGTAGCCGCCATAACCAGCAGCATGCGTCCACTTGGCTGCAACTACTGCGGTGCGCACTTTGTTTTCTCCTGCGGGTCCTATGTAGAGTATTGCGGGTTCCTTCCATTCGCCTTTCCGTGGAAATCGCTTTTTCAAGAGTTCTCTGCATTCTTTTGTTATTTTTGAAACTGTTTGTTTAGCGTCTTCGCCCCAAATGTTGTTGGCTTTTCTGATTTCAACTTCAGAATCCTTAACAAACAAGTAGACGGGTTCTTCAGATGCGCCAGCTACTATTATGCCGTCATAACCAGCGCATTTCAGCTCTACGCCAAATTCGCCTGCAACAGTGGAACCTACAACACCATTGCTTTGCGGTGATTTTCCGGAAACACATGTTCTTCCACCTGGGAAAAATCCAGTAAGAGGACCTGTTAAGAAGAGGAGTATGTTTTCCGGTTCTAACGGGTTTGTTTCGCTCCATTTGCTGCCTAACCTATCCCAGAGAATTTTTGCTGCTAAGCCTCTGCCACCAATGTATTCTCTTAGCACGTCGTCGCTGAACTTTGTCTCCTTTACATTTTTTGTTGAAAGGTCAACTTCAAGAAACTTTCCTGCATAACCTAGAATCATAATAGCTTCTCTCCTTGTTCTCCATAAATTTTGACAGCCAAATCCCGTGTTATTTCTTCTGGCTTTCGGGCGTAAAGCTTGTAAGCCTGCTCTTTCCTAGAAACCTTTTTTAGAACGTTCCATCCACCTTCTTGGCACACTTTTACGCATTGTGGATTTCCCTTGCACAAGTCGCAGATTAAAATGTAATTTTCAGTGGGATGCATGTGGGGAATTCTGCCAGGACAAGCATCAATGCATCGTCCGCAACCAACACACTTATCCTCATCCACCAAAACTGCGCCCGTTTCTTTGCTTATCGATAACGCTTTAACTGGACACGCTTCTACGCATGGATAATCTTCACATTGAGTGCAAAAGTGTGGAAAATCCAAGCCTGGAACCAGCATGAAAACCCTTATTCTCGAAGCTTCTGGCCATATGCGTTTTTCATGGAAAAGTGAACATGCGATTTCACATTTTCTACAACCGCTACATTTCGCCAAGTCTCTCGCTATCCAAATGGGCTCCTTTTTTGTTGGCAAATTGAAGCCATCCCTCGAATGTTGTAAATTTCCTTAAGGATGGTTTCCCCCTTAAGTGTGTTTCGGGTTATGATAACATCTTTAAATGATAGTTTCTAATTTCTGTTGAGAAGAGGTTATAACGATTGGCTACTCTGTATGAACTCTTGGGCATTCTGGTAACATCCTTCGTTTTAAACATTATACCCTTCATGGGGCCATCTAACATGCTAATTGCCACAAACGCTGCTTTGCTCGTAAACGCTGATCCATTCACAATAGGTTTTCTTGTGGCCTTGGGTTCAGCCTTGGCAAAGTCCATCCATTACGGCATCACCTTCTTTGTCAGCGGTTTTTTAAGCGAAGAACGCAGAAAAAGCCTCGACGCTACTGGGTTAAAACTTAAACGGTGGGCTTTTTTGGCGCTTTTTGTTGTAGCGGCGACGCCGCTTCCTGACGAACCAGTAGTGGTGCCATTAGGTCTCATAAAGTACAACCCGGCGAAGTTTTTTGCATCGTACTTTGTTGGAAAACTTTCAATCACAATTGTTGGCGCTTACTTGGGAAAAGCGGGTCAAGAATTTCTGATGCCTTGGGTAAGTCAAGAAGTTCTGATGGTAGCTTCAATAATTCTTACTATAGTTGTAACTGTGGTATTGTTAAAAGTTGACATAAGTGAAATTGTAAGGAAAGTTGTTAAAAGAAAGTCTTAAGAAGGCTATGGTTCATTTTAAACGCCTTCGCTTGCAAGAAAAACTTTTAAGATTAAAATCAAGTCAAAGAGCTATGGCTGAAGAATCTGAAGGATTGCCAGAGCTTCCTTCACTAAGCAAATACAGAGACAAGATTGTTAACGGACCCATTGTCCGCACGTTCTTCTGGTTGGGTGTTCCTCCTCTTCTAAACCAACTTATAATTGTAGCCTACAACTTGGCGGATGCTTACTGGCTAAGCGTATACAGCGATATAACTGTGGCAGTTCCAAGGCAAATGTGGCCTGTTATAGTCCTTTTTCAGGCGCTTTTGATGGCTCTGACGGCTGCTTGTTTAGGCATTGTTTCTCAGCATATTGGACTTAGGGCTTATGATGATGCCAGCAAAGCTGCCTCGCGCTTTTTCACTTTATCCTTTGTAGCTGGGGCCTCTTTGAGTCTTTTACTTTTGGCCCTTAGAAACTCTATTTTCACGTTTGTTATATCTACTCCACCAGAAATTTTTGAGGATCTAATGAAATATTCTGGCATAATCGCATTTGACATATTCTTTAATTACATATCCCTCACCTACACAACGCTGCTGCAAAGTATAGGAGATACCAAAAGACCAGCCATCGTGAACGGGATAGCTGTCGGCGTTAATGCGCTGTTAGATCCATTTTTAGTATTGGGCATAGGACCCTTTCCAAGGCTTGGCGTGATTGGCGCTTCCGTCACAGATGTTATGGGGAAGATAATATCGATAGGCGCCTTATTCTACATACTTAGGCGGAATTATCCTGAGCTCAAGGTGAGGTTCACTAAGGAAATTGATTTTGAGTGGGTTCGCTTGGTTCTTCGCATAGGCTTACCTATTCTAGCGTTAGGTTTGATGAATGGTTTCGCTTTTCTCATGCAACTTAGAATAGTTAACGCCCTTGGCATAGTGGTGGCCACGGCTTTTTCCATAGGCTTTGTAATAATGGATATCGTAGATGCGGCCCTTTGGGGGTTAAGCGGAGCAACAGCCATAATGGTGGGACAAAGCTTAGGAGCAGACAACCGCAAGAGGGCTAAAGAAGTCGCTTCCAAGTCAGCCCTTCTAATTTTCGCTCTTATAGTGGTTGGATCAATTTTTACCTACCCAACTAGAAGATATATCGCTGACGCATTCACAGGAGACATGAGCATACTGAATGAAACTGACATGTTCCTGCAAATATTATTGCCAACGCTCCCGTTTTTTGGGCTGTTCATAGTTGGCATGTCCACTGGGAGAGGATCAGGCCATACAATGTTTCCAACGGCTGTTGGAATACTGAGGCTTTGGGGGGTTAGATTGGCCTTAGGTTATTTATTGGCTTTTGTTTTTGGAATGAGTTCTTTTGGAGTTTGGCTAGCTATCGCATTAAGCAATATTGTAGGAGGAACAATCTCCGCTTTCTGGATAAGGTATGGAAACTGGGCTGAAGCGGTAGTTAAAAGGAAGTTTCCATAAGGGGCCTTCCATAAAGCGCAAATGAAATTAGCGGATTAAACAATATGAAATTAGGCCTAAAGCATGAGAGTTATAGCCGATTTGCACATTCATGGACGTTACAGTCGAGCAACAAGCGATAAAATGCATGTTGAAGAGATTGCTCGCTTCGCAAAAATTAAAGGTTTAAACCTTGTAGGAACCGGCGATTTCACACATCCCAAGTGGCTTAAAGAACTGCAAGAAACTTTAGTTCAAGAGTCAAATACGGGCTTATACAAAGTTGCGAAGAATCCGGAGTTGCCCGTCTATTTTATGATAACCACAGAAGTTAGTACAGTTTTCACCTTTGAAAATGAAGTTAAAAAGATTCATCATGTAATTTTGACTCCTAACATAGAAACTGCAATTCAAATCAATGACAGACTAGCAAAATATGGTAATCTAGCCATAGATGGTAGACCAACACTGAACATGGATGCTTCGCATTTGGTTGAAGAGGTTATGGAAGTTTCAAATGAAAATATGGTATTTCCAGCCCACGCTTGGACACCATGGTTCAGCATTTTCGGCGCCTTCAGCGGCTTTAACAGCATTGAAGAATGTTATCAAGACATGAGCAAACATATTTACGCTCTAGAAACGGGACTCTCTTCAGATCCTCCAATGAATTGGCGTTTAAGCAAACTTGACAAATTTGCCTTAGTTTCTAACAGTGACAGCCACAGTTTTTGGCCTTGGCGTATTGGAAGGGAAGCTAATGTTTTTGAGCTTAAAATGCCGAGTTATTATGAAATTGTGGATGCTATTCGCTTTAAGGATAAGGATCGGTTCAAATTCACTATTGAAACTGATCCTGCCTATGGAAAGTATCATTGGACTGGTCACAGAAATTGTCATGTGTCTTTTCCAGCGGCGGAGGCCATTAAAATTGGAAACATCTGCCCTGTATGCCGCAAGAAACTTACGAAAGGTGTTGAGCAGCGTGTGGAAGAGTTGGCTGATCGTCCACTGGGCTTTAGACCTCAAGATGCGATAGGTTTTATGCATTTGCTTCCGCTTTCTGAAATTATTGCAACCGTCTTGGGTGTAGACTCTCCATCCACTCAGCAAGTGTGGAGCATTTACAATTCCTTCGTCGAGAAATTTGGTGACGAATACAGTGCGCTTATTGACGCTTCAAAAGAAGCTTTAGGCGTAGTTGACGAAAAAGTTGCAGAAGCAATAGTCAAGGTTAGGCATGGACAAGTTAGAGTGGTGCCTGGCTATGATGGCGTTTATGGGCAACTTGTATTTTCTGGGGAGCATTTTGCTCAAAAGTCTGTTGGTCAAAGAGTTCAACAATTGAATCTTACAGATTTTATGTGATGTTTGTTTTATGGAGTTTGATTTGTATGTGTGTTAAACACGTATACGACAAGGTTTATTAAGTCGTAATACGCACGATAGTTGCGAGGCCAACAAATGGAAAAAGTAATCCAGCAAACAAACAAACAAAAAGAAGACAAAATATCAAAAATCGTCGACAGAGTCTTGAAGCAAGTTTTCGGTGAAGAGGCAACTTCTCTAATTTATAAGCATTTAGAGAAGAATCACGGCATCAAGCCAAATGAAATATCTGAAAAGATAGACGTTTTTGCTAAGGGTCTCGAAGAGTTTTTGAGCAGCGGCGCATACGTCATTGAAAAGAAGATTTTGGAGGACATATACTCAACTTATGGTTTGCTTCGAAGATTGGAATTGGAGAGAATGCAAGAAGAATTTGATTTTGTTAATCAAGTGAAATCGCTCAAGCAGAAAGCCTAACATTTTAGATTTTGTTCTTTCCTTAACCGTTATGTTTGCAATTCTTTTTGAGTAACATAGAGCGGAAACCATAACAATTTTATAAAAGCACCCAGATTAATCCCTTCTAACGCAATACTAAAGGAGCGCAGTCTTTGAAAGACATTCTAATTAAGGCTGTAGATGTAGCTGTTCAAAAGTTTGGAGCTGAATACGCCGAAGTTCGCGGTCAAAGACTCTTTAAGACAATGCTCACGCTTAAGGAAGGTCGTGTTGAGGCAGCAAGACAGGGAATTGAAAATGGTGCTGCTCTGCGGGTGCTTGTAAATGGCGCATGGGGTTTTGCATCAGTTGGAACATTTGATGTTGAAACTTTAACCATGGCTGTTTCGGATGCATGCAAAATGGCGAAGGCTGCAAGTTCAAAACTTAAAAAGCCAATAAAGCTTGTTCCAACAAAAGCCTTCGAGGACAGGACTACTGCGAAACCACGCAAGGACCCATCAAAAATTTCCATCGAAGACAAGATTAATACGGCGTTAACTATGAACAATCAAATTTTAGGTTATGACAACCGTGTAAAAAGCTGCACAATAGACTATCTTGACCTAACTGGAACAAACTATTTCATAAACAACGAAGGTTCATACATCGAACAAGACAAGCTTTATGTTTGGTCAAGAATACTTGCCACAGCAAAAGAAGAAGACATCTTCACTTTCAGCCGCGAAGAAATAGGCTCCACTTCTGGCTACGAAATCTTCGATGTAGAAACTCCAGAAATTGTAGGCGAAAGAGTTGCGAAGCGGGCGGTGGAGCAATTGAGGGCAAAGCCACCAAAAGGCGGAACATTCCCAGTAATTTTAGGACCAAACGTGGTCGGCGTCTTCGTTCATGAAGCTTTCGGACACTTGGCTGAGGCGGATTTAACATTGTCTGGTTCTGTGCTTTTGGATAAGCTTGGAAAGAAAATTGCTTCTGGCGTTGTGACTTTCTATGATGATGGAACAGTGGATGGCGCCTTCGGTTCCTTCAAATACGACGATGAAGGGGTCCCAGCGCAGAAAACCCTTCTGATAAAAGATGGCGTTGTTGTTGGTTTGATGCACAGCCGTGAAACAGCACAAAAATTCAACACTAAACCCACTGGAAACATGCGTGCTGAAGACTTTAGAGTGGAACCCATAATTCGTATGCGCAACACATTCATGGAACCGAAAGACTATTCCTTCGAAGAGCTAGTTGAAGACGTGAAATTCGGCTATTACTTTAAAAGCTTCAGAGGTGGACAAGCCAATTTAGATGGCACTTTCCAAGTTGGCATCCAAGAAGCTTACGAAATAGTTAACGGTGAATTAGGTGAGCCCGTGCGGAACGCTTCTATAAGTGGTAACACCCTTGAAACTTTGTTTAAGGTGGATGCTGTTGGAAAGGACTTTGAATTGTGGCCTGGAAGATGCGGAAAGGGACAAACAGCTTTCGTATGTGATGGCGGTCCTCACGTTAGGGTGAAGGAGGTGCTTGTGGGTGGTAGCGCTTAGGAAAGAGCAAATGTTAGATTTAGCCGAAAGTGCAGTGGATTTTGCTCTGAAAAAGGGAGCCGACGAGGCTGAGGCTTTTGCATATCAAGGTCTAACAACAAACGTTGTTATTGAGAGGGGGCAGATTGCCAGAAGCACCAGAATAATTGATAGAGGATTGGGAATTCGGACGATAATAAAAAGGGCTATAGGCTTTTCTTACACTAATGTGTTAGGAAACAAAGCTGCAATCGAGGAGACAATTCTAAAAGCTTTGGACTCTGCTAAAGCGAGCAAGCCAGACGAAGATTGGCGTGGGCTTCCAACCAAAAAATCATTAAAAACTGTAAAAAACACTTATGACAGCAAAATTGTTGAACTCCATTCTGAAGATTTAGTCAATGCAGCCTCTTTAATGTTGGATGCAGCTGAAAAAGTGGATAAACATGTTTTTCCCATAGAGGGTGGAGTGGGGGCCTCCTATCTTTCTAGAGCAATCGCCAACTCTAATGGCGTTGCAGCCTTTGACCATGGAACAATCATTGAATGCAGCTTAGCAACAATAGGGCAAGAAGCGGGCGAAGTAACACCAGTATGCTTCGAATTTAATGTTGAGAGAAATTACGTCATCGACCCTGAATGGGTTGGCAAAGAAGCTGCTCGACTTGCAGTTTCGGCGTTGAAAGCCAAAAGAGCAGAAACGAAAAATATGAGTGTGATATTTTCTCAGTTTGCATTGCAAGAACTTTTATATTTCACCCTTATTAGTGCAGTTAAAGCCGACTATGTGCAAAGAAATCAATCTGCATTTAAGGGCAAAATAGGGGAAACGGTTGCTTCTGAAAACGTGACAATTTACGATGATGGATTACTTGAAGGCGGCATCCGTACTTGGGAGTTTGACGGCGAAGGGGTTCCTCAACAAAAAACCCTCGTAATAGAGAAAGGGGTTTTACGAAACTTTCTCTATGACAACTACACCGCTAAAAAGGAAGATAAAGAAAGCACTGGAAACGCATCGAGGGCTGGATATTTATCCACACCAGAATTGGAAGCCACAAACTTTCGCTTAATGCCTGGAAGGAAATCGCCTGAAGAACTTATCGGTGGAGTGAATGATGGCTTGCTGGTGTATTCCCTGCAAGGTGCCCACAGCAGTAATCCAGCCAGCGGAGATTTCTCCGTTGTTGCAACTCCAGCTTGGAAAATCGAAAATGGCAAAATTGCCTATGCCACTAGAGGAACCATGTTGGCTGGCAACATCTTTCAATTACTAAAAAATGTTTCAGAACTGGCAGATAATGAAAGGAAAATTGGGCAGTTGGTGGCGCCTTGGGTTCTTGTGGAAAATGTTAGGGTCATAGGAAAATAAATAACTAAGGCTGTTATGCGTTTAATGAAAGAGGCGAAAAAGTTGAAAGCAAAAATTAAGCAAAGTCTGCTTAAATTTAATACGCTCCGCAGAATAATTCAATTTCTTTCATTCATATTCTTCTGTGCAATGGTTTTCAATCTGGTTTCGCAGCCTCTTCTGTTGCCGATTCTGTGGACTTGGGGTTTTCAGTCAAACATAGTTGGCGATGCCTTCACTGCGTTGCAACTAATGTTTTATGATGTTGTTTTTCCATGGCTTGCGTTAGCATCATTTTTAATTACTGGCATATTAGTTGGTAAATCCTTATGCGGTTGGGTTTGTCCCTTCGGTTTCATTCAAGATTTGATTGATTTCGCAAAGCGTAAAAAAATTGAAATCTCACCTAGAACCCATGAAAGCATGGTGTATGTTAAATACGCTATTTTAGGCATTGTTCTTTTCATCAGTGTAACCTTTTCTGCTGCCAAAGTTTTCGGAGTCCATGGAAGCTATGAAAGTGCGTTGGGCATTTTCGTGAAGGCACCGTTTACAACTTTGAGTCCTGCGGAAACCTTGTTTGCAACTTTGCCTAATGGAATTTTAAACTTTAAAAATGCAATAGCAGAAAATCCCGTGTTGGATGTTTTATCTGGGATTGTAAGTTTGCCTCCGCTATTTTGGGTGCAACTATTCATTTTGGTAGGTGTTCTTGTTTTTGCAGCGTATGTTCCGAGAAGTTGGTGTAAATACTTCTGTCCCCATGGAGCTATTATGGCTATATTAAACAGGTTCAGTTTTCTTGGTTTAAAAAGGGATTTGACAAAGTGTGCAAAGGCTGAATGCCGTCGATGCGTTGAAGTGTGTCCTATGCGGGTCAGAATTTTGGATTTGCCATGGGAGAAATTCAGCGATCCAGAATGTATTTACTGCCTAAAATGTGTGGACGCTTGTCCAAACAAGGCTATTAAACTGAAATATCCATAATTGTGTAGATGTTTAAGCCCAGAAGCTTTTTGAGTATTCGCTTAAAACTGTTTCATAATTGGCTTTTGTTTGCTGAGCTATCTTATTCCAGTTATATTTTTCTTGAACTTTTTTGTATGCATTCGCCTTTATCAAGTTCGCAAAATTTTCGTCAAGTAACACCTTTGTTATTCCCCAAGCTAACGATTCGGGATTGTTTGCATAAACTTTAACTCCAGTAACATCATGCTCAACTATCTCTGATAAGCCACCAGTGTCTGAAACCACAACTGGACTTTTTGCAGCCATGGCTTCGAGGGCAACTATTCCGAATGGTTCGAAAAGGGATGGCACAACAGAGACATCTGCGCATTTTTGCAGTTTTCTCAAGGTTTCATCATCAACAAATCCTGTGAATTGAACTTTATGGGCTAGTCCCATGTTTTTAACAATGTTTGAGAGTTGTTCCTTCATGTAGCCGTTGCCAACTATTATAAATTTGGCATTGACTTTTTCCAAAACTTTTGGTACAGCGTTAACGAGCACGTGGACTCCTTTTTCATACACCAGTCTTCCTACGAAAAGGACGATTTTTTCTTCTGGCAAGGCAAACTTGCCTCTGAAACTGCTTAAATCATCCTGTTCCATTCTTGTGTATGCTTCAGCGTCTACACCGTTTGGAATCATGACCAATTTGTCTGTTGGAAGTCCAAATGCCCATTTCACATGTGAAACCATATAATCGCTGCAGCATATGACTTTCCATGCTTCGTAAGTAAGCCACGCCTCTGTTTCATGAATCATTCTTTCATAATCAAAATGAATTCCGTTTCGCCTTCCAATTTCAGTAGAGTGTATTGTCGTTAGAAGAGGTTTCCTAAAGACATGTTTTAAGCCTATTCCAGCGTTTGCCACAAGCCAATCGTGAGCGTGAAAAATGTCAACATTTCCACTGATGCTGTTGACGAGGGCTGCTGCTTCCTTCTGCATGTTCACATTCATCAAATAAACCCATGTTGCAAAATCCGGCGAAGGGTTCTTGTAGGAGTCAATTCTAAAAACTTCAACGCCGTCAACAACCTCATGTTGCGGCGCTTCTGGAAAATCACATGTAACCACATAAACTTTGACACCATTTTTCGCTAAATTTCTTGATAAATAATAGACATGGGGAGATATTCCGCCAATAATTCTTGGTGGGAACTCCCATGTAAGCATCATAACAGTTAATTCCTTAGTCATTTGGAAGCCGTTCCTCCTGCAACGCTCTTGTAGGTTTCTAAAATGTTTTTTATCCAGTTGACAGATTTTGGCTGAATTACCTTTATCTTCTCTAATGGAACTTTATATAGCCGATAAATTTCATCTCGCATCCATTCAGACTTAACCACCAATTTTTCTGCTTCATACATTCCCAACCATTCAAGACTTTTTATAGCCATGTTAAAAGGCGAATTTGCCCCATGAGAGCGATGTTCTTCTAGACTTTCAACTGAAAAAACAAACGGCAAATTGAGCGCTTTCTTTAATGTTACTGCGGCTGGTGTGAAATGCCAATCATGAACATCTATCAAGTCTACTTGTTTGTGTGCGTTGTAATAGATGTTTGCCGCTGCTCTTTCAACCTCTTGATTTAATGTGAGAACCCATGTGAGAACGCCTATGTGTGTGCGAACTGGATTTGTCACTCTGTAAATTATAATGCCTTCCTGTTCCTCATGTTGCCCAGTCAAAAAATCATGATAAGTAACCACGGTGGTTTTCACATTATTTTTTGCCAATTGCACTGCAACTTCTCTAACGTAATTTGCAAGTTGTCCAACCACTCTCGGAGGATATTCCCAAGAGAAAATTATAACATGCATTATTTTCACTACGTGAAAAGTGCACACACTTTTATTATTCCTCTCCCAGTTAAATAATACCGCCTTTTACCCTCGTTGTCAGCGAAGCTTTCAACAAAACCTTCAAGCTTGTAATTGTCTAAGGTTTTTTCCACATCATCCATACTAATTTGCAGAATTTGTGCTACTTCTTCGCTTCTTCTGGCGAGGTCTGGAGCGGTGGCGCAAAGGTTATGCAACGTTTGTAAGATTTTTTCGGAGAGAGGCAGTTCTTCCCTCATAAGCGTTCACTTTTACTAATCTTAAACATAGTTTAGTAGATGTTTTCTTATAAAGGAATAGGCAGCGTAATCAAAAGTATTTTGTAGCTGTTTGCACTTGCTTGTTCAATTTGTTGAATCTTTCTTTCGCAATCTTTATCAACGCTTTCCTTAATGTTTCCCCCTTCATTTTTGTGAGCCTCATTTTCTTCAGTTGTTCTGCCAATTTTCTGTCATGAAGCGATTTTTCTGCCCAACGCTCAAAATCTCCACGATTACCATGAAATTCTAAAGATTTCGTGTTGATTTTTTGAAGAGCTTTTATGAACCCCTTCAAACTCCATGCCATAGTTCCCGTGAAATTTTCTTCGCCAACACCCGTGTAGAATAAGAATGGTTCATCTGCAGCAATCACTGCAAGCCGAACCCTATTTTCAAAGTCAAGTATGGCGGCTTGTGCAGTTACGAAAGCATCCATTGGCGAGTTGAATGGGCTGAAATAGGAGTGAACTTCTCCTGGGGCTCCGCCTGCAGTGAACATGTAGTAAAGGTGGTCGCTTGTCTGGAAATACCTCCATATTTTCAGAAAATCTCCATCTTCAACTTCCTTAACGAGGGGTTCAAGTTTTCTCACATTAGTGTAGTAAGCCCACTGCATAGTGTTTCCAAGCCAACAGCTTGCATCCCTCTCCAAATCAGCCCAAGAAACAGTTCCGCCAAGTTCAGGAACATCAATCTCTCCCATGGGCTGATATTTTTCCACAACCTCAGAAGGCATAGCCATGTGTAGATGCCACCATTTCAGAATCTCCTCAGGCAAATGTCTTAGAAAATCATGTATGCCTGTTTCTGGCCAGTGATGTTCACCGAAAGTTTCATAGTCTGGAAAAATGTTAATACATTGGCCTGGGGTTGCTGCCAGCCAGCTTGCATATTTGTCTGCTGTTAGCGGCCACTCGTTCCACCATCTTGCTGAAAATCTGAAGCCTATGTCGTCGGTTAGTTTGTAATTTCGCAGTAATATTTTGATTTTTGTGCATCCTTTTGGTGTGTAAAGATGGTTTGGCGATTTTTCGTGCAGTATTCTTTCGGCGCCTTCTGTGAAGATTCCTTTAAACCCCATTTTTTCTATGGTTCTTGCAACGGCATTGTTGTATAGTAACTCGGTGTTTTCGAAAACTTTTGGTGCAAATCCAAGGAGGTCTTTTGTTATTTGTTGATGCATTTCTACTTGTTCTATGAATTCTTCTTTTTGTGGGTAAAGGCTTGCAAGTGAGTGATAATATGTTTGGCTTAGAAATTCCGTGCAGCCGGTTTCAGCGAGTTGCTTGAAGGATTCTAAAAGGTCTTTGTTAAACATTTCGCACTGCTCTAAAAAGATTCCTGAAATGCTGAACGAAACCTTTACTCGTTTTTTCTCCCTTTTATGTTTATCAATCAGTTCAAGCAATATATTGTTTGATGGAAAATAACATTTTTTACACGCTCTCTCAAAGACATCCCTGTTTACTGCAAGGTCAAAATAATAATCGAAGAGCTCTTTCTTTCTTAGGCGTTTAAAAATTTTGTTTTCCCAAAAGAAACTCCTTTTTAACCTGTGGGGTTGATGAACTTCGAATACAAGTACGATATCAGTCAAATTTTTAGCCTCTTTTCTTTATTATCATTTAAGTGTTTATTTCTAATTTGCTATGCGAAAATTGGCGGTGGAAAGTTTAGGTCGGATTCGAATTTTGAATTCATAATCTATTTATCCATTACACCAACTCTTTTAAAGCAAAGGTGAACTCGTGTGTCCATTGAAAAAATTAGGGTAGAAAGTCACCAAGAACTGGAGCAAATGATAACCAATGAGATAAGCCAAATAGAAAAGGGTTTGACTGTTATTTGCAGCAACGTTCCAATAAACGAACGGGCAGCCTTAGACATTTTATGCCACGACAGCAACGGGCAACTCGTTATTCTTCAACTGGACGTAAACGAAGACGACATTATGCTTTTGCATGGAATACAAAGCTTAGATTATGTTGACAAGTTCAAATCATTTCTAAAAGCCACCTACAACAAACACAAGATAGATGACAAGGAAAAGCCAAGACTAATTTTGATTGCGCCAAGCTTTTCAGATGCGGTGCGGCGTGCAGTTGAAAGCATGAAAGGTATACGCATCGACTTATACGAGTGGGAATACTTAAAACTTGGAGACCATAAGGGCCTCCGTCTCCAACCCATTTTTACTTGGAAGCCTGTGGAAAAACCGAAGGAAGAAAAGCCTGCTGAGAAGAAGCGTGAAGTAAAGCCTTTGAAGAAAAAGGAACCTGAGCCAAGCGAAAAGAAGGAAGAACCAGAACCACCAAAACCAGAATTAGAACCACCAAAGGAAGAGTTTCCAGCACCTCCACCAGCAGAAAAACCAAAAGAAGAAGCCCCGATGCTGCACAAGGAAGAGCCAAAGAGGAAGCTAAAACTATTCTAAAAAAGCCACAGCCAATAATGCCATTCGCTTCTTAAGAATTCTCATAAGAAATGTTACTGGTGATTTTTTGAGAATTGGATTTTTTGTTTGGGAGTATCCGCCTGCGCTTGTTGGCGGCTTGGGCACTTATGCAGAATATATAACTCGTGAATTTGTTTCTATGGGAAATGATGTAACCGTTTTTACGCTTAACCCTGGAAACCTGAAAACCAGAGAAATAATCAAAGGCGTTGAGGTTCACAGACCCTTAATTGCAGATGCAAGCAATGTTTTCCCAATGTTCGTCATTGACGACTTGAAAAAGTGGGGGACAAACATTCGCCTGTTTAATGACATTTTCATTTATAACATATTAAGTGCAACCAAATTCATAAACAGCATGCTTAAAAAGGAAGGATGCAACTACGATGTGGTTTGCGTACACGACTGGCTCAGCAGCATAGCCGGCATCATAGTGAAAAATGAGACAAAAGTTCCAATGGCATTTCATGTTCACAGCACCGAATGGGGCAGAAGCGGAGGAACAGGCTCCGAAGTTGTCTCATATCTTGAATGGGCAACAGCTCAAAGAGCTGACAAAATAATAACGGTAAGCCATGCCATGCAAGAAGACTTGGTGAGGCATGGATGGCCAAAATCAAAAATAAGTGTTGTCTGGAACGGAGTGGACCCAACACGTTACAATCCGAAGAACTGCAAGCCCGAAGAAGTGGAAGCTATTCGGAATAGATATGGCATAAAACCTGACGAGAAAATGCTTCTATTCCTTGGAAGGCTTACATGGGTTAAGGGGGTTGGAAACCTAATTCAAGCGATGCCCATGGTTTTGGAGGAGTATCCAAAAACTAAGCTTGTGGTTTTGGGAAAAGGTGAACAGCAAAACGACATAATTGAAACTGCCAATAGACTTGGAATAAGCAGCAAAATTGCCTACAGATTCGACTTCGTTCCAGAAAAAGAACGCATTCTACACTATGCAGCGGCTGACGTTTGCATTTTCCCATCAACATACGAGCCTTTTGGAATAGTTAGCTTAGAAGCCATGTCTATGGCTAAACCATTAGTTGTAGGAGCCCAAGGCGTCGTCGGCTTCAGAGAGCAAGTCATCTCATGCGGACCAGATCAAAACGGCGTTCACGTAAACGGCGCAAACGCGGCTGACATTGCATGGGGCATAAAAGAAGTCTTAAGCGATTATGAAAGGGCTAGGAAATGGGGAGAAAATGGCAGAAAACGGGTGCTGCAATACTTTACGTGGAAAAAAGTTGCAGAACAAACTCTGCAAATATACGAAATGCTTCAACATCCACAAGGTGAAGGAGAACCCAAAGTAGTAGATTTGATGGAGAAGTTGACAAGGGCATAAAAGTGGGAAAGTTAAGTTCTTTTTGCTGCTGCCTTTTCTAGGGCTACTACTCCAGGCAATTTTTTGCCCATGAGAAATTCTATTAGCGCACCGCCAGCGGTGCTAACGTAGGAAATCTTTTTTGATAATCCAAGCTTCTCTAGGGCTGATATTGTGTGTCCGCCTCCAGCTAGCGAGAATGCTTTTGAGTTGGCTATTTCTTCGAAAACCCTCTTTGTTCCGAAGATGAAATTGCTGTTTTCGAAAACTCCCATGGGTCCGCTGACCACGATTGATTTTGCAGTCCTTATTGTAGTGGCATAATCCTCCACTGTTTTTGCTCCAATGTCAAATATTTGATAGTCTACTGGCAACTCGTTGATTGGAACCTCTTTCCTTTTTCCATTAACCTCTACAGCCACATCCTTGGGCGTCTTAATCTTGTCTGGATATTTTTGCATAAGCTCTTTTATGCCAGACACTAAACCCATAAGCTCTTTCTTCTCTAAAAATTCCATGTTTGGTTTGCCAAGGTTTATGCCCCTTGCCGCTAAGAAAACGTGTCCGACAACACCGCCAGTTAAGATATAGTCTGCTATTCTATTGTTTAATACGTATCTTGATATTTCCAGAGAGTCGTCAGCCTTTGCTCCTCCAAGAATGAATATACATGGTTTTTCTGGGTTTTCCAAGACTTTGCTTAGGGATTTAAGTTCTCTTTCCATTATTCGTCCTGCAGCGCTTGGCAATACTGCCGTAAAACCTATTATTGAAACATGCGCTCTGTGGGCTGCTGCAAAAGCATCATTCACAAATAATTGGGCTAAGGGCGCCAAATTTTTAACAAGCTCTGTTTTTGCATGTTCTTCTGGGGTTCCCTCTTTTGTTTCATTTGCAAACGTTCTAACGTTTTCTAAGACGAGGATTTCGCCATTTTTCAAATTTTTAATTGCTTTTTTGGCTTTTTCACCAAAAACATCATCCACATACTTGACTGGCTTGCCCAAAATTCTGCCAAGAATTTCCGCATGCTGTTTTAATGGTATAAAATCTGGGTCGCCCTTCCGTCCTTGATGCGCCAGAACCACAACCTTTGCGCCTTTATCTGCCAATTCTTTTATTGTTGTTTCACCATGGGCTCGGATTCTCACATCTTCCAAGATTTTTTTGGTTTCTGGGTCTACTGGAGAGTTGAAGTCTACTCGTAAAAGCACAACTTTGCCTTTTACCTGCACATCATCAAGGGTTAGAAACTTCACCATTTTTTCACCTCTTGTTGAAAAGAAAAATGTGGGATGGTGAGGCTAGAATCCAGCTTTTTTCCCAATTAGCTCTATTAATTCAACCATTCGGCATGAGAAGCCCCATTCATTGTCGTACCATGCAAGCACTTTGGCGAGGTTTCCGGCGACAACCATTGTTGAAAGTCCATCGACTACGGCGGAATATGACGTGTGGTTCACGTCTGTTGAGACTATTGGTTCTTCAGTGTATTCCATTATTCCCTTTAATGGTCCTTCAGCTGCTTTTTTGAATGCAGCGTTCACTTCATCCTTTGTTACGTTTTTCTCTAACACTGCTGTTAAATCCACTATTGAAACGTTTGGAACTGGAACCCGTAAGGCTATTCCGTCAATTTTCCCTTTAAGTTCTGGAAAAACTAAGGCTGAGGCTCTGGCAGCTCCTGTTGTTGTGGGTATTATGTTTACTGCTCCAGCTCTTGCACGGCGGAGGTCTCTGTGGACAAGGTCCATTATTCTTTGGTCATTTGTGTAGGCGTGGGCTGTTGTCATGAGTCCAGCTTTTACTCCAAAGTTTTCATGCAGTACTTTGACGCATGGTACTACGCAGTTTGTGGTGCATGAGGCGTTTGACAGTATGTTGTGGTTTTTGTGGTCGTATTTGTCGTGGTTTACGCCTAGAACTATTGTTATGTCTGGGTTTTCAGCTGGGGCTGATATCAAAACTTTCTTGGCTCCTGCTTGCAAGTGTTTTGAAGCGTCTTCTCTTTTTGTGAATAATCCTGTCGATTCTACGGCTAAATAAACATCCAAGTCTTTCCAGGGCAACAATGCTGGGTCTTTTTGCATCAAAACTTTAAGCTCTTTTCCGTTGACTATTAGACTGTTGTCTTTAACTTGTACATCGGCGTTAAATCTGCCGTGCACAGAATCATATCTTAATAGATGGGCTAGCGTTTTCGCATCAGTTACATCGTTTATGGCTACGAAATCTATGTTAGCATTTCTTTCTATGGCTGCTCTATACAGAAGGCGTCCAATTCTGCCGAATCCGTTTATGGCTACTCTTATTGCCATTTATCTTTCACCTACCTAGTTTTGAATTATCTAATCGAAGTTTTCTCCTAATTAATTTTCCGACTGTTCTTTTTAGAGGAAATGTGAATTAGGTTTAGCGTAGTTTCATTAGAACCATTTCTGCAGCCAAAACCATTGGTTCCCAAGTTTCGCAAAGTGGTGGTGCATAAGCAGTGTCCGCCTTTGCCAGTTCTCGTACTGTCATCTGTTTTTGTATGGCAAAAGATATGGCATTTATACGTTGGGTTACTTCTTCTCCGCCGATGATTTGGGCGCCAATTATTCTTTGCGACTCTTTTTCAACAACAAGCTTCACTTTTATTGGCAAGGCGCCAGGGTAATAGTCAGCTTTTGTTTTAGAAGCAATTGTTCCAGTTACAGTTTCAATTCTTGCTCTTTGAGCAGCATTTTCAGTCAACCCCGTCACACCTACGTCCATGTCAAAAAGCCTTGTTACAGCTGAGCCTAAAACTCCCGTGAAAATTGCGTAGCCGCCAGCGGCGTTTATTCCGGCAACTTTTCCTTGTCTCACAGCCACTGTGCCTAACTGTGGTAGGGCTGGTTTCTGGGTAACAATGTGCGTGGCTTCTGCACAGTCTCCTACTGCGTAAACGTCTTTAAGGTTTGTTTCCATTCTAGCGTTTGTTTTTATAGCCTTTGTTTCTCCCAATGCTACGCCAGCGTTAGCAGCCAGTTGGGTGTTGGCTCTAACACCAAATGCGCTTATGAACAAGTCAGCGTTGATTTGCTCGCCTCCAGCCATTATTCCAGTCACCTTTTCTGTTCCAAGAAATTCTTCAACGCCTTTTCCCGTTAGGATGTTTATTCCTCTCTCTTGTAACATTTCCTGAACCATTTTCGCCATGTCAGCATCGAGCATCATTGGCAATATTTGTGGCAGAAGCTCCACAACCGTTGTCTTTAAGCCTCTTTCAGTGAGGGCTACAGCCATCTCTAAGCCTATTAAGCCGGCTCCCATAATTACGGCTGTTTTTGCTCCGTTTCTGATGGCTTGTTCGATTTTTTCGCCATCTTCCAGTGTTCGAAGCGAATGTATTCCTTGTTTCTCTTTGCCTTTTATTGGTGGCATGAAGGAGTTTGCGCCTGTGGCTAGGATTAGGCTGTCATAGGGGATGGTTTCTGTTTTTCCAGTTTTATCCATGGTTTCAATGGTTTTGTTTTGGGCGTTTATGGCTGTGACTTTTGTTTCAGTTTTTAGGTTTAGCTTCATCATTTGAAAGTATGCTGGTGGAAAAACAATGAGGTTTTGGAAGCTTGGTATTTGTCCACCTATCACGAATGGAAGTCCACAGCGTGAGTAACCCGCATTTTTTTCCTCAGTTATCAGGGTGACTTCTGCTGTACGGTCTGTTTTTCTTGCAGCTGCTGCTGCGTCCACTCCAGCGGCGTGGGCGCCTATTATGACTATGCGTCTCGGCATAATTTTTCATCTTTTATTTTGTTAACGTTTTATGCCACTCCACTGCTTGGTTGAAGTTCATAAGGTTAGCCAGTTCGCCTTGCAAATTCGACGGTTTTATAACGAGCAGCCAACCTTTCCCATATGGGTCTTCGTTTAAAAGTTCAGGTTTTGATTGGACTTCTGTATTTACTTCTAATATTTCTCCGCTTATTGGTGCAACCAAGTCTGAAACAGCTTTTACGGATTCCACTGTTCCGTATGGTTCGTTCTGTTTTGTTGTTGTTCCAGGGCTTGGCAACTCCGCGTAGACGATTTCTCTGAGTTGTTTTTGGGCGTAGTCTGTTATGCCTACTCGAACTTTGTCTCCTTCAATTTTTAGCCATTCAAACTCTTTTGTGTAGTATAATCCTTCTGGCACTTCATATCCGTCTACTTTCACCATATTTTCCACCTCTAATTGGTGCTTATTCTCTTATGTTTTAGCCTTTAAAATTAACTGTCAAAGAAAAGGGTATTATCATGGTGAAGTGAAGAAAAGATAAAAATTTGTGCGCTAACTTTGACTTAAAATAAGAGGCAAAAGCGTTAAGCCTTACATTTTTCTTTTTCCTTGTATGTATTCTTCCACCCACTCTTTTGCGGTGGAATCTGGCACCTGCAATGGTGGATGCTTAAAAGCGTATGAAGACATGCTTATGAGGGGTCCAGCTATTTTTCGGTCTAATGCGATTTTTACAGCCCTTATAACGTCAATTACAACTCCTGCGCTGTTCGGTGAATCCTCAACTTCAAGCTTAACGCTTATGGTTAATGGTCTGTCACCGAACTTTCTACCCTTAAGCCACAAGTAACAAATCTTCTTGTTTCCCAGAAAATGGACATAATCTGAAGGACCTATTCTTGTGGGCAAATCATATGGGACAAGGCTTTTCACTGCTTCTGTCTTGCTTATGCGCTTGGTTTTTAAACGCTCCTCAACTGTCATATTCAAAAAGTCTGTGTCTCCGCCAAGATTTAACTGGTAAGTTTCATCCACAATCACTCCTCTGTCAACGCAGAGCCTAACCAAGTTTCGGTGCAGAATTGTTGCGCCCAATTGACTTTTAACATCGTCTCCAGCTACTGGCAACCCTTTTTCCTCAAATTTTTTGCTCCATGCTGGGTCTGAGGCTATAAATTCTGGTATGCAATTTATGAAGGCGCATCCAGCGTCTAAGGCTGTTTGCGCATAAAATCTGGTGGCATTTCGGCTGCCTACTGGCAGATAGTTAACAAGAATGTCTGCTTTGGCTTCTTTCAAAGTTTCCATTACATCCACAATTTTGGCTTCATCACTACCATAGATATTAAAGGGTTTTTTCATGTGTTCAGCTACGCCATCCAAAATTGGAGCGGGCGAAACTTTCACGCCCAATTGGGGGACATCTGCGAATTTAGTGGCGCAATTTGGCTCGGCGAATATGGCTTCAGACAAATCCTTTCCAATTTTATTTTTGTTAACATCAAAGGCGGCGACAAATTTTATATCCCTTATATGATATCCGCCAAAATTTACATGCATGAGCCCCGGCACATTCTCCTTCTCTTCAGCATCTTTGTAATATTCCACTCCTTGAATCAAAGCGGATGCACTATTGCCCACGCCGGCTATTGCTACACGAATTTCTGGCAATTCAGTTTTTCTCCTTTTAGACTTTGTTAAGGCTTTAGAACTTGTCTGCTCTATAACTTTTTCTGGGAACATAGCAAAATTAAAAGGGAACCTTCAGTTATACACAATTTTCGGAGTGCACATTCATGGGCAAAAGTGAAGTGGACATAAAATATGAGCCTTTTAAAGAAATTGTGGTTATGGAACGCAACTTTTTTTCAACCCCAGACGAAATAGCAAGGTTCACATCCATAATTGCTGGGGGAAAACCCGCAGGTTTATACTGGGCTGAAGGCGTAGTATTCTTATATTTTCCCCTTCCAGCATCCACTGAAATAGCTGCGAAAGAGTTAATTGAGAACAGCCGAGTTTATTGGACTTTTGTCGGTTACGCTTTTATGCCAAAATATCAATCGACAATTGAAACTAGGGAGAAAATTATTGTTCCAGTCATTGACATGTCTTCTAACCCCCTGTTCCGAAAGGTTGCAAATTGGCTAAAAGAACAAAAATAGCCGCAATTCAGTTTGAAGGCAAAATTTTCTCAGGAAGCGGAGAAGGTGCAAAATTCGTTAGTCTTCCATGGGTAAAAAAGCAAATAACCAAAAAACTCGGTTTCACTCCATATTTAGGCACATTAAACATAAAACTAACAGAAGACAGCCTGAACTTCAAAGAGTTGTTAAAGAAAGCAAAAGCAATAGAAATTTCGCCATCTGAAGGTTTTTGTCGTGGAAAATGTTTTGAAGCATATTTTATGGATGAACTGAAATGCGCTATTGTAATGCCTGATGTTGCAAATTATCCAGTAGACATCGTAGAGGTCATAGCGCCAATAAATTTGAGGGAAAGATTTCACCTTAGGGATGGAGACGCTGTTACTGTTAAAATAATCCTTTAACTTATCCCTGTCTTGGCTTAAACCTGAAGAACTCGCTTATGTAATTTTCTAGCAAATTATACTTTTTCAAGTAATCGCCATACCTTACAAGGGCGTTCATGGCTCTTGCCGCATCCTCAGGCGAAGCATAGGCTGGAATTCCCAGTTTATCAAACCTGAAACGTGTGTGCAAAGCCATTTCAGTTTCGCCAATGTCGCATGCTACTATTGGCTTGTCATATTTGCTTGCAACCTTAGCCACTCTGTCAATGTAGTCTTCTTGTAAGGCTGGAGTATGATGTAAACCAAGCAGTATTATGCCGTGAATTTCTGGGTCTTGGAAGAGAACTTCAACCGTTGTTTCAAACATTTCTGATGTTCCTGAGCCTGTTATGTCAACTGGATTAAGATTTGTTGCAAATTTTGGAAGCTTACCCGCCTCCTTCAGTTTCTCAAATTTTTTAATAGTATCTTCGGAAAAGCGTTTAACAGCTAACCCCCTCAATTCGCATTCGTCAACAGCCATTATGCCTGGACCACCAGCATCTGTAACTATTCCAATGTTTCTTCCAGAAGCAGGCGGCTGCATAGCTAATGCTTTTCCAGCGTCAAAAAATTCTTCCATGTCCTTTGCCCTTAAAATGCCAGTCTGCACAAAAGCAGCATCGTATATTTGGTCTGAGCCAGCTAAGGCTCCAGTGTGGGAAGCTGCTGCTCTTGCTCCTGCTTCTGTTCTGCCTGCTTTTAGAGCCACTATGGGTTTTTTCTTTGAGACTTCTTTGGCTATTTTGATGAATTCTCTTCCAGACTTTATGTCCTCAATATATAGTAATATTACTCTGGTTTCCTTATCATGCAGTAGATAATGCAACATTTCCGCCTCATCCACATCGCATTTATTTCCAAAACTTACGAATTTGCTGACTCCAATTTGCCGACCAGCCAAATAGTCAAGTGCTGAAACGCCGAAGGCGCCGCTTTGCGTTACCATCGCTATGTTTCCTGGCATTGGACGTGGCGTCGCGATAACTTCTTCTCCTGTTGTCAAAACTTTTGTTTCTGGGAGAAAGAGCATGTCAACGCCTGTTCTTGAATCATAAACGCCTAAGCAGTTTGGTCCTAAAATGCGTATTCCAGCCTTCTTTGCTATTGTTAAAACTTTATTTTCAAGGTCATGTTTTCCTATTTCGCTGAAACCAGAGCTAATTATAACAACCGCTTTCACTTTTTTAGATGCAGCATCCTCCATTATTTCTGGCACAATTTCTGCTGGAACAACCACCACAACCGATTCCAATTCTACAGGAATCTGGGTCAATGAGGGATAGCATTGGAATCCTAAAATAAAATCCTCATGAGGGTTTACTGGAAAAACCTCTCCTTTGAAAACTCCCCTCCTCTTATTTTCGACGAAATTTTTGAAAATTACATGTCCCGCCTTGCTTATTTTTTTGGTTGCTCCTACGATGGCGACTGATTTTGGAGCAAAAAATGCATGAAGATTTTCTGTGGCTGATTTCATGTTTGTTTTCACCTTTTAGCTCTTACAATAACTACTGGTTTATGTTTTACCGTTTCAAGCATCTCCCAGCTTACTTCATTTAATCCAACTTTAAATTTTTCCGCCATGTCCCAAACTGTTCTTCCAGTTCCAAAACCTCTTGAGCGATTTGCAATTTCAGCTATTTCCAAGGCATTTTCAGCTAACATTTTACATCCAACCACGGCTATTGGCGTTGCTCTTTTCTTAAGTTTAAACATTCGCCCAATAACATAAGCGATGAATCCTCCAAATGAATGGATGCCTTTAATCGGTTTTGGGCGAGGGGTGAAATGGAAATTTTTGAATGAATAGGTTTTATCGGTATCCACAATTATCACACAAACTTTCTTCTTTAACTGCAGCCAAATTCGTTTGCGTATTTCTTCAGCTACGCCAAAAGCATCGTTTAAGGGTAAGCTTACATAAGAATAAGCTAAATTGCTTCCATCTATGCCGCCCTCAGAACCAAACATTAAAGCCTGCAAAAAACCAGCATAATGTAAAGCAACTTGTTTATGGCGGCTCCCCATTTCTAATGGATATTCCCTCAAGTAATGGAGCAGTTTTCCACGGAAATGGCATAATGGTCCGAGAAAATAGCCCCAGACTATTCGCATCCAATACTTAGAAATTAATTTTGCATTCCAATTTGGCTTAACTTTGTTTTCGTCAAGAATGTTGTTTAAGGCTGTCGAAATCGCCTTTTCAGATATGACAACAAAATCTCCATCGGCTATTTTTCCTTCAACGTCCTTGACTATTTCTTGCAAATAATTTTCTTTTGGTCTCCAATATTTTGTTGTAACAGCTAATACTCTATAGCTATTCATTTATCTCATTCTACTTTGAAACAATATTAGAATTTTAATTAAGTTACTCCCATTGCTTTTTAAGCCATTCTTCTACTCCTATTTTCTTCATTTCCAAAAGTCTCTTCTTTTTAGCAGCCGTAAATACATTAGCGTGCTCGCCTTTTTCATCCCAGTTTGAGCAAGGAAAATCTTGGCATTCAAAACAAAAATTCACGCCTTTGCTGATGCAACATTTACGAACTGGACATCCACTCCAACCACCGCCACCCTTACAATTGAAGCTGCAAGCGCTTTTGGATAGAATTTCTAATCCCTTAATAGTAGCTTTAGAATCTCCACCTTTGTAATCAATCCATCCTGCAACTTCGAAATGATTCTTAACCAATTCTAATAATTGTTTTGCTGGCTTCCGAAGTTCATCATTATACCAGTAACAAAGGCGACAGTATAATCCACAATATGCCACCTCATTCAGCCTAGCAAGATTCATCTTTTCTTCCATCACACACTAAACCTCCCGAAATTATAATTCTTTGAACCGTTTCTTTATTTCTTCAACGTTGCATTCTGGCGGTTTCATTTTTCCCTCTGGGCAGTAGCCAAGTTCAACGCAGGATGGTCCAGCATTTTCAAACAATATTGGCGCAGCCTTTTTTGCTTGTTTAAGCATTTCAATTGCCACCTCTCTTATTTCCCATTGAGAACGCATGCAACATCGCAGATTGAAGAAGTGGCGCAGTTCACGGGCGTTCATGGTTACAATTATGTTTGTTTTGGCGGCGTTTGGAAGAATAAACCTTGCATCCTCTTTTGGGATTCCCAATGTTAAAAGCTCCTTGTAAGTTTCAGAAATTTTCTCTAATGCCTCGTCAAAAATTTTCTTTGCTTCGGCTTTATTTGCTATGCTTGGCGGCGTTACATATTTTTCCAAAGTATCATAGGTAACATAGCGTTGGCTTTGCTGCGTGTATGATGCAATCCTATGCCTAACAAGCTGATGAGTCATGGCTCTGGAAACGCCTTCAATGCTGAAAGTGAAAGATGCATGTTCAATGACTGAAACATGACCGTAACCTGTAACCCGCTTTATAATGCGCTTAGCCGTTTCCTCATCCATTTTCTCAAAGATTTCTGAAGGGCTTCCGCTTTTTGACGATGTTAAAGCTGCAGTTCCGCATAGAAGTTCAGCATCCGCAGTATAGCGAAGAAGCTTAACTTTCAATTTTAAACCCCACTTACTTTAGCATGAAAGTAATAAATTTGTTTTGTGCAAAAGCCTATAGAGGCATCAGTTGTTGAGGGTAAAGAAAACTGTTGACTACATAAACGAATTACGTTTAAGCGATAGCGAAGAGAAAAGATTGCTTGGGAATAAACTTGCAGTTCAGTACGCCAAGTGGACAAAGACGCTTAACTTGCAAGACTTCTTAGGTTTCGCTAATTTTATACAAGAAAATAAAGCTAAAATAGGTGTTGCACAATTTTTCGGGAAATTTCGCGCTTATGCATTTGAAGAGTACATTTACCATTTACTGCAAGCAAAGATTAGCTTTCCTAGGCATTTGCAGATTTTTTGGGGAGAAAAATGCTTGGTTTGGCGAAAAGGAGGAAAAGGATACGCTATGGAGTTTGACATTTCTATAGGCAAGAAAATAAACGGTTTCGTTGAGCCAAACGTTGTTTTTGATGCTAAAGTGGAACTTGACTCTGCAAGGTTAAAAACAGCTCTAGCCTCCTTCGTCATATTAAAGCGCTGGAATTCTAATGTTAAGTGTCTCCTAGTTTATGTGATTAAAGATGTGGATTCGGCTCTCTTAGAATTAGCCAATTACTGGATTGATGGGGTTTTCCGCTTAAGCCTTGAAAAGAACGAGACAGAAGCTTTGCTTGATTATGTTGCTAAATGTTTCAGTTAATGTTAGACGTGTGCGTATATGCGGTCTGCCGTGTATCTTCCGCTTTCCATTTCCCTCTCTATCTCACGCAATAACAGTATTCGCTTAAACGTGGGCGGATGTGTCGCAAACCACGTGTTGATTTTCACCCATGTGGATTTGGCTTCTTTCTCCATGGCAATTTCCAATTCTCTCTCATCAAGCACCCCATCTTTGTCTAAGTCATATTCCTCTTTTTTCTCTATTATTGGTTGAATCTCCTGTTTCGCCATTGCCGGATCTTCAATGTAGAAGGCTCTGGCTCCAGATGTGGGCTTCGACGAAAGCGACAATCCATAAGTAATCTTCGTTAATGCACTTTCCAAGTTTCGAGGCGAACCAGTAACATAGGCTGAGTATGCATCTGCATAATGTTCGCGGAGTCTGCTAAGCCTCATAACGCATAAAAGCGAAATTATGTAAACCACGTAAGAGATTATTGCAATGGCGAAAAAAGCCGCTTTTATGCTGCTTTCCTCCTTCTTCTTTGATGATGCAGGTGCCCATCTTGCTGCTTCCCATGTTCCCCTTGCAATCAAATAGGCAAGTAATGGCAGTGCCGAAACAATAGTCATTACTATGTAATCCTTATGTTTGATATGGCCTAACTCATGACCGATTACGCCTTTAATTTCTGCTTCGTTTAATTTCTTCAAAAGCCCCTCATGAACTGCTAGGGTGGCGCTGCTGGCTGTTCTTCCAAAAACGAAAGCGTTAGGCGTCTCATCTGGCACAATGGCTAATTTTGGCATTGGTATGCCGCTTTTGTCTGCCAATTCTTTAACCGTGGATTCAAGCCACGGATTTTCGCCAGGTTTAAGATATTGCAAACGTGTGGAAGCGCTGACTATTGCTGGTCCTATGAGGTATTGGAGTAGTATAAAGAGGATTGTGCCTATTACGGCGTAAACCAGAGAAAGCTGAATGATAAACATTATTGCTGATAGGAATAGGGCAAATATTAGGGCTACAAAAAATATTGACGTTCCCATTGCAAGCTTTAACTCGCCAAGCCTCGCCATAACATTCCCATACTGTTCAAATGACGAAGACTGATTTAATTAAAGCTTTCTAAGACGTGGCTTTTTCATCGCAATTTGGCGAAAATGGATTCAGAATCCGACTTTCAAATATAGAAAATCCATACTCAAAATTCACACCCATTAAATACTCCACACCTAACAATTTCAAAGTGAAGGTGTTGTTGAGGTTTAAGCATGAACAAAAAATATCGATGCATCATCGAGGTGGAAGTCCCAAACGGCTCAAAAGGTTGGCAGGAAGTAGCAACCGCAAGAATGAAGCAAGCCATTGAAAAATTAAAGCTGGCAATGGAAGAGCTAGGCGGCAAAGTTTACGTCAGATACTAAAACGAAGCTTATTTTTCCGTAATTTGTGGATGAACCAGTTGACGACAATATGGACAATGAACAAGTGCTTTATCTCCAGTTGACTTCCACTTCTTCTTACAGAAGGGACACTGATACCATACAGTTTTTCCAGGAAGAAGAAACCATTGCCGGCTCAAAATCCACAATATCACTCCCACAATTAGCATCACATCCCAAAAATAAAAAGATAAACTAATTTGAATTCAAACCATGAAACGAAAGACAAATTTTCTGTCCAAAGAAGGGACAAAAAAGTTGAAAAGGGATTTTCACTTGAGGAGAGATATGGATATGTTTTCCATAAAGCACCTAAAAAAGCAACTATTCCAACTAGACAGAATATTAAACTAAGCGCATATGCAGATTTCTGCTTCCGAAGAATTTTCTTCATTCAAGATTCTAGCCTTTGAATAAATCTCAAATTATACTGGTGCAATGGCTTCAGCAATTCGTGCTTCTAATTCAGCGTATCGTTCTCGAATTTCGCTTTTGAGAACGTCAATTTCCAAACGAAGTCTCCTTTTGGATTCAGGCGCCAAATCTTTAGATTGCACTATTTCATTTTCTATCTTCACCGCTTCATGTTCAGCATCATGCTTCATCTCTTTCGTCTTCTTCAACAAATCCACCTTAGCCTTTTCAATTTTTTCAAACTGCCTTTTTACGTCTCCAACTTTTTGGTTCAACTTCTGTTTTATCCTGCCAAGCTTCTCCGCATATTCGCGTTCAGAAGGTCCCCCCAAACGTCAACACCAACTGTCTTTTATCGCAATACTTAATATAAATTTTGTTATCTAACAATCAACACAAACACCCACAAATTAATGCTCCGGCCGGGATTTGAACCCGGGTCCGTGGCTCGAGAGGCCACAATACTTGACCGGACTATACTACCGGAGCTCTAATTTATACTACTTTTGTTTCTTGTATATAGCCACATTGTTTCTCTTGCTATAACGGATAAGTTAAGGCGTTCGGAAGCTAGCGGCGACTTGTAAAGATATATTTGCGGTAGAAGTTATCTATCCTTAATTTGTTCCAATTGTCCCATTCATCTTTTGGAATAAGCTTTCGCAAGCCTTTCGTTTTAAGCCTTCTTTTTAATGATTTGTTTTCATTCAAGATGTTGGGAAGCCTCATAACCATGGCTTTATTTTCCATGAAATATTCATAAGCTCTGAACTTCATAACAGCGTATTTTCCCCATAAGTTTTGAGCAGCTTTTGATTTCATCTCGTTTTTTAGGCTCTCTAACTTTTCTTCGCTTTCACTTGAAAGACCATATTGAATAAGCAGGGGGATGCCTTGGCTTTCAGGTATTCCTTTCTCTTTCAGAAAGTGGCTTAATTTTTCGGCAGTTTCGTAGGGAATGGCAATTTTTATGTGAACTTTTTCGCGGCTTTCAATAGCTTCTAAAGCGCTTATGAGGTCATTTTGATGAGGCTTTGGAGACTCTTCTTTATGGGAAAAATTCTTGCTAATCTTCATTTTTTAGCCTCTGGTAGTCTTTTCCTCTAGTAGTTTTCTCATTTGCTCGTTTTCTTCCTGTAACGCTTTTAAGGTTTCATTGTCTTTTTTATACTCTTTGAACAATTTCTTCATGTGCGAGTAGTTTTCCTTCATTTGCTTGAATTCTTGTAACCAATAGTTAGTCATTCCCTGCTTCAATACTTTAGCAAGTGCGCTGCTTTCGTCAAGGTGATTCTCGGCAATATAGGCTTTGAATTTTTCATAGGTTGGATGGTCAAGAAACATATCTATGATTGCTGGTTCGCCTTTTTTATTAAAAACTATGCGGCTGAACATTCTTTTCCCTCATACATTTCTAAGCTTCAATCCTCGTCTGCCAACCATCTTTTGAATGCTTCTTAAGAGTACATCTTCTACTGCCATGCGGTCTTGGTCTGAAAACTCGTAGCTTTGTCTTCTTACATACTCAGCAAGTTCTGAGCCCAGCTGACGAAGATTTTTCTCTTCAATTTCTATGGTAGTTTTGATGACATCCATGCTTTGGCTATGCAATGTTTTCTTTAATGTGTTGATTAACGCTGTGAAGTGCGGGATGCAAAGTCCTTTAGAATTTTTGAAAAGTTTAAGAAACTCTTTATGGTTTGATGAGAGAAGTTTCACTATCTTTTTGTTGTAGATTTCCATGAAATTGAATATATAAACGCAAGCTGGACAATTCTTTATGTTTTCTGTTTGATGGAAATTTTTCTCATGGTTTTTCTTTTGTTCGTGCAAATCTTGGATGAGTTTTTCGATGATGTTTTGGCCGATTAGGGCTATTCCATAGCCGTCGTGGCTTTCTGGTTTGCCTGCGGCAATGAGCATTCTGTAGAAGTGGTGATTGCAAAATCCTCTGCTCTCAACTATTTTTTCTCTTGCTTTAGCATCCATTACAAGCTCGGAAAGATAAGTGTCAATGTATTTTCTTTCAACTTCATCTTCTAGTGCGCATAAGAAGCATTCTGCACCGCTTTTGATTACCCTTTCAATGCGGATGTATGTTATATCAACGCTCATGTGAATCACACTGCACATTGATTGTTTTTAATACGTTAACAGCGTAGAAGGTGTCTTCAAAAGTGGATATTCCAATATCTGACCTTGCAAATCCGCCGTTTGCGTTTTGGCATTTAAGAACGAAGTCGACTGTTTGCTTGGGATATCTTAGGCGTTCGCCAAGAAGGTTGAGCGTTGACGCTCCGTAGTATATGTGCTCCATGTATGGGGTGGAGACGTGTGGCACAACCGTGAAGCCTCCATAAGGTTTTTCGCAAGCCCTAACATATTCAAGAGTTTCCTTAAGCGACTTAACAGAATAACCCAAATTGAAAAGTGAAGCCACAGCGTGATAAGTGGAATTTAGATTTGAGTGTCCGTGAGCCCCAAAACCACCGTTTTTATTTTTGAAGCTTAACAGCCAATTTACGAGTTTTTTGCTTTCAATTTCTACATTAACAATTTTAATAAGTTCGGTCGTCATGAAAGTAAGGAGAAATTCTGAGGCAACTTCAACATAAACATCAACTGTTCCAAAATTGCCTTTGACGCTGGGCAGAGAGAGAATAAAATCTTTAATATTATTTTTTTCAGGTTCTTCGCCGCACAATATTAAGGCTTTAGCCACATAATAATGCGAATAAATGTTGTCTGGAACAAAGTCATGCAGCCACTTAACAGTTTTTTCAACGTTTGGAAATGGGACGTTTAACAAGTTCAAGATTGCAAGTCCATAGTATGTGTCTTGTGCATTCGATTCGGTTCCTTGACAGAAAGTGTAGCCACCGTCTTCGTTCCGTCGATTCGTTATGTACTGGATGACACGTTTAACCCATGAAAAGTTGGCAGACTGCTCATGTTCTAAATCATCGAACCGCCCTACTTCACGCAATCTAACATACCCTCTTACGCTTTAATGTTGGGTAGAAGCTATCAGCCCCTGCATATGCAGAAGCAAGGGCGGTTAAAGGCGAGCTTCATCGCCTTATATTTCTGGAAAAGTATAGTAAAAAGTAAATAAACATTTCTCAGTATGGATTGGATTTTCGGTATATGTTCCAAAAATATTGATGATTTTTGGTTTATAAAAAAATTTGGGGTTATTGTTTAGTATTCTTCGCTTTCGCCTTCGCCTGGCGGTTTTTCTGGGCCTTTTTCTTCTTTTGGTTTTGTTGCTGCTATTACGTCGTCTATGCGGAGTATCATTGATGCTGATTCTGCGGCGCTTTTTACTGCTTGTTCTTTGACTATTAATGGTTCTACTACGCCGTTTTCCTGCATGTTTTCGACTTTTCCTGTGAAAACGTTTACGCCCACGGCGTTTCCGTCTTTTTTCTCGTGGGCTGCGCGGAGTTCTACGATTATGTCTATGGGTTCCAGTCCTGCGTTTTCAGCCAATGTTCTTGGTACTATTTCTATTGCGTCGGCGAAGGCTTCGATGGCGAGTTGTTCTCTTCCGCCGACTTTTGTGGCGTAATCGCGTAGTTCTTTGGCGATTTCGACTTCTACTGCGCCGCCGCCTGCGACTATTTTGTTGTTTTCTATTACGTCTGATACTACGGATAGGGCGTCTGTCATGGCTCTTTCTGCTTCGTCAACCATTCTTTCAAGTCCAGCTCTTATGAGTACGGCTACTGAGCGGGGGTCTTTGCATTTTTCTACGAAAATCATTTTGTCTTCGCCGATTTTGCGTTCTTCAACTATGCCAGCTTCGCCCAAGTCCGCTGGTGTTAAATCGTCTAGGTCTGTGATTATTCTTCCGCCTGTTGCTCTTGCAAGTTTTTCCATGTCTGATTGTTTTACGCGTCTTGCGGCTAGTATGCCTTCTTTTGCGAGGAAGTGTTGTGCCATGTCGTCTATGCCTTTTTGGCAGAAGACAACGTTTGCGCCTACAGTCTTTATTTTGTCAACCATTTCTTTGAGCATTTTTGTTTCTTGGTCTAGGAAGGCTTTCATTTGGTTTGGATCGCGGATGCGTATTTCTGCGCTGAATTCTGTTTTTTCAATTTCCAGTGGGCAGTCGAGCAGGGCGATTTTTGCGTTTTCTAGTTTTTTGGGCATTCCTGGGTGGACGACTTCCTTGTCTATTATTAAGCCTTTTACAAGTTGGGATTCGAGGAGGCTTTTTCCTGTTTTCTTTATTATTTGTATGTTGTCTATGTCTGCGATTCTTCTTTCTCCACGTTTTTCTGCTATTTGTTTGACTGCGTCTATGGCTATTTCTGCTAAATGCTCTCTTGCTGGACCTACGGCTTTGCTTGCCATTGAAGTTAATGCAACTTTTTTTAGGGCTTCTCTGTCTTCGATATCTACTGGTGTGGCGATTTTGTTTATGATATCCACGGCTTTTTGGGCTGCTTTTCGGTAGCCGCTTACTATTATTGTTGGATGAATATTCTGGTCTAATAGTTCTTCAGCTCTTCTGAGGAGTTCTCCTGCTAGGACTACGGCTGTTGTTGTTCCGTCGCCTACCATGTCGTCTTGGGTTTTTGCGATTTCAACCATCATTTTTGCTGCTGGGTGTTCAACTTCTATTTCGTCTAGGATGGCTGCGCCGTCGTTTGTTATTGTTATGTCGCCTAGGCTGTCGATGAGCATTTTGTCCATTCCGCGGGGTCCAAGCGTTGTTTTTAATACTTCGCCTATGATGCGGGCTGCCATTATGTTGTTTCTTTGGGCTTCTCTTCCTCGGCTTCGGGTTGTGCCTTCTTTTAGGATGAGGACTGGTTGTCCCGACTGGGTTGTTGTTAAGTATGCCATACAAATTCCTCCATTTTGTTAGAATGTTATTTTAGCTATTCCGATAAGCAAAAAAGCCCTAAAATATAAACTTTTACTTTTGTTTT
>Ga0315298_1000499_pt1 | contig 75853 bp, 71 predicted proteins | sample WHS_1_MG_FD_203077 | JGI IMG/M metagenome (GOLD analysis project Ga0315298, IMG submission 203077) | Extremophilic microbial mat communities from Washburn Hot Springs, YNP, Wyoming, USA - WHS_1_MG | ecosystem: Environmental > Aquatic > Thermal springs > Hot (42-90C) | place: USA: Wyoming... | reverse complement strand
TGTAATCGGAGTGGTTCATGCAAATGGAGGTGAACTATAAAATGGGGCAACTTTTCTTTCCTCCCTGAATGGGTAGCAATTATCGCAACATCCCCCATTTTTGTCAATTATTGACAAGTTTTTCTCGTCTGTGAAATATGAAACCCATGCCTTTGCGAATAGATTACATAAAAAGCCTCCCCATTTACGAGAGAAGAAGGGAAATCGTTGAAGCCATAAGAGATTCACAGGTAGTTGTTATCACAGGAGAAACAGGTTCCGGAAAGACGACCCAGATTCCCAAGATGTGTCTCGAGGCAGGGAGAGGGAAAAGAGGCTTGATCGGATGTACCCAGCCCCGACGGGTAGCCGCGGTATCTGCTGCCTATCGCCTGGCAGAGGAACTGGGAGAAGAAATAGGAAAAACGGTCTCCTACAAAATCCGCTTCGCCGAAAAGGGTGGGCCTCATTCGCAGATTAAGGTCATGACAGATGGAGTACTTCTCGCAGAGCTTGCGGGTGATCACCTCCTAAGAAAGTATGACACCATCATTGTGGATGAGGCGCATGAAAGGAGCATTAACATCGACTTCGTCCTGGGATACCTAAGGTCCCTCCTTCCCAAGAGGCCTGATCTCAAACTCATCATTACTTCTGCCACCATAGATGCGGAAAAATTCTCCCGCGCCTTCGGGCGGGCCCCTGTCATTGAAGTAAGCGGTCGCCTTTATCCGGTGGATATTATCTGGCGGCCCTTAAACCCTTCCCAGGAAGAGACAGGCGATTACACTTACCTGGAAGCAGCTATTGGGGCTACTTATTTCTTATTCTCTGAATTTAGGCCCGCTGATACCCTGATTTTTTTCCCCACGGAGCAGGATATCAGAGAAGCGTGCGGGATACTGGAGCAACGATTGGGTAACGAAGCGATAGTCCTGCCCCTTTTTGCCCGCCTTCCCCTAACGGACCAGAGAAAGGTTTTTCTCCATTACAAGCGCCCCAAGATTATCTGTGCTACCAACGTGGCCGAAACTTCTCTTACCATACCGGGTATTCGATACGTCATAGACTCAGGTCTCGCCCGCATTTCGTGGTATAACCCCCGAACAAAAACGGCCGGGTTGCCCATTCGTCCCATCTCCCGCAGTAGCGCCGATCAGCGCAGTGGCCGCTGTGGGCGGGTAATGGACGGCATATGTGTAAGGCTATTTAGTGAAGAGGATTACCTGCTGCGCCCCCTCTTTACCACCCCCGAAATACTCCGTTCCAATTTTGCCCAGGTTCTCCTTCAGATGCTCTACCTGCGCCTCGGCCATGTCACTGACTTCCCCTTTATCGATCCGCCTTCGAAGAAACACATTTCCGATGCCATCGATACCCTCCGGGAGTTAGGTGCCCTGCCTCAACGGGGGGACCTGGAGCTGACCAATTTAGGGAAAATTATGGCTCGCCTGCCCCTGGATCCCCGGGTCGCCCGCATGGTAATCGAAGGGAAAAGACGCGGTTGTCTGGAAGAAACTATAACAATCGCCTCCGTTTTGGGTATTGGAGATCCCCGGGAAACAACGCGGGAAAAGGAAGCAAATCGCTTCCGGGATCCCTCTTCTGATTTTCTCTCCCTCCTTAAAATCTGGCAGGAAATGCAGTCGTACCTCGGCCCATCCCCTTCCCGCACCCGCCTAAGAAAATACTGCCGAGAACATGCCCTCTCCTACCGGAGGGTAAGGGAATGGATGGAGGTAAAAGAGCAGGTTTCCTCCATACTTTTCCAGGACCCTATAGGAAAAACCATTTCTGCTCCGGTAAAAAAAGAAGACCTTTACCCCGCCCTTCATAAGGCTATCCTGAGTGGTTACCTCGTCAATGTGGCGGAAAAAAAGGAAAAGCACGTCTACAGAGGAACAAAAGGCAGGGAAATCATGATTTTCCCTTCCTCCGGTCTCTTTAAAGGCGGGGGAAAATGGATTGTGGCCGCGGAAATTGTGGCCACCTCCCGCCTGTACGCCCGTATGACAGCCAATATAGAACCTGAGTGGATCGAGGAAGTGGGGAAGGATTTCTGCCAGTATTCGTATTCAGACCCTTACTGGGATCCGGAGAGGGAAGATGTAATTGCCCGTGAAAAGGTTTCTTTCATGGGACTTGTCATTTGCCCGGGGAGGAATGTTTCCATGAGCCGGTTAAAACCTGAAGAAGCTCAGCCAATTTTTATCCGCGATGGCCTCATGAAAGGGGCACTAAAAAGCCGCTTCCCCTTCCTCCATCATAATTTAGAGCTCCTGGAAAGCCTCCGTAAAATCGAGCACAAAACACGTAGGGTAGGTGTTATCGATGAAGAGGCAATTTTTAAATTCTATTCCGAACGTCTCCCAGGGATTGGCAGCGTGGCCCACCTGAAAAAATTTCTCCGCCAACAGGGCAATGACAATTTCCTCTTTCTAAAGGAAGTCGATTGCCTCCGCCAGCCGGTGGCTGATGACCCTTTAACCTATCCCGATTACGTCACCCTCTCTCAACATGCCTTACCCCTCACCTACCGTTTCCATCCCGGTGAAGGGGACGACGGCGTCACTCTTCCCCTCCCCGTTCCACTTCTTACAAAAATCTCGTCTTCTATTGTTGACCGTCTCGTCCCAGGCCTCTTGCGGGAAAAAATACTGTTCCTCCTTAAAGGGTTGCCCAAAGAGTATCGACGTAAACTGCCGCCTCCTCAAGAATGGCTGGAAGAGCTTTACCAGGTGGTGAAAAACGATTCCCGTCCGCTCGCACAGTCCTTGAGCGTTTTTATTAAGGAAAGATTTGGCCTTTTCATTCCCCCTTCCACCTGGCCTTCGGATAGGGTGCCAGACTACCTAAAAATTCGACTGGCCGTGATAGACGAAAAAAACAACGTCTTGGCAGAAGGTCGTGACATCAATCAGTTGAAAGGGCTGGTCGTAGAACCCGCCGAATCGGAGGCGTTAAAGGAACTACGCCAGATTTGGGAACGCAGAGGAATGACCACCTGGGAGGTTGATTCCATCCCAGAAGAAGTAACCTATGAGGGCCCGGCAGGAATAAAGCTTATACGTTTCCCAGCTTTCTCCGTTGCAGAAAAAGGGGTGGACCTCCTTTTATTTTCCATCAAAGAGGAAGCCGAAACCCATCACTTAAGGGGCGTAGCACGCCTTTACGAACTTGAACTGCAAAACGAGATAAAAACCCTGAAGAAAACCTTAGAGCTAACAGGGGACATGAAGATTTGGGCCCAGCAAGCATGGGGAAGTAAACCCATAGAGAAGTACCTCTACGAGAAGGTTATCCTCGACACTCTAGCCCTACCGATAAGGAGCCGGTCGGAATTCAACGCTCGAATCCCCGAGGTGAGGCGGATGATTTTACCCAGGGCTTACGCCGTCCTTGAACTCGCCCGACCCTTCCTGGAAATTGTGGCGGAGATTAAAAAGGCTATTATTCGCACGGAACAAAGGGAAGGAAAAACGCCGACAATACAAGAATTCCTCGAGGAAATAGAGGAAGAACTTATACGTCTCGCACCTGCCGATTTTCTTTTACGCTACGAAGAATCGCGCCTTGCCCATCTTCCGCGTTATTTAAAAGCCCTCGCCGTCCGCCTTGAGCGGGGGATCAGCAATTTAGAGAAAGATCGTAAGAGATCTGCCGAGATTCGCCGCTACACTGAAAAGCTCGCTTCCATTGAGAAGGAGCAGGTTGATCCGAAACTTCTGGAGGAATTCCGCTGGATGATTGAAGAGTACCGCGTTTCCCTCTTTGCCCAGGAATTAAAGACGGCCTTCCCCATCTCTCCTAAGCGCTTGAAAGAAAAGCTTGCCGAAATCGAAATGTAATCATCTGTTGAGGGAAAGGTATTTTTTAATGTACCCCTCCGCCTTCTCGCGGGACGAAAAGATACCAAAGTGACCCTCGCACAGAATATCTATCTTTAAATCGAGGAGGCGGTGCATGGAATCTCGCCAGGCGTTAAGGTCAGACCCAAAGGCGGGCAGAAATGGCCCGTGTATATCCTGGCCGAAGCAAATCCTTTTTCCATCCCGGTCAAGGTAGCAGACAATAGAACCAGGGGTATGGCCAGGGGTATGGAGGATGTGGATAACATCTTCTCCCACGGTTAGATGGTCTTCCCTACCTGTAAATTTTCGGTCTATGTGAAGGGGTGAGACCTTCCGGCCATACCAGGAAGCCGCTGTTTTTATAGGGTCTCCCGCTTCTACGGGAGGGGCATCGAGTTCGTGCATGGCCACTGGCACACCGAAGCGTTCTTTAAGATAGGACGCCCCCCCGATGTGATCGAGGTGGCAATGGGTGAGGATGATACCCTTTATTCTCTCCCCCCTAAGACCCAATTCTTCCATGTTTTTCAAAATCTGTTCTGTTCTACTACCTGCGCCCGTATCAATTATGACGAGCTCTTCCCCACTTACCACTATGTAAGAGGCCGCATCTTCTGCATGGGAGATTCCAGGCCCCCCCACGATGTATACCCCCCGGTAGATTTCCTCTCCATATCCCATAAATACCCCCTATTCATCCTCAAGGGTTCCGATTATTTCGCCGATGGAATTCATCCCGTTTTCCTTTACATAAGCCTCCAGTCTATCGATTATCTTTATCGTGATCGAGGGGTCCACAAAGTTCGCCGTCCCTACCTGAACGGCTCGGGCACCAACGATGAGGAATTCAAGGACATCTTCTGCTGTCATTATCCCACCGATACCTATGACGGGAATACGAACACTTTTAACTACCTCCCATACCATGCGCAGGGCAATAGGCTTGATAGCTGGGCCGGAAAGTCCTCCCGTCATGGTAGAGAGCTTTGACCGTCGCGTGTTTACATCCACCGCCATCCCGGTAATAGTATTGATGAGGGAAATGGCGTCCGCCCCGGCTGCTTCCACCCCCTGGGCGATTTCTGAAAGCTTTCCTACATTGGGGGAAAGTTTTACAAAGACGGGTAAATCGGTCACTCTCTTCACCTCCCGCGTGACCGAGGCAGCTGTCTCCGGGTCGGTACCGAAGGCCAAACCCCCTCTTTTTACGTTTGGGCAGGAGATGTTTAACTCCAAAGCGGCGATACCGCGGCTTTCCGTAAGGATTTCTGAAACCTGCTTGTACTCATCGATGGATTCGCCAAACACATTAGCAATTACGGGAACATCGTATCTTCTAAGTTTCGGGAGTTTATCCTCTAAAAAAGCCTTCACACCTACATTCTGCAAGCCAATCGCGTTGAGCAGGCCGGCGGCAGTTTCCGCTATTCTGGGCGGCGGATTTCCCTCACGAGGCCTCAGAGATAGACCTTTTACGATTACCGCGCCCAATCGGTTGAGATCTACTTCTTTCGCATATTCCTCCCCATAGCCGAATGTGCCAGATGCGGTCATCACGGGATTTTTCAACTTGAGCCCCGCCAGTTCCACGACCAAGCCTGAAAATACTGCCTCCATTAACCCTCCCATATGATGTGCCGAATATTGAACACCGGTCCATCCACGCACACCCGACCATAGTACCTATTTCCTTCTCTGCCCTGTAAAGAAATCACGCATCCCAGGCAAGCACCGAGGCCGCAAGCCATCCTTTCTTCCATAGAGACCTGGCAGAAGATAGGCTTTCCTTTAAGCATGGCAGCAAATTCCTGTACCATCTCCCTCGGCCCACAGACATAGACGGCCGTATCATTCCCAGCTATTACACCTAAATCTTTTCTGAACGCTTCCGTTACAGGGCCATGAAAACCGGCGCTGCCGTCATCGGTCGCTACTATCACCTGAGACGAGAGGGATTTAAGGGTTTCCAAGGACAAAAGTTTCTTTTCCGTTTGCGCCCCCAGATAGCAGACTATTTCTCTTTCCCCGCCGGAACGGCGGACAAAGTGTGCCAGATAAACGAGGGGGGCAACCCCCACCCCTCCCCCTACCAGGTAAATCCTCTTTATATGTGTTGGGAAGTGAAATCCATTACCGAGGGGGGTACTTAGACGCATTAAATCCCGCACCTTGAGATGACTCATCATCTCCGTACCTCGACCGACGACCCGATAAAGTATCTTCAAACAATTTTTGGCCTGCTCCTGATAAAAATTATACACGCTAAAAGGCCTCCTAAGAAGGGGGTCACACCCTTCACTTACGTTTAGCATCACAAATTGGCCAGGTGTAGGTACCGGATATTCTCTGTCCACCACCAGTTCCAACAAATAGTAGCCTGGTAGGATTTCCCTGTTGGCCTTCACGTACCCTTCGGGCATATCAAACAATCGCCTCCATGATTAATGCGTCCGCTCCTAACTGGCCTCGGTAGTAACCTTTCCTTTGCCCCTTGATGGAAAAACCAAATTTCCTGTATAGATTAAGGGCTGCCTCATTCCCCACCCTCACGTCAAGAAAAATCCGGGTTATTCTTTCAGTCTGGGCCTGAGAAAAGAGCCGATCCATGAGGAGGGTACCGATCCCCTTGCCCTGGAGATTCCTTCTTACCCCGATCTCTGTTATCTCCGCCTCCCCCACGACAAACCAGGCATGGAGGTAACCGACCACTTCTCCCCGAGGAACGGTAGCGGCAACCCATGCCCGGCTGCGGTCAGAGACGAGTTCACTCACCCAGTACGAAGAGTAACCGCTGTTAAAGCCTACTTCTGCCCCTATCTCCATTACTTGAGAAATATCACCAAGCCCCATCAGGCGGATTTCCACTCCGATATCGGCATTAAAACAGGTTTCCATAGACGAGCACTCCTACCAATAAGCCCACTATCCCTGCGGCCAGAAATAGCTTTATATCTCCCTGTCGATAGGCGGCATTCAGAGCCACCCCCCATAGAATGGGTGGGAAAAAGTAGTATATATAATCCGCGGCAAGAAAAAAAGAGGTCGGCACCATCGGGGTAACAATCCTGATGAGGAGAGCCCCCCCTGTGGCCGTTAGGCATATAAAGAGAGTAGCAATGGCCATCCCTTCTTTCATGGCCTTAACGTGCAAAAAGGCCACTTTCTTATCAAGCCCGAGGTTTGCCGCTTCCTGGGCTTCCCGCGCATGCTTCTCATTGCGGGTAAAAATCCAGATGTCGACCAGCTTCCCCAGGTAGGCCAAGGGTAAAAGAATGAAAAGGGCCACCAAAATGGGTAACCGTCCATATCCTTCTCCTACAGAGGCTAATCCCAACGCACCCACTGCTATTACTGCCAGATAGGACCCGTTGGGGGGCACGTAGTTCCCGAGGGGGGCTTTATCTATCCACATAAGTTCTAACCAGGTACCAATAACAATACCTGCTGAAAACTGACCAAACATGGCTCCCAGGACGGGGGCGCAAACTATCGGCCGCGTAAGCATGGTTTGTAAGGAGAGTCGATCGAAACTGACCGCAACCGCGGAAAGGACTAAGAGGGCAAAATTAACCAGCACTATTGCTTCACATTTCATCTAAAAGGTCTGGCAAGGCCAACAGGTTAACGGGGTGTTCTTTCGGAACTCTCTGAAGCTCAATTCGGACATGACTTTGAATTAGTTCCTTCAAGCTCACCACCTCCTCATCGTTTAATTGAACGCAGGAAGATAGACGTTTTCGGCAGTCCTCATTGTATATGTTGCCCAAATTAAGAACCGTAAACCGAAACCCGCTTTTATAGGCCCTTGCAGCATCGGAGATGTTGGCAAAAAGGACAATTGCCCTTTTTCTATCGTCGCCTCTTTCGAGGTTTGATGAAAAATCGTCTATCTCGAAAAAATGCACCTCCACCCCCTCCGGCACGGCCATCCGAATCACCGTTTCCCGAAAAAAATCACTCGCCACCTCGTCGTTGACTACATATATGCAATTGGCCTTCAAATAGGGAACCCATGCCTCAATAATCTGTCCATGTACCAATCGACAATCCACTCGCACGAGAACTATTTCCATGATTTCGTATCAGCCAATTTTCTTGTCCAGCACTTCGCTTGCCACGTAAATATTTTTAATTCCGTAATCACGGATAAAGCGGGCAAATTCCTTCAGGGACATCCGCTCGCGACCCTCTGACAGCTTGAGCAACATGGGTAAATTGACACCCGTAACTACCTCCACCTTTCCTTCTCGCATGAAGGAAAGGGAGACATTGGCCGGGGTACCACCGAATAGATCGGTAAGGATAAGAACACCTTCCCCTTGGTCCAATTTTTTTATGGCGGCGCTGATTTCATTTTTTATTTCTTCCATGCTGGATTTCTGGTCAATGGAAATGTGCATCACACTGGGCATTTCGCCTTTAATCATTTCCGCTGCCTTAATGAGCTCAATTCCTAAGGCCGCATGTGTTGTGATGAGAATTCCAATCATTTTTTACCCCATGTCTGACCCTGAAGATTTAAGGTCTTAGGCTAATTTAAGACGGGGGGCTTGTCAAGCTTATAGGTGAAGAAAACACCTCGGATCTTCTTCGAGATAATCTCCCGTATAGGCATGAGCACGTCCCCTGCATCCCCCGCAGATGGTTTTATACTCGCATTCCCCGCAGCGACCTTTCAGGGTGCTTTCCCGATTACGGAGGTCCCGAAAAATGCGAGAGTGATGATAAATTTCATTTAAACTCTGGGTCCTCACATTCCCCCCACTTATTTCTACAAAAGGACACGGCCACACTTCACCATTCGCTTTGACATAGAGGAAGCCTCTTCCTGCCGCACATCCGTGGAAAACCTTCCCTGCTACCTTTAGGGCAAGGCCGTTTTTAACATTCCTCTTTTGGAAAATAAATGGCCAATACTGAGGACCTGCTACAGGTTCAACAATGGTCTTCGCCATCCCCTGTCCATTACTTATCATTTCACACAAATTCCGGTTGGCCGACTTCTTAAGCGTCGCCTTTTCAATCTTTTCCCCTCGCCCCACGGCTACAAGTTGGTACATAAGCATAATCCCGGCCCCCAAGGAATCGGCCAATTGAATCAATCGGGGGAGTTCTGCCAGATTGTACTCCATCGCCGTGGTATTAATCTGTAGGAGAATACCCGCTTTTTTAGTGGCTTCGATGGCTCTCATGGCAAGTTCATAGGCCCCGGGGCGATTCCTTATATGATCATGAATCTTCGGATCCACTGCGTCGAGACTTATAGCGTTACAGACCACCCCATGTTCCTTCAACTTGAAGGCCATCTCCTCATCGATCAGGGTACCATTGGTGGCTAAAATATTTTTCAGCCCTGCCTTTTTGGCATGCCTGAGCAGTTCAAATATATCCGGACGTAAGAGGGGCTCCCCACCTGTAAAGACGAGGGTACGAAACTCCTCTTCAGCCGCTATCATATCTATCAAACGTCTTCCTTCATCTGTGGTTAACTCGTCACGTGCCTGCCCTCCGCCTGCTGCATGGCAGTGGATGCACCTCAGATTACAAATCCCTGTTACCTCCCACACGGGGTGACCCGGATAGCCTATACACCCCATTCCCGTGGCACCATTCGCAACAGAGAGAGACTTAAATCCATAGCGTACAATCCACCCCGGCAGTCTGCGCCACCGGTTTAAAAAACCCATAAGCAAAACACTTCCCAGTTGCCTTAGAACCAGGGATGGAGGTTTATAGAAAGGTTTGGTCTTTTTAGATGCAACCATCAGAAAAATGCCAGAATATACGAGGCGGAGGTACCCAGGTTAACCGCGATATTCAAACCACAGAGGATTTCAAGTTTTTGAGGGTTCCGGTAATCCCCTTTTATCATGGCAGAAGTGATGTATCCGGCAAGGAGGGCAAAGGGAAAAAAGAACATCCATACCTTCATTGGCACCCCGAAGGTAGGGGAGAGATACAGTGTTAAGACAGTAAAGGCATTGGCTATATTGAAAAGCCAGCTCCCTTTTTCTCTGCCCAAACGGTAGAGGAGATTCTTTTTCCCCGTAGCCATATCCGCTTCATAATCTGGAAATTCGTTTAGGAGAATCACGTTGAAAATAGAGCTGCCAATGGGTAGCCATACCCAGTGGATGAGGGAATCGATACGTCCTGTCTGAAGGTAAAAAGCCGTAGCTACCGGTAGCCACCCGTAGCAGAAAGCTATCGTAATCTCCCCCAACCCTCTTTTCACGAGGCGTATGGGTTCTGTAGAGTAGAAGAAGCCGGCGAAACCACCAATTGCCCCCAGGACAAGGGTCCAAGGCCCCGTGCAGTAGAAAAATTGTAGGACTATGCCGATGAGAAAAGCTAAAGCTATGCTGCTAATCCCTGTCCAAAGGGGAACGGAGAGGCTTGCCTTCCCCTTCGGTATCACCCGGGTTCCACCTGCAAATCTATTTGCATGGAGCTGGCAAGAAATGGCATCGCCTTCCCGGTCAAAGTACTCTCCCATGTGGTACGTTGCCAGCATGATGAGGATAACCGCAAAGGTCCCCCATAGAAAGATTTCCAGATTAAACACCCCATCCAGGCGAAAAGCGAGGATCGTCCCGAGAAAGAAGGGAAGAACCCCGACGGTATGAAAGGCTGGGCGGGAAAGAGTAAGCCAAGAATGGAATTTAAGGACTATTTCTCTCATTTTCCCCTCCAAATTCACGGGGCAAGCCTCTAACACATCTCACCCTTGGTGTCAACATAAGGAGCTCTATCATTTGGCCCGATAACTCGCCGCCCCTGTGAGGAGATGGTAGAAAGAAAGCCTGTTACCAGCGGTCAGAAGGGACGATAATATAATCTCTATGGGATCCAGGGCAGGTAAACCGGTGAGGTGCCCCAGTTGCATACGACATGCACCACAGTCCGAGATAATTACCTGAGCCCCAGTATTCTGCAATGTTTCCGCCGCAAGTTTTCCTATGGTCTGGGATGTTTTTTCGTTTTCTTTCTTGAAGCCGTAGCTTCCTGAGAGTCCACAACAGTTCTCGTCCCTCACGAAGGACTTAAGGGACGGAATTTGAAGGAGTATTTCTCTCAGGGGATAACCGATGCCGAGGGCCTTTAAGTGGCATGGAATATGGTAAGCCACCTTCATATCCAGAGGGCCCCAGAGGGAGGCGAGAAAGTCACGGTCCAAGGTATTGAGCAGGTAGTCGTAAATGTAGTACGTATTTTCCGCAATCTTCCTCCCCCCTTCCATATTCAGAAGTCCAGGGTAATCATGGGTAAGGGTAAGGCCACAGGAGGTACAGGTATAAACCACATCATACCCCGCATCCACATAGGGTGTAAGGAGGCTTATATTTTTCTTTGCATAACGACGGGCCAGTTCTTCGTCGTAGTTACCCAAGGCGGGCAGGCCACAACAGGTCTGAGGGGGGAGAACGACTTCATAACCCAAGTAAAGGAGTAAGTTACGGATTTTCCGCCCTAAGTCAGGTCGATTGAAATTAAGAAAACATCCATAAAAAAGGGCTACCTTTTTCTCCCGCCGACCGAGGAAGGCACTTATGTTTCTCCATCCCAATTCCAAGGTTCTGAACTGGTAGGGAGGAAAGGGTATGGCCGTTGAAACTCCTGCCCTTTCAAGCAGTCGAAGAACCCATCTCTGCCGAGAAAAAAAATTTACTAACGGGGCCAGAAAAGATGCCACCCGGCCTAGGGCATGAACACGGGCGAACATGCGTCGGGTTAGCAATTTTAATTCTTCGTGCTTCATCTGGGCACGGAGGATTATATCGGCACAGTTCACCCCATATGGACAAGCATTCTGGCACCGGCGGCACTGGGAGCAGTATTTTACCCAATTATCAACCGTGGCTTCTCCGTCCAGCCTGAACCTCTGGGCATCAGGTCCCGCTTGTTTTGGACCTGGGAAGAGGGGATTTACGGCAAAGACAGGACAGTTTTCTACACATACGGTGCATCTTATACAGTTCTGGAACATGTATCACCTTGAGCTGCTACCTTGAGATATTTGAGACAGGACGAGGCGGCTGCCTGACCCGTTACAATGGCCATGCCATGCCCGCACCCGTAACGCAGGACACGAGCGTATGCAAGAATACTCCCGGCTACGAAAAGATTATCTATCTCTACTGCCCGGGGTCGAAATTCCTCATCTACCAAGACACCTGCATCTTCAATGGGGTGTTCGGGAGGGAAAAAATTCTCTCCGAACCAGGTTGCCCGATCAGGGGGATAAAAAACGGGCAAACGGAATACCCCCTCTGTCACCCCCTCCCGCTGGGAAAGAAGGCCACCACTTACAAAGGAACCCGTGGCGAGAATGAAGGCATTTCCATTTACGCGGGTTGGTCTCCCCATCGATTCGAGGGTAACGGCCTCTACCAGGTGTCCTGCCATTTCCACCGTCTCAATAGGTTTGCCCAGATAAAACTGAATCCCTAGGTCAAGCGCCCTCCTCTTTAAGGTGCGGTGAAGACGAATACCTGCCACCGACGGCGGGAGGGTAGGGATTTCGAACACGGGCCGCTTGGTTTCTTCTTCAATCATCCTCTTAATTTCCAGGGCTCTCATCCACCCGAGTACAGCCGGTATGGCGATTCTGTCCGCCGTTATATCAGTTCCTTTAAGCCAGTTGAGGAAGCGCTCGAGGAATTCATCCGTTTCGAATTGAGTGGCGAGAAACATGGTGGACACCGGCCCTGCTTCGTAAACGGACAGGTCTGTAGCGGGGATTCTCGCCATGATATAGCTGGGGTAGAAATCCTTCAGCCCCGCGAAAGATATAACATGGATGCGAGACTCCTTTTCAGCGGTGGAGGCTGCCATCGTTTCCGGTACGAGACACGTTGTCTTACCCACCCCTAAAGGAGTGAGGACATGGCGGTTTTCCTCGGGCGAACCCACATAAGGCAGCCCTCCCAAGGCTATTTCGTTTAGAAAATACGCCAGAGCTTCTTTAATGAACTCCGCACTGACAAGATGGTATGGATGTTGAGGGGGGAGGTTCGCTATGCCGTTTAGCGGGTTTTCCCCTGAGGCTAAAACATCGATGCAGCCGGTAGAAAGACACAAGATAGGGTCACCCCGGGAGACGACCGCCACATGACATCCCTCTTTTGCCAAGCGAATAGCCGCCCCAAGTCCTGCCATCCCTCCCCCTATGACTACGACATCGTATATTTCTTCCACCTTTACTCCTCCCCCAGCCCCAAAATGCGTAGGTACATACCCTCCACGAGCTGTTCTTCTCTGAGTTGGGCCCCCCACAGGGCCGGACGGATGCCCCTAAATCGCCTCTGGAGGAAATCTTTTAGGATGTAGCGAGACTCCTCGATAGAAATACGCCCCATGTTATGAATGATACCCAGGGCACGGTAGGTACAAAATCCCCCCTGACATGGTCCCATGCCCAGACGTGTCCGGTGCTGGATGTCCGAGATGTAACGCACCCCGATTCGATTAACCGTCTCCTCCACTTCCCTCTTCCCCACAAGTTCACACTCACATACTATTTCGTTTAAGTTTTCCAGGCGCTTTGAGAGGGGATAGCCGCTCAGTTCTTCTTGCCCTTCTAAGGGATATTCGGCGGTAAGGCATGGCGCTTTCAAACCGAGTTTGTCCATGACTAAATCGGTAACCTTCTCGGCCATATAACGGTAGGTAGTTAGTTTTCCCCCGATAATACTTATAAGGCCATTCTCATGGTCGATGATTCTGAAAGACCGGCTGATTCTTCTGCTATCCCCCTCACATCCACCCCTGATGAGGGGCCTCACCCCCGTGTATCCACGGATAATGCGGGCCCGAGAGAAAGCAGGTATTAGCTGGCTGGCCTCCTGGATTAAAAGCTCCATCTCCCAGGGCTCCAGGCGCGCTTCATCCGGGTCTGGTACATCCACCGAGGTGGTACCTGCCACACATACTGCCTCATTGGGTACGATGATATCCCCATTGGAAGCCGGACGCAGGCGATTGACGACCATGTTGGTAAGACGATGGTCCGTGATAATGAGACTTCCCTTGGAGAGGGTAAGGGGCACATCGCAACCCGCCAGGCGGGCCGTCTTATCGCCCCAGGCTCCGGTGGCATTGATTATTATTTTTCCGTAAATTTCCTTTACCTGTCCAGTAAAGAGGTCTAATGCCTTCACCCCCACACACCGGCTGCGTTCTTTTACGATATCTACGACCCGGTGGTGGATAAGGGCAACTCCCCCTCGTCGGCGGGAAGATACGATATTGAGGAGGCAAAGGCGAAAGGGATCTATGGAGCAATCGGGGACCAGTACCGCTTCTTCCAGTTCTGGATTAAGGCTGGGAACCATTTCCAGGGCCCGGCTCGGCGACAAAATCTGGGTGGGAATGCCTACTTCTTCACATTTCTCAAGGAAACGGTCCCTAAATTTTTTTGAATCCCCCGGCAGGCGTACAAAAAGCCCTCCCGTTTGTTCGATACATTTTTTCCCTATCCGGCGGAGGATTCTGTTTTCCTCGATACACTCTTTCGCCGCCTCAGAGTCTGACACAGCGTAACGTGCCCCACTATGTAGAAGGCCATGACAGGCACCGGTGGCACCCCGCGCAAAGTCTCCCTCTTCGAGCAAATAGTGAGGGACCCCCCGCAAGGCCAGGTCCCGGGCAATACCGCAGCCCGTGGCACCGCCTCCGATGATAATTACGTCTGTCTTAGATTTCATACTCATACCCAGTGAAAGGACCTTTCAACTGCCTTTTTCCACCCCGCATACAACCTTTCCCTCTCCTCTTCCGGCATGGCAGGTTCCCATCTCTTATAGGCCTGCCAGTAGTCTTTAAGCTCTCCCCTATTCTTCCAGAAGCCGACGGCGAGCCCAGCAGCGAATGCCGCCCCTACAGCCGTCATTTGCGTTTCCCTGGGCCTCGTAACGGGTATCCCTAAAATGTCCGCCTGAAACTGCATGAGGGGTTCGCTCACCACCATCCCCCCATCTACCTTGAGGGTTGTGAGTTTTATATTCGAATCCTTGTTCATGGCTTCGAAAATATCCCTTGTCTGGTAGGCCGTAGCCTCCAAAACGGCCCGGGCGAAATGGGCGCTTGTCACGTAATGGGTAAGCCCAATAATTATTCCCCGGGCGTCGCTTCGCCAGTAAGGGGCAAAAAGGCCCGTAAAAGCGGGTACAAAGTACACCCCGCCGCTGTTAGAAACGGTGGCGGCGAGATCGCTTATTTCTTTCGCTTCCTTTATCAATTTCAGGTTGTCCCTTACCCATTGAACCAAAGACCCGGCAATGGCTACGGACCCTTCCAGGGCATATATAATCGGTTCTTTTCCTATCCGGTAAGCCACGGTAGTAAGAAGCCCATGTTTAGACGACACAATCTTCTCTCCCGTGTTGAGGAGAAGAAAACACCCCGTACCGTAAGTATTCTTTGCCTCCCCCACGTTAAAGCAGGCCTGACCGAAGAGGGCAGCCTGCTGATCCCCGAGGTCCCCACTTACGGGGATGGCGTATCCGAAGGGACCATCTACACTTGTGTAACCATAAACCTGATCATCACTGGAGGGGCGGATTTCAGGTAACATCTCCCGGGGAATACCAAGGACGCGTAAAATCTCCTCGTCCCATTCACCCGTGGATAGATTCATGAGCATGGTGCGGCTCGCATTGGACACATCCGTGACATGCACCCCTCCCCGATTACCCCCCGTAAGACGCCAGATTAACCATGAGTCAATGGTCCCCACAATGGCTTCTCCCCGCAGGGCGGCCTCTTTTACCGCCGGATAGTGATCGAGGATCCATTTAATCTTCGGCCCGGAAAAATATGTGGCAAGAGGCAACCCTGTTTTTTCCCGGAAACGGTCTTGCCCCCCTTCCTTGGCCAGGTTATTACAGATTTCTGCCGTCCGGGTATCCTGCCATACGATGGCATTTAACCATGGTTCTCCCGTTTTCGGATTCCAGACCACAGTCGTTTCTCTTTGGTTTGTAATCCCAACGGCGGCCAGGTCCTGAGGCTGGATGTTCCCCGTCCTCAGGGCCCCGAGAATACATTCGCTCGTCCTCTGCCATATTTCCACCGGGTCATGCTCAACCCAGCCCGGCTCGGGATATATCTGGCGGTGCTCGAGCTGATAAGAAGAAACTATTTCCCCCTCGTGATTCATAATGATAAATCTGCTGCTCGTGGTACCTTGATCAATAGCCCCAACGTACTTTTTCCCTCCATCCGTCATAGCCACCCTCCACCTTGATTTCGTTACGTTTTCCTTTAAATCTTAAAAAGTCGCATGTCAATCCGATTTCCCACAAATTTTGTTGACACCCCTTTCTTTCCTCTGTAATGTTTTTCTATCCCACCATTTAAGGAGGTGTCTATATGCCAAATAGTTACGGGGAGTTCCAGATTTTAGGTGCAGGTAATGTCGCTATTTTTGCAAGAAAAAACACGACCTCTTCTGCCAGGGCAGTGATTGTTATCGTTCACGGCCTTTGCGAGCACAGCGGCCGCTATGATCATGTGACGGATTATTTTGTTCACAGGGGTTACAACGTATACCGTTTTGACCATCGGGGGCATGGAAAATCCGGAGGAGATAGGGGATACGTAGAAGATTACATGGATTATATTAAGGACACAAACTCGATAGTAATCCGCGCCCGGGAAGAAAATCCCACCCTTCCCATCTTTATGCTGGGCCATAGCATGGGCGGATTTATCACGGCCACCTATGGAATAACCTACCCGACCGGCCTTGCGGGCCAGATTTTCTCCGGTGCGGCCGTGATTTTGCTACCCCTTTTTAAAGACCTGGAAAATTTCGACTACCAGGCGGCGGCACGAAACCCCATTGCAAATACTTTAGCCGACCTCATCAGCCGTGACAAAAACGTCGTAGAGGCGTACAAAAATGACCCCCTCGTTCTGAAAGAATTCACAACCAAACTCATGGGTGAGGTCTTTATCCGGGGGGCAAAGGATCTTATGGCAAAAATGGCGAATTACCGTTACCCCTGTCTAATCCTGCATGGGGGAGGGGATGCCATCGTAACACCTGAGGCGGCAAAATTCTTGTACGAGCACATCAGCTCTAAAGACAAAGAATTGAGCATTTACGATGGCCTCTATCATGAAATCATGAATGAACCAGAAAGGGAAAAGGTCCTGGCCGATATCGACCGATGGGTCAAGCAGAGAATCTGAAAATTATAATGGCTCCTTTTGAGAGATGGCACGGCTTATGGCGTCTATAAGCTGCCTCCGGGTGTAAGGCTTTTTTAGAAAAGAACTTGCCCCCTGGCGAAGGGCCTCTTTAACCCTTTCCGTTTCTATGAATCCGCTCATGAGGACAATCTTCTGGTTAGGGTGAATCTTAAGTATTTCCAGGAATGTTTCGAGGCCGTCCATATTAGGCTCCATAAGCATATCAAGAAGGAGAAGGTCATACTTTTTCTGTCTTACCTTCCCAAGGGCCTCTTCCCCACTTTCTGCCGTCTCCACCGTGTATCCGGCTTCCCCTAAAATCTGTTTGGCCAGGTCCAGATGGGCGGGCACATCATCAACGACGAGAATGGACTCCCCGTTTCCCTTATCAACCCTCTCCTCCTCCCTCTCCGATATCCCTTCCCTTGTTTCGGCCACGGGAAAGTAGAGACGAAAGCAGGTACCCTCTCCCACTTTACTCTCCACTTCTATAAATCCCCCATGGTCAGAGACGGTGGTCCAGACAACGGCAAGCCCTAGGCCGGTACCGCTTCTACCCATGACCTTTTTGGTGTAAAAGGGTTCAAATATCCTCTTCAGGTCTTCCTCACAAATCCCTTCCCCCTCGTCGGTCACTTCTACCACCACATATTCCCTCGCAGGCAGATGGTCCTTTTTTTCGCAATAGGTCCTCACGGTAACGGTTCCCCCTTTAGGCATGGCTTCTACAGCATTCGAGACAAGATTCATAATTGACTTTAAAATGTGCGCATAAGAACCCATTATAATTGGGATTTCTTCACTAATTTGAACATTAACCCTCGCCTGGGGGTGATAGAGGGACATCCTTTCGTACTCCAGGGTTTTCAGATAATCAATGACTACGGTGTTAATATTAACAGGTTCCTCCACTTTGACCCCCCGGCGGGTCATGGTGAGAAGGTCGTCCACGATAGCCGCTCCCCTGCGGCTACTCTCCATAATTTTTTCCACATAAGATTTAAACTCATGATCCGGGCCCATTTTCAGCATGAGGAGCTCGGCAAAGCCGTAGAGGGCTCCCAGGATGTTATTGAGGTCGTGGGCCACTCCACCCGCCAAGGTGATCATGGCTTCCATCTTTTCCACACGCCTTAGCCGTTCCTCAAGGTGTTGCTTCTCCGTAACATCGAGGAGGGCGACGATGGCCGCCGGCTTCCCGCGGTATTTCATTCGGGAACTGTAGACCTCCATCTGCCTCGTTTCTCCTCCTTTAGTCACGATGCGAAAGGCATAATGGCTTTTAGGTACCAAGCCTTTCAATCTCTCCCGCAGGCCCTGTCTCGCCCTGGGCAGATCTTCGGGATGGATGACGTCTTCCGGTCGTACACAACTAATTAACTCTTCTTCAGAATATCCCGTCATCTCAGCAAACCGCGGATTCACGTAAACGAATCGCCCGTCTTGGAGGAGGTAAACCCCGAAAACTGCATTCTCGACAAGTCCCCGAAATTTCTCCTCACTTTCCCTTAAGGACTCTTGCAGCTGGGTTTTTTCGTTCAACTGTCTAACCAGGGCTATTTTCTTTTCCAAATCGTTTAATGCAACCGGCCGTACATACATGACAAACCCCTCCACCGCCTCATCCTTCAGGAGATTTTTCCCCCACCCTTCCCACACTTGCCGCGTTCCATCCCGCGCAACGACCGTAAAGATATTGGGAACATAATCCTCCGAGCTTCTGGCAGCGCGGTAATCGCGGTAGGCCCTGAACAATTCTTCTGGAGAGATAAAGTCTGTTACGAGGCGACCGACCATCTCCTCGGGTTTATATCCCAAAAATACCTCTACATCGGGGCTTACATACTTTATACGTCCTTCTCCGTTCAGCACAAATACTACCTCCCGGGCATTTTCCAAGAGGCTCCGGAAGAATCTACCATCGAAGGAATCTTTCATCTTCTACCCCCCAAAAATTAACTGGGTATCTTCTCCCAAATAAATAATAATATGTCAAGAAAGCAACATCATAAAGTCAAATTTATGGCGCAATTTTTCCTTGACTTTTTCTTTTTCATTCATTACATGGATGCCTCCTGACGAGGCTACGTATCAGGGATAGATACGAAGAAGAGTTGCAAGTCTTATGTAAGTCAAGAAGTAGCAGTTACTCACACCCCCTTTCTTCCCGAACTCTTCACCTCAACAAATTCAACCATGCCAGGGATGGCATTATTTTTGATATGTTAGGTAAGCTATGACCGGAAAACCTTTATTGCCCAAGCTGGACGAATCTAGCGTCAGTATGAAAGCTATGTCCTCTCATGAGGAATGGGTGGAATTTTTCAAGCGCCTGATAAACTGCGCCCCGGTTGCCTTACTGGGCGTACAGGACGATAAAATTTTCTTCGCCAATAAACGGGTGGAAAGTATCTGCGGCTGGAAGCCGTCTGAGCTTTTGGGGAAACCCATAGAAGAACTGTTTTACACCCCCCTGAAAAACCTTAGCTCCCATTCCGTTCACACCCAACTAAACCACCAAAACGGCCATACGGTGCCTTGCCTTGTCAGCGTATCAGACATGAATTTTCCCACCCGTAAAATTAAAATAATTGCCCTCTTCGATGGTCGCCAAAACCAGGAAAAAATAAGGAAATATCAAAGCGAATTGGAATCCTTGGTAGAAGAGAAAACCCGTGAATTAAGGGAAGCAAAAGAAACGGTAGAAAAGCAGCTCTTGTTGCTGGAAAAAGAAGAGCAGGAAAAGCAAGCCATCATGGATTCGGTCAGGGACCATGTGATCCTTTTGGACCGGAATCTACGCATCCGCTGGGCAAACAAAGCAATCAGGAATTACTTCAAAAAAAACGAAGAAGAACTAAGGGGGCGCTTCTGTTACGAGGCCCTTTACGGGAAAAACACCCCCTGTCCCCAGTGCCCTGCGAGAAAAAGTATTGAAAGCAGGAGAGAACACCTTGCTGACCGCACAGATTCAAAAGGCCGCACATGGCTTTACCGCTGCTATCCCGTTCTTGACTCCTCCGGTGAGATTATGGGAGCAGTGGAAACGGCAAGTGACATAACAACGTGGAAAGAATACGAGGAAACTCTAAGGGAAAGCGAGGAGCGATACCGAAGTATCATCGAAAACTTGGATGACGGCTACTTTGAAAACGACCTTAGGGGGACTATTACTTTTGCCAACGAATCCATGGCCCGCATCCTGGGAAGGCCGATGAAAGAGATTATAGGCCTGAACTATCGCACCTACACACCTGAACAGGAAGCGAGAAGAGTAAAGGAAGCATACGGTGAGCTTTACCGCACGGGGGTGCCGATCAAGGTCTTTGACCATGAAATCCTGCGCCCCAACGGAGAAATCAGGTACGTAGATATTTCCGCCTCTCTTATTAAAGACCGAAAGGGTAATCCCGTGGGTTTCCGCGGCACGGTTAAGGATGTAACAGAGAGGAAAAAGATAGAAGAGGAGTCAAAAAAATTAGTCCGTCAGTTATACCAGTCCCAGAAGCTCAAGGCGATCGGTACCCTGGCCGGGGGTATTGCCCATGATTTCAACAACCTTCTCATGGGAATTCAGGGTTATACCTCTCTTATGCTTTTGGATCTAGACCCCTCCCATCCCCATTATGAAAAGTTGAAGTCTATTGAAGCTCAGGTACAAAGCGGAGCCGATCTCACACGCCAGATCCTGGGCTTTGCCCGTGGGGGTCGCTATGAGGTGAAAAAGACGAATATTAACGAACTTTTGAGAAACACGGTAAAGATGTTCGGCCGTACAAAGAAGGAATTGGTTATTCACGAAACCTATGCCCCTGACCTGTGGACCGTGGAAGTGGATCGTGGGCAGATCGAACAGGTAGTCATAAACCTTCTCCTGAACGCCTGGCAGGCGATGCCGGGGGGAGGCTCAATATACGTTACCACGGAAAACTGTACACTAAAAGAAACCCACCTCACATATTTTAACGTACCACCCGGGCGATACGTGAAATTCTCCATCACCGATACAGGTATAGGTATGGATGAAAAGACCCTGGAGCGGATTTTTGAGCCTTTCTTCACAACAAAAGAAATGGGGAGGGGTACCGGCTTAGGGCTTGCGACGGCTTACGGGATTATCAAGGGTCATGGTGGGGTAATTAAGGTTTACAGTGAACAAGGTGTAGGAACAACCTTCAACATATACCTTCCCGCCAGTGTCGGTGAAGTTCCCGAAGAAAAGCAAAGGGAAAAAAAGCAGATATGCCGAGGAGAAGGAACCATCCTCATCGTCGATGATGAAGAAGCAATACGGGAAGTCACCCGGGGGATCCTGGAAAGTCTGGGCTACCTGGTGATAGAAGCAAGAAGCGGGAAGGAGGCCATCTCTATCTACAAAGAACAAGGGAAGAATATAGACCTCGTAATACTAGACATGATTATGCCCGGTATGAGCGGGGGTGCAACATTCGACGTCCTCAAGTCCATGAATCCTCAAGTCAAGGTTATTCTCGCCAGCGGTTACCCAGAAAACGGTATGGCAAAAGAAATCTTAGACCGGGGCGTCATGGGTTTCCTCCAGAAACCCTTCCGGATAGATGACCTATCTTCGAAAGTCCAGGAAGTGCTGAAACAAAACGGAAACTAACGGCGATTTTTCTCCCTTAAAGCCCTTTCCATAGCCCGCTTGTCGTCACGCCTCTTAATCTCTTCCCGACGGTCGTACAGCTTTTTGCCCTGCCCCACCCCAAGGGATACCTTCACCTTCCCCCGCCGGAAGTAGAGGGAAAGGGGAATTAAAGTGAGACCCTTCTCCCGAGATTTCCCGTACAGTCGCTTGATTTCCCTCTTGTGCAGCAGAAGCTTCCTCGGGCGCAGGGGGTCATGGTTGTAACGGTTTCCGTGGCTATAGGGGCTTATGTGCATATCGTATAACCAAACTTCGCCGTCCTCCACGGAGGCATAACTGTCTTTAAGACTCACCCTCCCTTCCCGGAGGGATTTCACCTCGGTACCCGTAAGGGCAATGCCGGCTTCGTATGAATCCAGGATGGTATAATTCAGCCGGGCGGCTTTATTCTGGGCGATCATGCGAACGGCTTCCTCCTTCTCCTTCATTTCCGTTATCCCCTCTTTTTCAATAAGTAATCGGGCTTCACGTGGTGCATGGCCGTCCAGATGTTGTGGCGGATGTCCTTATTTTCTTCCTCCAGTTTCCTCAGGAGTTCCTTGACATAACGCCTTCGGGAAGTGGCACTGGTGGGGCACCTTTCCGGTATGACGGGAAATCCCTTTTCTCGGGCATACTTCTTTATCAATCCCTCAGAGAGATAAGTCAAAGGACGAATGATATGGAAACGCCCGCCGAAGATGGACTGCTTGGGCACCATTGTACTGATCTCCCGTCCGAAGAAGAGATTTAGAAGGAGGGTCTCAATGATATCATCGCGGTGGTGGGCAAAGGCAATTTTCTGGCATCCCATTTCTTTTGCCGACTCAAAAATCAATTTCCTCCTCAGGCGGGAGCAGAGAAAACAGGGGTTTTTCCTGTTTGCCTCGCTGTGGGAAAGTGGACCATAATTAGTTTCGTGTATCATGTAAGGAATCCCCTGTTTATCAAGATATTCCTGCAATATTTTTCTATCTTCGGCGCTTCCCGGAAAACCCAGGTCCACATAAACGGCCGCCACCTCAAAGGGCGGCACAAAAACCATGGGGCTTAAAAGGAGGTCGAGAAGACTCAGGCTGTCCGCACCCCCCGACACTCCCACACACACCCTATCACCAGGCTGAATAAGATTAAAATCTACGATCGCCTTTTCCAGCCATTTTTTCAAATGGTGGTAAAGTTTGGTTCCCTTTTCTCTCCTACCATTCATCCCTCTACACGTAACCAAGATTGGTGAATCTCGCAAGCATGTTTTTATTGATTCCCCGACCATAATCAAGTACAAAGAAAAAAGATTACCTTTTAAGGAGGCATTATGACGGAGATAATAGCGGTTCACGCGCGGGAAATACTCGATTCCCGAGGCTTTCCAACAGTGGAGGCAGAGGTAAAACTCTTCTCTGGGGCTGTAGGTCGTGCTGCCGTTCCCTCCGGCGCATCCACCGGGGAACACGAAGCCGTGGAGCTGAGAGACGGTAATAAAAAAAGATACCTCGGTAAGGGTGTGGAAAAAGCGGTAAAAAACGTAACAGAAAAGATTGCCCCGGAGATTATCGGCATGGATGCCCTATGCCAGAGAGAAATAGATTACACCATGATTTCCCTCGACGGTACGGAAACGAAGAAGAACTTAGGGGCTAATGCTATCTTGAGCGTATCTCTGGCCTGTGCCTACGCCGCTGCGCAGGCGCTCGAGCTCCCTCTTTACCGCTATATCGGAGGCGTCCTGGCGAAGGACATACCCGTACCCATGATGAACGTGATCAACGGGGGCAAGCATGCGGACAACAACATCGACCTCCAGGAATTCATGATTGTGCCCGCAGGGGCCCGGAATTTCCGGGAGGCCCTGCGGATGGCCGCAGAGGTTTTTCAGGCCCTTAAGTCTATCCTAAAATCCCAGGGGCTGAGTACCTCAGTGGGCGACGAAGGGGGATTCGCCCCTAATTTGAAGGACAACGAGGCACCCCTTTCTCTCATCTGCCAGGCCATCGAGCAGGCAAATTACCGGCCAGGGGAAGACGTTTTCATCGCCCTTGACCCGGCAGCCTCTTCTTTTTACCAGAAAGGGAAATACATCTTGAAAGGGGAAAAGAAGCAAAAAAAATCTTCGGACGATATGATCAAGTTCTACGAAGACCTGGTAGCTAAGTACCCCATCATCTCCTTGGAGGACGGCCTGGCGGAAGACGATTGGGAAGGATGGCGCCACCTCACGGAAGCGCTGGGGAAGAAAATCCAGATTGTGGGCGACGACATCTTTGTAACCAATCCGCGCCGCTTCAAAAGGGGAATCGAAGAGGGCATAGCGAACTCCATCTTAATTAAACTAAATCAAATAGGAACTCTCACAGAAACCCTGGAAACCATTCAAATGGCTAAAGAAGCGGGCTATACGACCGTTATCTCCCACCGCTCTGGAGAAACGGAAGACACCACCATTGCAGATGTGGCCGTGGCGGCGAATTGCGGACAAATTAAAAGCGGCTCCCTGTCAAGGAGTGAACGGCTTGCCAAGTACAACCAATTACTGCGGATCGAGGAGGAGTTAGGCGCTCAGGCAGTATTCAGGGGTTTAGGGGCTCTCTATAGCGTTAGAAAATTTACATAAATCTGAAGATCCGGCGGCGGAGGATCTCGAGAGCCCTTCTCTCCCCCGCTAAGGTGTAGAAGACCGCCTCCCTTCTATCCCTTTTTCCCGGGACTTCCTGGATAGTGAGGATGCCCTCGTCTTCCAGGAAGTGCACGGCATTGACGTAATTGGCTTGGGAGATGGCCTCTGCTCGCCGGATTTCCCCCTTTCTTAACATTTTCTCTCCGAGCTTGAGGAGCTTTCTCATCCATTCCCGCTCCGAACGAGGCCCTTTCCTCAAATAAGCAAGCCCCCTCAAGACTATCCAGTAGGAATCCAAATAGTTAGCAATAAGACCGGCAAAATGGCGCAGTTGGGAACGGCCCCGGCCTTTAATTTCGAGCCAGGAGCCCTCAGCCACGGACTTGAGGGTAAGCACCCCCCGTTCATGGAAGTACGCGAGTGCCTCGTTTACCTCCTCCAAATCATCCCTTCGGTCGTCGAAGATAAACTCATGCCAGAAGAGGCGCTTCAGGAATTGATAGTCCGCAATTACACGTTCCAGGGCCACGGTATCTGCATGGTGGGACAGCATGGAAGTCGCCACAAAGCTGATGGGAATGAAATAACTGAGAATGGTGTTTTTGTAATACTCGAGGTTACTGCGTTTATCATCTTCGAGGCAGTAAACCGTCTCCTCCACCTCGGCATCCTCTTCTTCCTCAATGCCCAGACGGGAGATGAGGCCTTCGGATTCGAACATGTTCAGGGCCTCATTTATGGCCCTCTCCCGATGGGCAAAAGTTACGGCCAGATTTGCCCGGCGGTACTGGAGGTAATCGAAAAACTCAAAGAGAATCTCCCTGAGCTCTTCATGGCTGATACCCCGCCGGTCATGGGCGAGAAAGGCAGTAGAAACAAGGGCATAAGGGGTTACCACGGAAACCCTGTTGATAGCCGTCACTACATCGTAGCCAATCTTTCTGTATAAACTCTGCCTTTCCTCAAGGGAGAGCTCATTTAAAGAAGGAACACATTCAGTCAGATAAGCTTTAAGATAAATAGGCTCCCCGATGTTCACGTAGACACGCCCGAAGCGCTTACCCAGGATGCGGGAGCTCTTTACTATATCCACGGTGCTTTCCTTCGTCTTCGGTATCCCTCCCAGTTCTTTCAAATAAGTTTTTTCTTCAATCACTCGGTCGTATCCAACATAAACGGGAATGAGGGCAAGATCTTCCACGGCCTTTTCCTGATATGCCTGAATTATCATGGATAGTAAGCCGTACTTGGGCATTACCATTTTACCCGTCCGGCTTCTTCCTCCTTCAATGAAGAATTCTATGGGAAGGCCATCGCTTAGAAGGACTTTAATATAGCGGGACAGAACGAGATGGTAAAGTTCGTTGTCCTTGAAACTACGCCTAATGTAGAAGGCACCGCTATGACGGAAAACGTATTTGAATGGTCCAAAGGCCATGTTGATTCCCGCCGCGACAAATGGAAGCTGGATATGGTGTTCGTAAAAGAGATAATGAATTATAATGTAATCGATATGACTCCGATGGCAAGGTATAACGACAAAGGGCATCTTCTTTGATATCCGGCGAACCTCGGACAGGCCTTCTTCATCCACCACAATCCCGTCGTAAATGTTGTTCCACAGCCACGTAAAAAAACGATAGAAAAAGGAAATAAACCCCTCCTCATAGCCGGCCGCAATCTCGTCAAGATACTTCCTCGCCTCTTTCTCCACGGCCGTTCTTTTCTCTTCAGGTACTTCCGATAGGTAGCGCTTTATTTCCGGGTCCTGCATCACGAGTTCCATGGTCTCACGCCTGGACTTCAATGTAGGACCAAGCATGGCCAACTTTTCCGCATCAATCGCCTCGAGTAGTCTAGTTCTGAGTTCTTCTACCATCTGCTTCCGGGTCAAATGTCCATACTGGGCAGAAAAATCTGCCACCTGAACAGGTTCTGTAGGGATAACAACGATTTTGGCAGCGTAACGTAAAAATGCAAGAAACCTTCTGATGGGCCCCGTATTGTCCGATTGCCCGAAGAGGATATTGAAAATGCCCTCTTTCTCTTTTTCTCTCCGACGCCCATAAGTAATCATGACGGGGACAATGAAGATGGGTTTTTCTCTCTGTGCGGCCTCATCGAGAATCAGAGAAAGGGCTTCTTCCACTCTTTCATTCTTGAAGAACTCGGCCCCACCTAAGTGGATAATCGTATGTCGCCCCTGTTCTATTTCTTCTTTAAGGCCGTTTATGGATGTCATCTCTGCCCTCAACCGGGAAGAGAAAAATCCGCGGACAGCACACACTAAAGCTCCCAGGGCCTGGGAAATCGGCTGCCAGAGGGTCATATTAACGTCATACGAATAGGTGGGGCGCGGTATGCCCAAGCGCAGGGCGAGATCGTAAAGGATGATGGTATTAAGGTGACTGCGGTCTTTTAAGGCATAAACGATAATTCCCTCTTCCCCCAGCTTGCGCAGCGTAGAGACATAGCTCTGCTCAAAGGAAATTCCTGCCAGGATATCCCTGAGTAACCCGTACAGGGGAACATGACCCATGTAGAGCTTTTCCTTGTAGCACCTTTTCGCCGAGGAAAAAAAAGCCCAAAAGCTTTGGCGACTCTCTATTCTTTCACCTTCATTGCCCATAAGGTCAATCGGCCTCGCATATTAGACGTTCCGGGAAACGTTCCAGCATGAAGTTTGTCACGTAGGTCCTTATCTCTTCAGCCGAGGTAAGCCTTAAAATCTTGTGCACGAGACGGCGCGCCTCGGTCCGGAACGACTGCTGAACTAGCATCTTCATCTTGGGAATGGCCAGGGGATTCATACTGAGTTCATCCAGCTCTAGCCCCAAGAGAATCATCGTGTACAGAGGTTCACCCGCCATTTCCCCGCACATGGCCACAGGTATTCCCATCATATGCCCTACGTCTACCACGTGTTTTATCATTCTAATAACGGCAGGATGAAGGGGCTCGTAAAGATAATTTACCCTCTCGTTAATCCGGTCGATAGCGAGGGCATACTGGATAAGGTCATTGGTACCGATGCTGAAAAAGTCCGCCTCCTTCGCCAAGGCCTCCACTACCATCACTGCTGAAGGCACCTCAATCATTATCCCCACCTCCAGATCCTCTCCGATGGGGACCCCTTCTTTTCCCAGTTCCTCCTTTACCTCTGTGAGAATCTTTTTCGCCTGCCGGATTTCTTCCACCCCCGAAATCATGGGAAAGAGGATACGCGTCTTCCCATAAGCACTGGCCCTTAAAATCGCCCGCAATTGAATTTTGAACAGATCCACTTCTTTTAGGCAGAACCGTATTGCCCTAAGGCCCATCTGGGGATTCATTTCTTTCGCCAGCTTCGGGTCGGAAAAGAATTTATCGCCCCCCAAATCGAAGGTGCGTATCGTGGCCCAGGCGAGACCCTCCGTTTCCACCACACGTCGGTATATGGCGAAATGCTCTTCTTCCGTAGGCAACTGCTCCCGGTTTATGTATATAAACTCCGTGCGGTAAAGACCAATTCCTTCAGCCCCGTAGCTCACGGCGTGGGGGATTTCTTCTACAAACTCTATATTCCCTCCCATCCTGATGCGAAAGTTATCACGGGTGATAGCCGGCTGGTGGGCGTACTTCATGCATTCCGTATGATCTTCCAGGTAAAGCCGGTTTTTTTCTTCATACCGGTGTCTGACCTCCGGGTCAGGGTCCACTATCACCACCCCGGAAGTACCGTCCACGATAATGATATCGTTCGTTCTTACCGACTGGGTTACCTTTTCCAGTCCCACCACCGCCGGTATCCCAAGAGAACGAGCGACGATGGCCGTGTGAGAGGTGCGGCTTCCGATATCGGTGGCAAAGCCTAAAACCTGGTCAATCATCATCTGGGCCGTGTCGGCGGGAGACAAATCGGTCGCAATTACGATAACCCTTTCTTCAGGTTGGAAAAACGTTTTTTGCTTCTTCCCTTCCAAATGCCGAAGAATAAGCTGCCCCACGTAGCGTATATCGTTGAACCTTTCCCGCAGGTATTCGTTTTCCATGCGTTCGAAGATACCCCGCAGGTGATCTACCGTGACCCTCACTGCCCATTCGGCGTTTACCGCCTCTTCTCGAATGTGACGGATTATTCCCTCAAGGAAACTGCGGTCCCTAAGGATCATGAGGTGAACGTTTATAATATAAACCGGCGTGGGTTCCTCAATGGTGCGTAGCCTTCTCGCCAGCCCCTTTAATTCCATCTCGGCTGAACGGACGGCCCTGCGGAAACGGCGTACCTCCCTCTCCACCGCCTGAGGCCTTTCCAGGTTGTAATATGTCACTTGAGATTCAGAGCGATCGTAAAGATATGCCCGACCTATAACAACTCCGGGTGAGGCGCCTACCCCTTTTAGAACAATGTTCCTCATGTCTTTCGTGCCCTATCTTATTCCTCGTCAAACTTGGCATTGAAAAGTGCTTCAATGGCCAGCACCGCATCTTCCGCATCCGGCCCCTCGGCGGCCACTGTCACCAAACTTCCCATAGGACAGGCCAAAGTCAAGATACCCAGGATGCTTTTCGCATTAACCTCCTGACCGTTAACCTCCAGGGTAATCTCTGAGGCAAACATGCTTGCCACCTTTACTATCTTGGCCGCAGCCCGGGCGTGTAACCCGAGGCGGTTAATCACCCGAGTCGTTTTCGCGTATATCATATAAATAGCATACAAAAGGCCACGCTCATAAGATAAAATATGACGACGGGAGAAAGGCGAATTCTCACCAAAAAAAACCCCAAAAGAACCCCCAAAATACCCAATCCGTAAGAGAAAAAACCGGAAAGAGCAGTTTTATAAGCCGTGCCCACAACCGTGAAGGCCCATAGAAAAACGGATAAGGCGATAAACAATACGGTTGCACGGCGAATCGTATGGCCGCGGCGGGGTAATTCCAGTCCCTGGAAAAAGATATACCCCCCTTTCCCCAATCGGTAGCCCTCCTTATAGCCCTTCCATCTTACCCAGAACTGAAGAGGGAAAAAGAGGATTATAAAAATTACGGGTGCTAGTGCCCAATAGAGGAAGGAAACCATGCAAGCCGTAACACTGACAAAAGGTAGACAGCGGTCCCAAAAAAATTGGTCCCCTAAAGAGGCGTAAGGCCCCATTAGGGTGTCTTTCAACTTCTTTATCTCCCCTTCCTTTTCCGGGACGAAGGTTTCCTCTTCCTTGGCCAGCGCCCCCACAATGGCAGGCGACAGGTAGGGATGGGAATAGAAATACTGCAGGTGACGCAAAAGGAAAGAAGATTTCTCTTTTTGTCCCCCAGGTACCAGGGGAAGAAGGGAGAAGCATAAACCTAAATTCTGCATTTTCCAGAAATTAAGGGACGCGCTAATGAAGAGGGAACGTAAGAATATATTCATTCGCCTTCTGTAAACCGCCTAAGAGAACCACCCATCTAAAAATTTACGCCTAAGTATCAGAAAAAATCCTTAAAGTCAACGTACCCTTTGGACTTGACAGAAGAGTTTTTTTCTGATTAGTGTACGGCCTCGATTTTGAATTAAACGAGGTGAAAAGATGATCTGTCAGACAGTCAAAGCAGGGACAGAATGTACCTTTATGGGTAAGGGCGGTTGCACCTTTATTGGTGGGTCATGCCGGGTAATTTCAGAAAAGTGCGATGGCTGCGCTAAAATAATCGAATGGGAAGGAAACCGTTACTGCCAGATTTTCCCTGATCCGACGGCCCGCTGGCTTATGGGCATTTGCCCCATGGCAACCCACGTGAAAAGGGAGTACAAGGAAACTACCCAGAAAATTAACCCCCTCAAGGCCTCCAAAAGAGCGGCTCGCGCCAGGAAGAGATAGTCATTTCTTTTTCTCCAGCATTTCTTTGATCTCTTCAAGTTCCACTTTAAGATGCTGGAGGATTTTATCTTCCGGTGGGCGATGCCGTTGCATCAGCTCCCGTTTAGCCCCCTTAATGGTAAAGTGTTCCTCGTAAAGCAGCTGACGAATGAGGAGGAGTTCTTCCACATTCTCCCGGCTATAAACACGATGCCCCGCCGTGGTGCGACGGGGCTTTATCGTCTTGAATTCTGACTCCCAGTATCTGATTACGTAAGGTTTTACGTTCAGAATGCGACTGACCTCGCCGATGCGGAAAAAGGCCTTCTCGGGGATCAGCTCGTTCATGAGAATTACAAAATCAACTGTTCAACGACTTACGAAGCACCTGGCTGGACTTAAATGTAAGCACCTTTCTTTCGGAGATAACTATCTCTTCACCCGTCTGGGGATTGCGGCCTCGCCTCGGTTTCTTTTCCTTCACAACAAAGTTGCCGAAACCGGAGATTTTTATCTTCTCGCCCCGGGCCAGGGCGTCCTTCATGATTTCAAATACCGACTCTACTACCCTGGCGGCATCTTTCTTGGAAAAGTTCAATTTATCGTAAAGTTCTTGGATGATGTCTATCTTTGTCATATAAGCCTCCTCATTTTTTTATTCTTGCTTATCCTCGGAGTGTTACCTTTGTTTCCCCTAAGATCTTTGCCACTAACCTGCCGTGAACCTCTGTTACCTCCTCATCAGTCAGTGTACGCTTCGGTGAGCGGTAATAAAACCTAAGCCCGATGCTCTTTGTACCGGATGGAAGATTAGGGCCTTCATATACATCAAATATCGAAACCTTTTCAAGTAATTCTTCTTCCGCCCTGGAAATTACCTCCAGCAACTTCCGCGCCGCCATCTCCCGGGGAACGATAAAAGCCGCATCGCGCATACTGCCCGGAAAGCGTGTGATCTCTCGATAAGACACGTGTACCTTTGACCACAAACCAAAAAGGGCAGAGAGGTTTATCTCGCACACGTAGGCCCGTCCCCTTATATCCATTTCCCTCATAATCTCCGGATGTATCTCCCCGAGAAATCCTACCATCGTGTTTTTTATGAAAATGGAAGCACATCGTCCGGGGTGCAAAAAGGGCCTACCTTCACCCTCGGAAAATACTGGCTCCGGAAGTCTCAAGGCAGCACAAATATTTTCAACCACCCCCTTAAGATCGTAAAAGTCCACCTGCTCCTTAGGATAATGCCAGGACTCCGCCACCCTTTGTCCCCAGATGAGACAGCCCAATCTGGGCTCCTCTTCTGGCACCCTACCCTCGCCTTGGGAGAAAAACACCCGCCCAAATTCAAAAATCTTCACCTCCCCTGCTCCCATCCGATAGTTTGTCCTCAGGGTAGTAAGGAGACTATAGGTCAGATTAGTCCTTAGAAGGGCCTGATCTTCCGAGAGGGGATTTCGAAGTCGCACAGCCTGACGCCCCTCCCTCTCATTCTCTACGCGCAGAACCGCCGGGAAATTAACTGGAAGGAAACTGTACGTTATCACCTCTGAAAGCCCCGCCCCTTGGAGTACAGGGTACAGAAGAGCCTTACCTCTCTCCTCTTCACCCCTTTTTCCTGGTTCACCCGTGGGCCTCGGCATAGTCACGGGTATGCTTTCATATCCCTTGATCCTTGCGATTTCCTCAATTAAATCTATCTCCCGCTCAATATCCGTTCTGTAGGTTGGAGGGGTTACGAACCAACCCCGGAGCGTCTCCTCTGGCACTACCTCCATCTGGAGGCCGCTTAGAATCTCCGCCACTTCCTTGGCTTCCACCCGAGCCCCCATAATTTCCTCTATGCGTGAGTGACGAAGAGATATTTTTCGTGGGGCAGGGAGGGGACGAGGGTAGTTGTCTATATAACCTTTAAGAACGTAGCCTTCCCCCAGATCCGCCATAAGCGCCGCCGCTCGATTCAACGCCCTAACCACCCCTTCCGGGTCAACACCCCTTTCGAACCGGAAAGCCGCATCTGTCGACATGCCTAACTCCTTCGCCGCCCGGCGGATCGCGGGGGGATGAAAGTAGGCACTCTCCAGGAGGATGGTACTCGTATCATCTTTTACCTCCGAATTGAGTCCCCCCATTATGCCGGCAATGGCCACCGGCTTTACTCCATCACAGATGAGCAGTGTGCCTTCCTTCAAGACCCGCTCTTTCCCATCGAGGGAGACGAACGTTTCCCCGGCCTTCGCCTTTCGGACGACGATGCGTCCTTCTTCAAGGAAACGATAATCAAAGGCATGAAGGGGCTGCCCCATCTCCATCATCACAAAATTCGTGACGTCTACCATATTGTTAATTGCCCTAAGGCCAACCGCCTCGAGTCTACGCCTCATCCAGAGAGGTGAAGGTTTTACCTTAACGCCCTTTATGATGCGGGCGCAGTAGCGGGGACAGTAATCGACGTCTATGATGGTTACCGAGGTTACTTCTCCAATATGCACCCCCTTTTCCTCCACCGCTATCGGAGGGAGCCGCAGTTTTTTCCTCATGAGGGCGGCCACTTCCCGGGCAATGCCGATGATGGAAAGGCAATCTCCCCGATTAGGGGTTATGCTTATATCCAGTACCGTATCCCTCAAATCCAGGATCTCAGATAAATCTTTACCCACCGGTGTCCCCGGGGGAAGTACCATAATGCCCGTATGGTCGTCGCTCAAGCCCAGTTCCATCTCGGAACAGAGCATCCCGTAAGACACCTCTCCCCGGATGCGGGCTAATTTTATCTCGTATCCTCCAGGGATCTTGGCCCCCACGGTGGCTAAGGGTGCAATTTGCCCCACCTGCACATTCGGGGCTCCACATACCACCTCTACCACCTCATCCCCCTTATCCACCTCACACAATTTCAGCTTGTCTGCCCCTGGATGGGGTTTAATCGAGACTATCTTCGCCGTGACTACCCCGGAGAACCCGGCCGTGACTTGTTCTATCCCTTCCACCTCGAGGCCAGCCATCGTGAGCTTTTCCGCCAGTTTTTCAGGTGTTAAATCAATCTCCACGTAATCATTCAACCACTTGAGACTTACCTTCATGCCTTGCCCTCTTAAAACTGTTCGAGGAATCGCTTGTCGTTTTCGAAAAAAAGGCGAATATCGTCGATGCCGTACTTCAGCATGGCTACACGCTCAACCCCCATACCAAAGGCAAAACCGGTGAATTCCTCAGGGTCATAGCCCACATTTGTATAGACCGCGGGGTCCACCATGCCAGAGCCCAGGATTTCCAGCCATCCTGTCTGGGAGCAAACCCGGCAACCTTCTCCACCACAGATGACACATCGAATGTCTACTTCCGCACTAGGTTCCGTAAAGGGGAAAAAGCTGGGCCTGAAGCGGAGCGCCGTCCGGGGTCCAAACATTTCGTGCACGAAATAAGTAAGGACGCCTTTGAGATCCGCAAAGGTGACCCCCCGGTCCACCATGAGCCCCTCAACCTGATGGAACATGGGGGTATGGGAAACATCAGAATCAGGCCGGTAGACGCGTCCAGGAGAAAGAATCCTTAAGGGAGGGCGCATGTCCTCCATGGCCCGGATCTGGACGGGAGAGGTATGGGTTCTAAGGAGGATCTCGTCCTCGATGTAGAAGGTATCCTGCATATCCCGTGCGGGATGATCGGCGGGGATATTAAGGGCAGAAAAATTGTAATAATCCGTTTCTACTTCCGGGCCTTCCACTACAGTGAAACCGAGCCTCCCGAAAATTTCACAGATCTCTTCCTTTACCATTGTGATGGGATGCCTGTGTCCGAAGGGAATACTGCGCCCTGGAAGGGTGCAATCAATCTTTTCCCGCCTGAGCTGGGCCTGCTGCTCGGTCTCCCGTACCTTGAGAAGGGCAGAATCTAACCGCGAGGCGAGAATTTCTTTTATCTCGTTAGCCCTTTCCCCTACTTTTCTGCGCTCTTCCGGCGACAGGTTTCCAATGCGGCGCAAAACAGCGGTCAATTCGCCTTTCCGGCCGAGATACTTCGTTCTAATGAAAGAGAGTTCTCCCTCCGTTTGGGCCCGGGCAAGCTCCTCTTCTGCTGCCTGCCTTAACCCATCCAGTTCCTCCATCATGATGCAAGTCTTTCTTTCGCAATCTCCACGAGGCGGGAAAATCCCTTGGGGTCATGGACCGCTAAATCTGCCATCATCTTCCGGTCCAGGGCAACGTGTGCCTTTTTCATCCCCTCCATGAATTTACTGTAGGTAAGGCCATCTGCCCTTACAGCAGCATTTATACGGGCGATCCAGAGTTTGCGAAATTCGCGCTTTCTCTGTCTTCTATCGCGGTAGGCATACTTCATGGCCCTTTCTACGGCCTCCGTCGCCGTTCTTATCAAGCGACGTCTGGCGCCAAAAAAGCCTTTTGCCATCTTCAGAATTTTCCTTCTCTTCTTCTTTGCCGTGACCGACCTCTTTACGCGTGGCATTGTTCCATCTCCTGAATTGATTTTTTTCACACGAGATAAGGTATAAGCTTCTTGATGGCCGAGGCGTTGGTCTTGTCCACATAGGCGCCCCGCCTCAAGAACCGCTTCTTTTTGCTGTCTTTTGTCGTTAGGATATGTCGGGCATATGCCTTTTTCCGTTTGATTTTCCCCGTACCCGTTACGGAAAATCTTTTGGCAGCCCCACGATGTGTCTTAAGTTTCGGCATAGCTTCTTTTCTCCTTTACTATCCCTTCGTTTTTTCTTTCTTATCTTTCCTCGGGGCAAGGACCATGGCGAGACTCCTCCCCTCTAATTTCGGAGGTTGCTCGACCATTGCCACATCCGCCAGTGCCTCTTCAATAACCTTCATCGCCTCGTATCCCCGCTCGGTATAAACTATCTCTCGCCCCCGGAAGATCATGTTCACCTTAACCTTATTTTTATCCTCCAGAAAACCTCTCGCATGCCTTATTTTTACCTGGAGGTCATGTTCCTCTGTTTTGGGCCGCAGCCGAATCTCCTTAACCTGTATGACCGATTGGCTCTTTTTCGCATCCTGGAGTTTTTTGCTCTGCTGATAGCGATACTTTCCGTAATCCATGATCCGGCATACGGGAGGATCGGCCATCGGGGCAACTTCCACCAGATCAAACCCTGCCCGTTGGGCCCTCTCCAATGCCTCCTTAAGAGGCATCACTCCCACCTGTACACCATCCTCAATAACGCGAACCACCGGTGCAGTGATTTCGTTATTGACCCTTAATTCCTTGTCTATAGGTCACCTCCTGAAAGTTACTAACGGTAATGTTCGCAATCGTCTTTTATCAGGACAATAAATTCCTCGGGAGACATGGCACCGAGATTCTTACCATCCCTCCTGCGGGGGGATACTTTTCCTTCTGCCACTTCCCGATCTCCTATTACTAGCATATAAGGGATCTTCTGCAACTGGGCTTCCCTGATTTTATAACCCAGCTTATCGTTGGAGAAAGCCCTTTCTACCCTAACTCCCCCATCAAAGAGTTTGCCATAGACCTCTTCGGCGTAAGGTACTTGGCGCTCCGTTACCGTCATCAACTGAGCCTGGACAGGGGATAACCAAACCGGTAAGGCACCTGCGTAATGCTCGATCAATACCCCCATAAAACGTTCTATGGCTCCCAATATTACCCGATGCAGCATCACGGGCCTATGGCGAGTTCCATCCGCCCCCACATAAGTGAGGTCAAACCTCTCGGGGAGGGTAAAATCGCACTGAATAGTGGCACACTGCCACTTCCTCTTCAAGGCATCCCTGATTTTAAAATCTATTTTTGGCCCGTAAAATGCCCCGTCCCCCTGGTTTATTTCGTAGGGAATACCCATAACCTTAAGGGCGGCTTCGAGAGCTCCCTCCGCCCGCTCCCAGTCTTCGTCGGAACCGATAGAGTTTTCCGGGCGGGTACTCAATTCCACTTCGTAATCAAAGCCGAATATCTTCATGGCATAGGCGACAAATTCCGCTACGCCGATAATCTCGTCATTTAACTGCTCCGGAGTACAGAGGATATGGGCATCATCCTGGGTAAACTGGCGGACCCTCATGAGTCCATGCAGTACTCCCGTTTTCTCGTGACGATGCACCGTCCCTAATTCAAAGTACCTCAAGGGAAGATCCCTATAGCTACGGATGCGGGACTTATAAATAAGCATATGGGCGAGGCAGTTCATGGGTTTGATGCCGTACACCTGCCCCTCCACCTCGGTGAAGTACATATTTTCCCGATAGTGGTCGTAGTGTCCTGACCTTTTCCAAAGCTCTTCTTTTAAAATCTGAGGGCCCATGACCATCTGATAGCCGCGCTTCAAATGCTCCTTCCTCTCCCATTCCTCTATTATATACCTAAGGAGCATCCCCTTCGGGTGAAAGATAACGAGGCCGGGCCCCGCCTCATCATTCAATTGAAACAGATCCAGATCCCGCCCCAAACGACGGTGGTCCCTCTTTTTTGCCTCTTCCAGGGTATTTAGATACTCGTTTAGCTCTTTTTCTTCCGGGAAGGCAGTGCCGTATATGCGCTGCAGCATCTTGTTGCGCTCATCTCCACGCCAGTAAGCCCCCGCTACGCTAAGTAACTTAAAGGCACGAATCAATCCTGTCCTCGGCAAATGGGGGCCACGACACAAATCCACGTATCCCCCCTGCGTGTAAAGACTCACCATCTTCACACCTGCGGGCAAATCCTGGATGAGTTCTACCTTGTAATCTTCCCCCATTTCCCGGAAGATATCTACCGCCTCTTCTCTGGTAAGTTCCTTCCGCTCAAAGGGAAAGTCCCGGGCAATGATTTCCCTCATACGCTTTTCTATTTCTTCCAGTTCCGCGGGCCCAAAGGTTTGAGGACTATCGAAATCGTAATAGAAGCCGTCTTCAATTGCAGGACCTATGGCCACCTTGGTTCCCGGGTAGAGTGTCTTTACGGCCTGGGCCATTACGTGGGCCGTGCTGTGCCGGAGGATTTCCCTACCTTCCGGAGAATTGATATAGATAGGTTCAACGGAAGAGTCGGCCTCTATTTCTCTCGATAGGTCAACGAGGTCACCGTTTAGGCGCACTGCCACTATACTGTCTGACCCCGGCGCCCCTTTTTCCTCTATGAGCTCCAAAATTTTCTTTCCCTTTGGGACACGATGGGTTACTCCATCTTCCCATTTCACTAACAATTCCAAAGTAGCTACCCTTTCATTAAATAAAGGGCATCGCCTTTCTTGGCTGATGCCCCAGCCAGATTCATGGTAGGCACGCAGGGATTTGAACCCTGGACATCCACCGCGTCAGGATGGCGCTCTCCCCCTGAGCTACGTGCCTGTTTCTTCCTACTACCCGCGCATACATACACAAAGAAGCTTCTTCATGTCAAGGCAAAATATGCCCATTACCTCGCCTATTTATAAGGCGCAACCCAACTATGAAGTAATGCGCCCCTGAGACGACGGTGCATAAAGCGGTGGCCACAAAAAGCACCGCCAAGGGTATTTTCACATCCAAGGGAAGAGAAAAGGACTTCATCACTAGCACGAAAAGAACGGTTATGAGTTGGGCAGCCGTTGTGATTTTGCTCGCCACCGAAGGTTTCATTTCCGGTGTAATACTCAAAAGCATAAGTATCCCAATCCCGCACAGGATAAATAAGTCGCGGCTTATTATTAGAACCGTGAGCCATACGGGAATCACCCCTTTTACCGCCAAAATAACAAAGCAACTCATAATGAGGGCCTTGTCCGCTATCGGGTCGAGATAAGCCCCAAAAGTAGTTTTCTGGTCAAGCACTCGGGCGAGAAATCCGTCGAGGCTGTCACTTATACTGGAGGCAGCAAAGAGGATAAGAGAGGTGAAGAAATCCCCATCAATGAGAAAAATTACGATGATGGGGACGAAGAATATCCTCATCACCGTAAGGGCATTGGGTATATTTATGAGGGAAGCCGCCGGCATGAGGTGCTACCACTTACCCCACGGGTTAGACTTCAGGGCCTGATCCCTCTCCCTGTTCCAGTCCACCCATTCATCCCTGTCCTCTTCCAGGGTGAAGTTCCGGGGCTTCTCGGCCGAGCCATCGGGACGAATCACTACCTGCTGCATCGCCTTGAGGAGCATGGTCCATTCCTCCATGGAAATCGGTTTAGGCCCCTGGATGCGTTTTGGGCCGGCAATGGGTACCGGCTTTTTACCGAAGATCTCCTCTGTCCTATCCTGGGCCGGTGCCTTACCGCTCACTTCCACCTCTCCCTCGTACACGCGGACGAGTACCGATTTATCCTCCTCAGCATTTACCCGGTAAACCGTTCCGCGCACACCTGCTACAGCATTATCCGTACTTATGCCAAATTTTCTCTTTACCCCTGTGGCCGCCTGCACTTTAGCCCATGAACGTCCTACGGCAAGGTGTACATCTACATCCGGCGATTCCTCATCCGGGGCGGCATTGATCTTAAACAGGGTTCCTCCGGCGAACCTCAAGGCAGAATTATCCGGAAGGAGGAGTTCCATCCGGCCGCCTTTGGCCACCTCTACCTCATCTCCTCCTCGCAGAATTCCTCCTACCTTTATTTCCCGCCACGGAGCATCAGGTGATTGACGTACCTGGGCCGAACCTTCGAGGTAGCTCACCTTTACCATCCCCTTCCCTACCTTCACCGTCATAGGGCGCTTGGCCGCTACCGCCGAGTGAATAAGGAAAAGGCTCAAGACTATTACGGTAATGGATAAAACGGTTCCCTTTCTCATCGGGCATTATCCTCCCTTTCTCAAGATTCTCCTAAAGGCCCGGCCCATCGGGCAGGGTATCCATGACCTTTTTTACCACCTCATCGATTACCTCGCTGTACAAAGCGACAGCGTCCATTTTAAGCCACTCGGGAACGATGTTAAAATCCCTTCCGGTAGCCGTGTATCGTGTACGCCAGAGCAGTTCTCCCGAGCGCACATCGTAAAGTTCAAAACTGGCATTGAGGTAACTTTTCGCGTAAAGGTACACGAAACGGCTGTTGCATTCCTCTATCCTTATATACATAACCGCATCCACCCCTAAAATAGCCCCCGCATCCCTGGGCGGCATCGTTTGTACCGTTGGTTCCTTCACCCCCGGATAAAAGATTGCCAGTTTCTCGTCAATGATAGAGAGGGGAATTTTAGGGTACTGCTTAAAATAGAGGGCTTCGGCTATTTCCTGCCGCAGGATCTTCCCCACCTCTGGATGATTTGTCCGGTCCGTTACGGGGAGGACAGCGATAAGACGTACTTGCTTTTCGCCATAGGCAGGGACTAGCGTGTGAGGTATTTTCTTCGCGCATCCGACTATATTTAGAAAGATAAAGATTACCCATATCCCGGCGATGACCCCAGTCCTTTTCCTCGAAAAAGAGGTGCTCATTGTCTCTTCAACTTCTCGATTTCTTCCCTGATGATTCTCTCCGCTATGGCAGGAAACATTTCTCTCGCCACCTTTTCCGCCGTCTCCTCTACCTTCTTTATCAACTCTTCCTGGAGACTCGTGTTTACCAATGCTACTTTGGTAGGCGGCTTCTTTTCTTCTTCCACCACGTCTACCAGATCAATGATGCGCGCACCTTCTTTCATCTCTTCCGTCATCCTTCCCCCTCTTTCCATAATGTTTCGTGACCGTTACCATAGCTTTCTTACCAATTCAAGCTTTGCGTTTAAGCTCTATTTTGTAAACACGCCTTCGGGCCACCCCTTTATCCTGCGTTACCGTATCTATCCGCTCGCGGGAAGATAAACCCTGCCCTTCCAGGTTAGCAAGGGCCTCCTCTATTTCCTCATCTGATACCTCCTTTCTATCCGTAGCCCCACCCAAAACGAGGGTGATTTCCCCTTTTATCTGCCGGTTGCCGAGCCTATCCATTATCTCTTGAACGTTTCCCCGAAGTACTTCCTCATGCACCTTGGTAAGCTCCCGTACCACCGCCACTGGACGGTTCCCCAAAACGGCATAAATGTCGCCAAGAGCATCCACGATTCTCCGGGGGGATTCGAAAAAAACCATCGTCCTCTTTTCTTCCCGGAGGGAGGCGATAAACGCCTGCCTCTCCTTTTTCCTTACCGGAAGAAACCCTTCAAAGATAAAGGCGCCCATGGGCAAACCAGAGACAACAAGGGCGGCTATTACGGCCGACGGCCCCGGAACTGCAGTCACCGTTAAGCCCTCCTTGAGTGTTTCCCGGATGAGGACAAAACCCGGGTCTGAGACCCCGGGGGTCCCAGCATCCGTTACATAGGCGACGTCCTCTCCCATTTTCATTTTTTCGATCAGAATGCCGCATTTTTTCATCTCATTGTGCTCATGGAGACTCACAAGGGGCGTCTGAATCTCGTAGGCCTTAAGGAGGATGCGGGTTCTCCTGGTATCCTCCGCTGCAATGAGATGAGCTGACTTCAGCACCTTGAGGGCCCTTAAGGTTATATCCTCAAGATTCCCTATGGGAGTGGAGACGATAAATAATTGGCCTCGTTTCATGCCTCATTTCCCCTTGCTATCTCTTCTCAGTCGTGGCATTAAAGCATGGCATAAAAGCGGGACACAAGAGTAAAGGGGATAGTCATTGAAAAAGCGCATTCTCATTACAGGCGGTGCAGGATTTCTCGGCTCCCACCTGTGCGAACGATTGATAAAAAAAGGATGCGAAGTCCTCTGCCTCGATAATCTCTTCACGGGCGATAAGTCCCATATCCACCATCTTCTAACCCATCCCTTATTTGAGTTCATCCGTCACGATATCACAATGCCTATCTACCTGGAAGTAGATGAAATATACAATCTCGCCTGCCCCGCTGCACCCATACACTACCAGTACAATCCTATAAAAACAATCAAAACAAACGTATTGGGGGCTATAAATACCCTTGGTATCGCCAAGCGGGTCAGAGCAAAGATCCTTCAGGCCTCCACCTCGGAGGTTTACGGCGACCCCGATGTGCATCCCCAGAAAGAATCCTACTGGGGGCGGGTAAACCCGATTGGTTTGAGGAGCTGCTACGATGAGGGTAAAAGGGCAGCCGAATGCCTCATGATGGACTACCACCGCCATAATAACGTACCGGTTAAAATTGTCAGAATATTCAATGCTTACGGTCCACGGATGGCCTTAAACGACGGGCGGGTCATAAGCAAATTCATCGTTTCTGCCCTTAAGGGGGAGGAAATTACCGTTTACGGGGACGGAAGCCAGACCCGTTCCTTCTGCTACGTGGATGACCTCATTGAAGGCATGATTACCATGATGGCCACAGAGCCCCATATCACAGGTCCGATAAATTTGGGGAATCCCCAGGAACTTACCATCTTGGAGCTGGCCGAGCTTGTCATCCGCTTGACGGATTCACGCTCTCGCATCGTGTTTCGACCCTTACCCGCTGACGACCCCAAGCACAGGTGCCCCGACATCACCTTAGCCCGGCAGTTACTTGGCTGGTCGCCCACGGTGCCCCTCGAAGAGGGACTGAAGAAGACCATTGCTTATTTTCGGCAAATTCTCTTTGAATGAGGATGAAAAAATGAGCCTACCTGCCTATAACAAAAACATTCTCTGCATCGGAGCGGGTTATGTGGGGGGACCGACCATGGCGGTTATCGCCGATAAGTGTCCCGATTACCGTGTAACGGTGGTAGATATTAATGAAGAACGCATCGCCGCCTGGAATTCCGATGAACTGCCCATCTACGAACCAGGTCTAGATGAAGTGGTGAAGAGAAACCGGGGACGTAACCTCTTTTTCAGCACCGATATCGCCGGAGGGATAAAATCCTGCGATATAATTTTTGTGAGCGTAAACACCCCCACGAAAACATACGGCGAGGGAGCAGGAATGGCCGCGGACCTCCGTTTCTGGGAAAAAACGGCTCGCCAAATTCTTGAACACGCTAAATCCCACAAGATTGTGATAGAAAAAAGCACGCTTCCCGTGCGCACGGCCCAGGCCATGGCGAGGATCCTTCAGAGCGGAGCAGATGGCATCTCCTTCGAGATTCTCTCCAACCCAGAGTTTTTGGCCGAAGGCTCCGCCATAAGCGACCTGGAGTATCCGGACCGGGTCCTCATCGGTTCTGGTTCTACGGAAAAAGCCCTGCATGCCCGGGATATTCTCGTGGATATATACGCCCGGTGGGTACCGCGGGAAAGAATCATAACCTTAGGTATATGGAGCAGTGAACTATCCAAACTGGCCGCGAATGCCTTCCTCGCCCAACGTATCTCCTCCATTAACGCCATCTCTGCCCTTTGTGAAAAAACGGGGGCAGATGTAACGGAAGTGGCCATGGCCATCGGTCTCGATAGCCGCATAGGCCCAAAATTCTTGAATGCCTCCATTGGCTTTGGTGGGTCCTGCTTTAAAAAAGATATCCTGAATCTCGTCTACCTTTATCGCTTCTACGGCCTCCATGAATGTGCTGACTACTGGGAGGCAGTGGTAAAGATAAACGAGTACCAAAAAAGGCGCTTCCTTTTAAACATGCTCAAAGCCATGTTCAATACCCTTGCGGAGAAGCGTATCTGCCTTTTCGGATTCGCTTTCAAAGCCTTTACCAGTGATATTAGAGAATCGCCTGCCATAACTGTGGCCCGCGGCATTCTTGAGGAAAGAGCCCAGGTGGTCATCACAGACCCAAAGGCGCTCGCGGGAGCCCGCCAGGAATTTGCGGCGGAAATAGAGCGGGGGGAGGTTACCCTCGCAAAAGACCCTTATGAGGCCGCTTACGGCTGCGACGCCATCGCTATCCTTACGGAATGGCCTCTCTATCGGGAACTCGATTACCGGGAGATTTACCGAAACATGCGAAAGCCCGCTTTTATCTTTGATGGACGCAATATCCTCGATCATAGTAAGCTAAGAGAGATGGGTTTCCATGTTTATCCCCTGGGGAAACCTCCCCTTACAGATAGCGGAAAGGATTAAGCATGAAGATTTTTGTCACCGGCGGGGCCGGATATATAGGAAGTCACGTCTGTGCCGCTTTATTGGAAGAGGGCCATGAAATAATAGTTTACGACAACCTCTCAACCGGCCACAAATGGGCTGTTCTGGGCGGCCATCTCGTGGAGGGTGATCTCTCCGACCTACCTTTCCTTGTAAGAACATTGGAGCTCTTTTCCCCCGATGCGGTCATGCACTTTGCCGCTTCTATCCAGGTCGAGGAGTCAGTTAGAGAACCCCTCCTGTACTACCGAAATAACGTCTCAAACACCTTAAATCTCCTTCAAGCTATGGTCGACTGCGGGATAAAGGATTTGATTTATTCATCAACCGCGGCGGTTTACGGTATCCCGGCACAAGTGCCGGTCACGGAGGAAGCCCCCCTTGCCCCTATCAATCCTTACGGTTCTTCAAAGGCTATCATCGAGAGGGTACTTAGAGACCTCACGCTCACAGGTAAGGTAAACTATATAGCCCTCAGGTACTTTAACGTGGCCGGGGCCGAAAGAAAAGGCCGCCTCGGGCAGGCTTACTTGGCCTCCACCCACCTTATCACCCGGGCCCTTAAAACCGCTTTGGGCATTTATGAGAAACTCTTTATTTACGGTACCGATTACCCCACCCCCGATGGAACATGCATCCGCGATTACATCCACGTGGAAGACCTGGCACGGGCTCATCTGGTTGCCCTTGAGTATCTAAAAGACAAGAGCTTATCGGACGTTATGAATTGTGGATACGGTCATGGATATTCTGTCAAAGAAGTGGTAGAGATGGTAAAAAAGGTAACGGGGATAGATTTCCAGACGGAGGAAACTGAACGCCGACCCGGTGACCCGCCGGCCCTGACGGCTGATAGCACGAGGCTAAAGACGCTTACAGGCTGGAGGCCCATGTTTGATGATTTGGAGTATATAATAGAAACTGCCTGGAACTGGGAAAAAATACTCTTCAGAAGGCCTGAACTTCTCCAGGGTTAGTCCCGGTATCATCGAAGGAGGAGAAAATGGAAGAGAAAAATAGTCCCACCACCAACGAGTGGCGAAAACTCTACGAGGCCGCGAATGCGGTGAGAAAATTATCCCCCTGGAATTTTATGGGGGAAGAAGTGGTCTTCGGGGTAAAAAACCCGGAAACTGGAGAGATAGGGTATTGCGGTATCCTGGGTGGACTGGGGGAAGTACTGGCCTTTGTCGTGTATGAGGGAGCACAAGGCCTCCAGGGTATCATACGCCTCATGGGGGAAGAAAATGGAGTTTCTCCTGACCTTATATTCGAAACTCAGCGGGTTCTCATGGCTTCCTTCGAAAACCGCGAGGAGCTGGCAAAAGAAGACCTGAAAGTCATCCGTGAGCTGGGCATAAAATTCAGGGGAAAGAAATGCTGGCCCATGTTCAGGCATTACAAGCCTGGTTATTTACCCTGGTTTTTAGACAGGCCGCAGGTGAGATTCCTCACCCTCTGCCTTGAACAGGCCCTCGATGTCCTTCCCCGATTCCGACAAAATCCCTCTCTTTTAAGCGAAGTAAGCGCGTCTCATCACCTGGTGAGAACCCTTAACGTATTTAACGGCCAGGAATCCTGGACGGACGAAACCTTGCCTGCTCCCACCCCCAAAATAGAGCGCCTCCCCGACATACCGGTCGATGAAGTAGGCATTGCCCGTCTCCAGCACCAGAATAAAAAGATGAGCGGTACCTGGGAAATCGGATACCTGTATGCACCTACCCCCATTCAGGAAGTAGAGAGAGAACGGCCCTTTTTCCCACGCCTCATGCTGGTATGTGAATCAGAAACGGGCATCATCCTTACCTTCCATATGGAACGGGATGATTCTACTCCCGCAAGATTTCGGGACCATCTTCTCGAATTCTTTACCGCTTACAATTATTTGCCCAGCCGGTTAATGGCAAATCACCCTGTTACTGCTACTATTTTAAAACCCATCTGCCGAAAACTGGGGATAGATTTCCAGTACAGCCGAAACCTCCCGACGGTGGAATTCGCCATTTCGGAGATGTTTTCCGTTTGAAACATGGACTTCATCGACCTAAAGAGCCAGCAAAAAAGGATAAAAAAGGAGATATTAAAGCGAATCAAGGCCGTTTTGTCTCACGGACGGTACATTTTGGGGCCCGAGGTCGCAGAACTGGAAGAAAAGCTCGCCGGCTTTGTGGGCGTGAAACATGCCATAGGCTGCGCTTCCGGCACCGATGCCCTTCTTATGGCCCTCATGGCCCTAAAAGTGGGTCCCGGCGACGCTGTTTTTACTACGCCTTTTACTTTTGTTGCCACGGCAGAGGTAATAAGCCTCCTCGGCGCAACTCCAATTTTCGTGGATATTAATCCGTCAACGTACAATGTTGACCCCGAAAAGTTCGAACAAGCCATTAAGGCATTAAAAGCACAGGATTCAGCCCTCCATCCCCTGCCCCGGTCGCTAAGCCTCTCTGCCCTCATCCCTCGAGGCATTATCCCGGTTGACCTTTTCGGACTTCCTGCCGATTACGATGCTATCGAAGAGATTGCCCGAAAGCACAACCTTTTTGTCGTAGAAGATGCAGCCCAATCCTTTGGTGCGCAGTACAAAGGGAAAAAGGCCTGTGCCTTTGGCAATATCGCATGCACTTCCTTTTTCCCTGCGAAACCCCTTGGAGCTTACGGCGATGGGGGAATGTGTTTTACCGACGATGATGAGGTAGCTGAGCTGATCCGCTCCATCAGAGTGCACGGCCAGGGTAAAGACCGCTACGAAAATGTGCGCCTGGGCATTAACGGCCGCTTAGATACGATTCAAGCCGCCATTCTACTTGCCAAGTTCGAGATTTTCCCCGAAGAGATGGCCTTAAGGCAGAGGGTTGCGGAAAACTACTTAAATCTTCTAAAAAAAAGTAGCTTAATCTTGCCACAGGTCCCGGAAGGCTGCACCCACGCCTGGGCACAGTTTTCCATCTGCACCAGAGGCGAAAAGGAACGCCAGGAAATTCGAGACTCCCTTTCAGCAAATGGGATTCCCACCGCCGTTTACTATCCTACCCCCCTTCACCTCCAACCGGCCTTCGCTTATCTGGGATACAGAGCAGGTGATTTCCCTATAAGCGAGGACATTTCCACCCGCATCTTTAGCCTCCCCATGCATCCCTACCTCCCCCCACTCACACAGAAAAGGATTCAGAAAAGCGTTCCACTTTAAACATATTGTCATTCCTGATTTTTATTGACAGCTAGTAATCACAAGTTCTATAATACTTATAGAGAAGCAGCAAAATAATGAATAATACTTATATTTTCACGCAAAAACCCTCTAATGTAATCGAGGAGGCGGAGCTTTTTGATTTTTATTTAATCGCATTTCCTTTATATATTTAACTATTTACGATGTTTTAAACAATCTTACATGATCTTTATAGAGTTTCTTCTATCGTATGTTGGTTTTAAATTAGCACCTTAATTCTATGCCAAAAGTCAGCGTAATTATTAACTGTTATAATGGAGAGAAATATCTTAGAGAAGCCATCGATAGTGTGTATTGCCAGACTTTTCAAGACTGGGAAATCATTCTTTGGGATGACGACTCTACAGATAACAGTGCTAATATAGCCAAAAGCTATGATCAGAGGTTAAGGTATTTTAAAGGTGAAAAGGCCGCTTCATTAGGACAGGCAAGAAATTTTGCCATAGAAAGAGCAAGAGGAGAATTTATAGCCATTCTTGATCAAGACGATGTGTGGTTACCTCATAAATTGGAAATGCAGATACCTTTATTTGAAAGGAATCCCTCAGTTGGTTTGGTCTTTAGTGATGCTATAGATTTTTATGAAGATTCGAAAAAAAGGATTTCACATTTCTTAAATCTTAATATTAAACCACCGCGTGGACAAATATTTGACTACCTTTTTGTTATCGAAAATTACCCCATTTCAATGCCTACAGCTGTTTTTCGCACTAAGGCATTATTTTCTCTAAAAGAATTGTTTGATATAAGATATAAGTATGCAGAAGAATATGATTTATTTCTCCGTATTTCCCACGACTGGGAGTGCGATTACGTTGATGAGCCACTTGCCATATATCGCATCCATAATGTGAACAGCACAAAAGTTTTTCATAAAGCTATACCCATTGAGCTTAAATCAATTATGGATAAAATTTTAAATTATTACCCTGAATTAAAACAAAGATTAAAAAAAGAGATTTTAAGAAATGAACGGACAATCGATCTACAATATGCAAAATCTCTGTTTCAGGAAGGCAGAAGAAGGGAAGGAAGAATTATATTAAGGAAACATCTTTCTCACTACAAATGTTTTTTTACATTTTTAGGCTCTTTCCTACCCCATCAGTATGCAATGGATTTACGGAATCTATTCTACAAATTTACAAGATACTTCTTTTGAGAAGGATAGATTATCTGATGGCTAGAGTTAGTGTAATAATTGCCGCTTATAATAACGAAAAAACCTTAGGCAAAGCAATCGATTCCATCTTGTGCCAAACATATGAAGATATTGAGTGCATTATATATAATGATGCATCACATGATATATCGCTTGATATTATTAACATTTACAAAAAAAAATATAGAGAAAAAATCGTTTGCATTAATAACCCGGGAGAAAATAAAGGCCCAGCTTATGCCAGAAATTGCTGTATTGAACACGCAGGCGGAGAGTATATAGCAATCCAGGACGCTGATGACATATCTTTTCCAAAACGTATTGCCAGACAGGTAGAGTTTTTAGATGAAAGAAAGGATGTAGCCGCTGTCGGAACATACGCAATACTTGTTAATAGCCGTGGAGAAGTATGGGGTATTAATAATCCTCTTTGTACCCCTGCTAAAGAGGATTGGGTAAAAGGACCTCAAGTAATTCATGCTTCAACTATGATAAGAAAAAGAGAATTATATGCTGTAGGAAAATATAATGACAATTTACGTAGAGCTGAAGATTACGACCTTTGGTTAAAAATGATTTTAAAAGGTTATAAAATTGAGACAATACCGGAAGTCTTATATCAAATTAGTTTGGATATAGCTGATTATAATAGAAGAAAATTACAATACCGGTGGGATGAAGCAAAATTAGTATACCGCGCAATTAAAGAGATGGGGATTCCATTTAACTATTATTTATATACATTTAAGCCATTGATAAACGGGTTAATCCCATCAAAATTAATGTATGTGTATCATAAACACAAATTTAGAAAAAATATACCTAAAAAAATATCCCTCTAATAGTGAACCACAGAAAAAAGGCAAGATCTGCTTTGTTACTGCCGTTCCTATGACTATAGAGGCTTTTCTTGTGGATTACATCAGAGCCTTGGAGCGCTACTACGATGTAACAGTGATTACAGATGCAACAAATCCTTCATTTTTAACCGTCTATGGATTAAAAACGCAAATCATAAAAATACCCATAAAGAGAAATATATCCTTCCTTAAAGACATCTACGCTCTTTTTAAGTTGCTTGTTGTATTTACGGTTAACCGATTTATTTCTGTTCACTCCATAACACCTAAGGCTGGTCTACTTGCCATGATTGCCTCATACGTGGCAAGAATTCCAATAAGAATTCATACTTTCACCGGCCAAGTGTGGGCAACCAAGAAAGGTATAAGCAGGTGGTTTTTGAGAAATATGGATAAATGCATAGTTTTGTGCGCGACCCACATACTTACAGACAGTAAGTCTCAAAGGGAATTTATTATAGAACAAGGGGTTGTTAATCCGGAAAAAGTGAAGCTCATCGGGTACGGCTCTATCAGCGGTGTGGACATGAAAAGATTTTTCGCTGATCCAATAGCAAGAACCAATATAAGAAATGAGCTGGGCATAGGCGAGGACGACTTTGTTTTCCTTTTTCTCGGAAGATTGAACCGAGAAAAGGGAATCTTTGATCTTATAGAGGCTTTCAAAAAGCTGGCTGAAGTATACAAAAACGTTCATTTATTGATAGTAGGCCCAGACGAAGAAAACACCATAGGTAATATCACAGAAAAAGCCAGTACCTACATGACACGAATCCATTATACCGGTTTTACAAGGTCACCTGAACGATATATGAGTTCATCTGATTGTATATGTCTACCAAGTTACAGGGAAGGTTTCGGACTTGTTATAATTGAGGCAGCCGCCTGCAGCGTCCCTGCGATCGGTAGTCGAATATACGGCATAATAGACGCCATTGAAGATAAGGTAACGGGCCTCCTCCATGAACCGGGTAATGTGGATCAAATATTCTTACATATGCAATGGATGATTTTACACAGAGAAGAAAGGTCACTCATGGGTGAACTGGCAAGAAAGAGAGTACAGGAATTGTTCTCAAAGGAACAAATGGTAGAAAGCTTCTTGAGCTTTTACAAAAGTATTGCAAACTATCAAAAGGTTGAGGATAATGCTTAAAAGGGCTTTTGATTTATCCTTAGCCATTTTTCTCCTTACACTTTTTTCACCTCTAATGTTAGTATGCATGTTTATGGTCTATATTTCCCTGGGCAAACCAGTCTTTTTTAAACAGCTAAGACCTGGCCAGTATGGTAAACCTTTTTACATTTACAAGTTTCGAACTATGACCGATAAAAGAGACTTAAAAGGTAATCTTCTGCCCGATAGGGAACGACTTACTCCTCTGGGGAGGTTCCTGAGGAAGACAAGTCTCGACGAACTACCGCAATTGATAAATGTCATAAAGGGTGATTTAAGCTTTGTAGGTCCCAGACCTCTCCTTATGGAGTACCTAAACCGTTACACACCCGAACAGGCGAGGCGCCATGAAGTTAAACCGGGCATAACGGGCTGGGCTCAGATTAACGGGAGAAACGCCATTACTTGGGAGGAGAAATTTAAACACGATGTGTGGTACGTAGATAACAGATCTTTCTTGCTTGATCTCAAGATTATAGTAAGGACATTTATTGAAGTTATTAAGCGAAAGGGGATAAGCGCCCCCGGATCGGATACGATGCCGGAATTTATGGGCTCAGATAAATAATATTTTATGAATGACGGGATAGTAGTGGTAGGTGCAGGGGGTCATGCGAAGGTCATTTTATCAGCGGCGATGGAATGCGGCTTGAGGATATCCTTTATTATTGATGACGATGAGGCAAAATGGGGAAAAGAAATCTTTGGCATCAAAGTAAAGGGACCCATATCGGCCTATAAAAACAGCAACTATTCTGCGATCGTGGCTATTGGTGATAACGAAACAAGAAAAAAAATGGTGGATAATTTAATCCATTTTGAATGGATCACAATTATCCATCCCCATGCTTACGTGCATAAGTCGGCCATAATCGGTAAGGGTACCGTTATTTTTGCCGGTGCCGTTATTCAACCTGATGTAATAATTGGTACTCATTGTATAATCAATACGGGATCCACTGTGGATCACGATTGCAGGATTGGTAATTTCGTCCATGTTGCACCGGGAGTGAATATTGCTGGCGGCGTTACAATTGGCGAGGGTTCTTTTCTCGGTATTGGTTCGAAGGTAATCATTGGAAAGAGAATTGGAGAATGGACTGTTGTAGGGGCAGGTTCTGTTGTCGCACAGGATATACCATCCAAGGTCCTGTCGCTGGGAGTTCCGGCAAAAATAAAAAAGCAAATAAAGAAAGAATTATGAAAATCCCTCTTTCGCGTCCAGAATTAACATCCAACGACATAAGATCAGTTGTTTCCGTCCTAAGAACACCTTACTTAAGTCTAGGTCCGAAGATAGGCGAATTTGAGGAGAAAGTAGCTCAATATGTGGGTTCAAAGTATGCTGTAGCGGTAAATAGTGGAACATCGGGGCTTCATCTTTCCGTTATTGCTTCGAACATAAAAAGTGGCGATGAAGTCATTACTACTCCCTTTAGTTTCATAGCATCAGCGAACTGTATACTCTATGTTAACGCGAGGCCCGTATTCGTTGACATTGACCCCGCCATGCTGAACATTGATGCAAAAAAGATAGAAGAAAAAATTACAGAAAAAACTAAGGCCATACTTGCAGTCCATGTTTTTGGCGTACCATGCAATATGGACGAGATAATAACCATTGCAAACAAATATGGGCTCACCGTTATAGAGGATGCCTGTGAGGCCATAGGAGCAGAGTATAAAGGGAAAAAACTGGGAACCTTTGGTCTTACTGGTGTTTTTGCTTTTTATCCCAACAAACAGATGACAACAGGAGAAGGGGGTATAGTCGTAACGGATAACGGGGAAGTCGCTGACCTGATAAGAAGTCTAAGAAATCAAGGCAGGAAAAATAACGGCCGCTGGCTGACCCACGAGAGATTAGGTTTCAATTACCGTCTGAGCGATATTCAAGCCGCCCTCGGCATATCTCAGCTCAAGAGAATAGATGAAACCTTAAAAAAAAGAGAAAGAGTAGCTTCGTACTATATAAAATATCTGCGTGATATAGAAGATATCGAGTTACCGGCTTTTCCACCTGAATCGAAAGTTTCGTGGTTCGTTTTCGTCATCAGGCTAAAACCAAAATTTAAGAAAAATCAACGTGATAGGATCATGCATTTGTTGAATAAAAAGGGCATCGAATGTGGCAACTATTTTCCTCCCATCCATCTTCAACCGTTTTATAGAAAAATGTACGGCTTTAGAAAAGGCGCTTTTCCCGTTACCGAGTCAGTCTCAGAAAGAACCATTGCCCTGCCGTTTTATAATTATTTAAAGGAAGAAGAAGTAAGATACGTCTGCGAATGTCTCAAAGAATCTCTTTCATCCCTATCATAAAAAGTTGACTTAACGGCATCGCAGCTGATACATCCTCGAGAAAATAAAAAATGGCGAAAAATTATAAACGCTTATTCAAACTTTCTTTAGCTGTGTTTCTTGATGCAATCCTTTTAGCGGGAGCCCATCTGGGAGCCTATCTGATCAGATTTGAAGGTAAGATTAGCCCGTACTATATATCATTCATCTTAAATACTCTACCATGGATCGTCGTCATAAAGATCATATTCCTTGCCTTGACAGGCTTGTATCGCGGTATCTGGCGATACACGGGAGTTGTTGACCTACAAAATATCTTAAAAGGAACAACTCTCGCTTCGCTCGGCATGACGGTCATTCTTATCCTTGCCTACCGCTTTGAGGCCTTTCCACGCTCCGTTCTAATTATCGATTGGATTCTATCCGTGTTCTTCATCAGTGGCATTAGACTTGGGTACCGCATGTACGTTAACAAAGAGATAAATTTTTCCTTTCCATGGCAAATAACTAAGATCCACAGGACTTCATCTCCAACCAAAAGGCTTTTAATTATAGGCGCCGGGGCGGCGGGCGAAAAGGTTCTTCGGGAGCTGAAGGAAAACCCCAGATTGGACTTTGAACCGGTAGGGTTCCTCGACGATTCCCCGGAAAAACGTGGGAAAACAATTCATGGAGTCCGAGTGCTGGGCAGTATTGATGAAATAGAAGAATTCGATTCACTTTTTGATGAAATTTTAATAGCCATTCCTTCTGCCAAAGGTGCTCAGATGAGGCGCATAGTGGAACTATGTGAAACCACAGGGAAAAAATTTAGAACCCTTCCCAGTTTAGGTGAACTAATAAACGGGCGTGTCTCGGTTAACGCGATAAGAGAAGTGAACGTTGTGGATCTCCTGGGACGTGAAGAAATTGTTTTAGACCAGGAACGTATCAGGCAATTTATTAAAAATAAGCGTATACTTATCACAGGTGCAGGGGGTTCCATAGGAAGTGACCTAGTTAGGCAGGTGCTTCAATTTAAACCATCTGCTGTAGGTCTCCTCGATTTTAGTGAATACAATCTCTTTCGCATCGACCTTGAATGCCGGCGAGAACCAATGGGCGCTGAAATACACCCTTTCCTCGCCGATATTCGCCATAGCGACACTATTGATCAAATCTTTCACAATTTCAATCCACACATCGTTTTTCACGCTGCCGCCTATAAACACGTACCCCTTCAGGAACTGCACCCACGTGAGGCGGTATGTACAAACGTCTTAGGAACTATTAACGTGTCTAACGCAGCGGTGAATAATAAGGTGCAGAGTTTTATCTTGGTTTCTACCGATAAGGCGGTGCGTCCAACAAACGTCATGGGGGCTACAAAACGCATAGCCGAAATGGTCATCCAATCTATGAACGGGAAAAACGGTACACGTTTCATGGCAGTGCGTTTTGGTAATGTAATCGGCAGCTCTGGCTCTGTAATTCCCCTCTTTCAGGAGCAAATTGCTCGAGGAGGCCCTGTTACTGTAACCCATCCTGATATCATGCGTTACTTTATGTCCATTCCGGAGGCGACCCAGCTCATTCTACAGGCAGGTTCTATGGGGGAAGGGGGGGAGATCTTCATTCTCGACATGGGCCGGCCAGTAAAAATTGTCGATATTGCCCGGGACCTTATTCGCCTAAACGGACTCGTTCCTGAGAAAGATATTGCTATTGAATTCATTGGGCTGCGCCCGGGAGAAAAACTATATGAAGAGCTCATCACGGAGGGTGAAGGTATTTCACCCACAACACATCCCAAGGTGTTTGTCCTCAAGAGCCCTGCTCCAGATTTTTCACCCCTGTTTTCCCTCATATCCGATCTTCTAAACACCGCCCGCAATTTTGACGATAACCTCTTACGGACTCGGCTCGCGGCCATTGTCCCGGAATATGAAGTAAAATACTCTTCATAATAGAAAAGAAATGAAAAATACACGTGAACACGTTTTTCCTTAAATAAAACAAATATCGGAGGCAAAAATGGGTATCTTCATAATCGCGGAAATTGGAATAAACCATAATGGAGATATAGAAATAGCCAAAGACCTTATAAAAGTCGCCAAAGATGCCGGTTGCGATGCAGTGAAATTTCAAAAACGAACCATAGAGCTTGTTTATACAAAAGAATTTCTCGATAGCCCGAGAGAAAGCCCTTGGGGTAAAACTCAGAGGGACCAGAAGATGGCACTTGAATTCGGCTATGAAGAATACAAAGAGATAGACAGATACTGCAAGGAACTTGGCATAGAATGGTTCGCATCTGCCTGGGATCTGGAAAGCCAGAAGTTTTTAAGACAGTTTGATCTAAAGTACAACAAAATTGCCTCTCCGATGCTTACCTATGAACCCCTTCTTAGAATGGTGGCAGAAGAAAAGAAGCACACTTTTATCTCCACAGGAATGAGTACTTTAGAAGAGATAGACAGGGCTGTAGAGATATTCCGCGAGGCAGGATGCCCTTTCGAGCTCATGCACTGCGTATCCACATACCCTATGGAAGATGAGGATGCTAATTTAAAATGCATCATCACATTAAGGGAAAGATACAATTGCAACGTGGGCTATAGCGGACATGAGGTAGGTCTTGCCGTATCCTACGCCGCAGCGGCCCTTGGTATAACTTCCCTTGAGAGGCATATAACTCTGGATAGAGCCATGTATGGTTCAGACCAGGCGGCCTCGCTCGAGCCTGCTGGGCTCAGGATGCTTGTAGGTGCTGTAAGGAAAATAGAAAAAGCTATGGGTGATGGGATAAAAAAGGTGAACGCAAAAGAGGTACCCATAAGTAAAAAGTTAAGGGCGCATTTCTTTACCATCGAATAAAAGAAATTTTCTCCATAGCAATGAGAATAGCGTTGCATACGCAAAGTTTTAGGAATAGAAAGGCTTATTCATACCAATCGTGGTAAAAAAATGTTAAATTCGACGTCAACACAGGTGGCAGCCATCATCCTTGCAAGGGGTGGATCCAAGGGCATACCAAACAAAAATATCATCAATTTTTGTGGTAAGCCACTTATCGCCTGGACCATAGAACACTGCCTTCTTGCAGGTATAAAGGAAGTCTACGTGAGTTCTGATTCGGAAGAAATCCTAAAAGTCGCCCAAAATTACGGTGTATCAGGCATAAAACGCCCTCAAGATATTTCAGGAGATACGGCCACATCTGAATCTGGATGGTTACACGCCCTCGAAGTAATAGATAAAGAAATCGAATGGGTCTTTGCCCCCCAAGCTACCTCGCCCTTAAGGACCCCGGAAGACATAAAAAGAGGTTTAGCCCTGGCAAGTTCTGGCCAGTATGATTCTATTTTTTCCTGTAGTGTGGCAGAGGATCTTCTGTTCTGGCAGGTAACCCCTGAAGGCACATTGAAAAGCATTAATTACGACTATCAAAACCGGGGTCGCCGGCAGGATAGACCCAAACAGTATATCGAAAACGGTTCATTCTATATATTTCGCCCCGAAATCCTTCGAAAATACAATAACCGCCTTGGTGGTCGTATCGGCATGTTGGAGATGGAATTCTGGAAGATGTTTGAGATAGACACGATGGAGGATTTAAAGATTTGCGAAGCCTTGATGAGAAAATTTTTGCTCAAGAGAGAAAACGGAGAGGTTGAAACTGAATGAAAGAAAAGAAAGAACGTTTGGTGTGGTTTAATGGTAGTTTCGTCTCTGAGAAAGATGCCAAGATTTCCATCTATGACTCTGCACTCATGTTCGGGGATATGGTCTTTGAGATGACGAGATCCTTCAACAAAAAGCAATTCAAGCTCCGTGAACACTTAGAGCGCCTCTATGCAGGGATTAAGATCTTGCGTATCCCCATCTCTATGACCATAGAGGAGATGGAAAAGGCCTGTTATGAGACCATAGAGGTCAATGACCCCTTTTTTGAACCCGACGATGAACACCGATTGATGATAGATGTAACAAGGGGGATCTTATCGATTTACCAGGGGGTTGTGGGTGTTCATAAAGGCTGTAATATCATAATAGCCGATTTTCCCCTGCGCTGGACCGTTGCCGGCATGGGTAGATTATATGATATAGGAATAAATGCCGTTATAACCTCCCAGCGGGCTATCCCGGCCCAGCTCTTAGACCCCAAGATAAAAAACAGAAGCCGTCTCCATTACCTAATGGCCAACATAGAGGCATCCCTTTACGAAGGCGACAACAACTGGGCGCTTCTTCTCGACCCGGACGGTTTTATAGCCGAGGGCACAGGGGACAACTTTTTTATTGTAAAGGATGAGGTGATTATAACCCCTGAAGGGAGAAATATCTTACGCGGTATCAGCAGGGCTTACATCTTTGAGCTTGCCCAGAAGTTAGGATTGCCCTGCATAGAGAAGAATATAGAACCCTATGACGTTTATACAGCAGACGAGGCATTTATGACAGGGACGCCATTTTGCATACTGCCTGTATCATCGTTAAACAGTATACCCATAGGTGATAGCCCCATGGGTAAGATCACTAAAAGACTACTTGATTTATGGAGTGAGGAAGTGGGTGTAGATATAATAGGCCAGATAAAAAAATGGGATGCCAACAGAGATAAGACTTCACTAACAGGTCCTTCGCCATACTCGTTTGCGCCTAAGAAAGGATAGCATAATGACTAAGTTCTTTAACGGACTATACTGCATACATCTGGAACTAACGAGCAGGTGCAACAAGAACTGCTGGATGTGCGGCAGAAGAAAGATAGACAGGGAATACCCTGAGATTGCCATGAACTATGGAGATATGGATTTTGAGCTGGTAAAAAGCATATCAGAACAGCTGCCTGAAGGCATTGTGGTGCAGTTCCACAATAACGGAGAACCCCTGCTTTACCCGAGATTCGGTGAGGCAGTTAGTCTTTTTAAAAGACAGATCAAATGTGTGGATACAAACGCAAAACTCATTGTTGCCAAGGCAGATGAGATCATAGACAATCTGGATACCATAACGATCTCCGTTATAGAAAACGACCCCGAAGGGGATGAACAGTATCAACTGGTAAAAAGATTCCTTGAGATAAAAGGCGATAGAAAGCCAAACGTTGTTTATAGATGTCTTGGCAACGTGGATACTAAGAGATGGAAAAGCCTGGGAGGCATCATCGCCACCAGGATACTACACCATCCCCTCGGTAGCTTCAAATACCAGAAAAATCCTACGGTGCCCGAGATAGGCATATGCCTTGAGATATTAAACCACATGGCCATAAGCAGGACCGGTGAGGTATCAATCTGTGTCAGATTTGACCCAAAAAGACTCGGTGTTATAGGTGATGCTACCACCACCCCCCTACTGGATATATGGAATAGCGAGAAGAGAAAACAATGGATAAGGCTCCATGTAGAGGGTAGACGCGATAAAATCCCCCTTTGCAGCTACTGCGATTACTGGGGAGTCCCAACAGGATTCTGAAAACAAAAGGATGGTAACCAAGTGAAATACTGCTATCTATGTAGAAGCAAGGGATTAAAAAAAAGAGAAGGCAAGGTCAGAGACAAACCAGAAATCAAAATCCTGCAATGCCCTAAGTGCGGCCTCGTTATGCTGGAGAGTTTCGACCACATAACAGACGATTTCTATAAAGAATCGGGCATGCACAGCGAAAAGGTGATATTAGAAGATTGGTTAAGGGAATCGGCTCCTGATGATGAGCGAAGAGTAAAATTCCTGCAAAGGCTCATTGAAAATAAAGCTGTTCTAGACTTTGGCTGTGGAAACGGCGGTTTCCTGATTAAAGCCAGTAAATACGCTACCCTCGTTGAAGGTGTCGAGGTGGAAAGAAGTCTTAAGGCACATTTCAAGCGGAATCGCCTTCATGTGTATGAAAATCTTGGAGAAATTAAAAGAAAATACGATGTAATTACAGCATTCCATGTGATCGAACATATGAAGGATCCAGCTGCCCTTCTTGCAGAACTCGCTAATTTGCTAACGGCAGGAGGGATTATAATAATTGAGGTGCCCAATTCAGAAGACGCTTTGCTCAGCCTCTACAAATGTAGAGCATTTTCCGAATTTACCTACTGGAGCTGCCACCTCTTTCTTTTCAACAACAACAACCTTGAAATGCTTGTAGAAAAAGCGGAGCTAAAACTGGTCTTCATAAAACAAATCCAGAGATACCCCCTATCAAACCACCTTTACTGGCTGGCACACGGCCGTCCCGGGGGACACCAGAAATGGGGTTTCCTCGATTCAGAAGACCTGCATGTTGCATACGAAAAAACTTTAGCATCTCTTGGCATTTGTGACACTATAATCGCCGGGGTATCAAAATAAGGGCTTCATCCACATTGTTTCTCGTCACAACTGCACTGGAAAAATTTTGGGATACATCAAAAGAAATTCTCTTTCTGGGGGAATGGTGCAAACTATACTCAAGAAAACATATATGGGAGAAACTCAACTACCGGACCCTACCGTACCACTGGGATGACAGAAGGAAACTCTTTGCCGACTATCTCTATCTAGATGGAGTATATGAAAAATACCTTTCCAGGGTAGCTGATCTTTTAAACATGATCCACGGCCTCAGAAAATCTAAACGTTACTGGAGAATCATAATCGGTCCTTGGCTTTTTTACTTCGTAGAGATTCTTTTTGACCGATATGAATCGATAAAAAAAGCCGCCAGTTCAGGAGAAGTAAAAAATACTTGGGTTTCTGACTACAGGAGTAATTCCTTTCCTCCCATTGATTTCAATCATTTCTTCACCGAAGCGATAGATGACCCTTACAACCATTTACTTTACAGCTACATTATTCCAAAAACTAGCACCATTCCTTATAAAATTGTTGACACCGCAATTAATCTGAAAGGCCCTGAAGCTCCGAGTACCGAAATAAGGGGAACAAAATATTTCCTTTTGAAACTTCTTTCTTTCTATACCGGAGTACTTCCCGAAAGATATAAACAATATGTTTTTATCCATTCTTATCTAAAGTGGATTGATATCTTTTCACTTCAAGTCAAGCTGGGGCAATTTCCCTCTTTATATTTCGGCCAGTCGGTAAGGTACCCCACCTGCCCTATTAACGATCAAATGAGAAAAAAAATGGTTCTCCGAGATGGAGATAGCGAGTTTGAAAAAATACTCGATGAGCTCATTCCTCTTCAGATACCTAGATTGTACGTAGAAGGCTTCCGCGCTTTTTACGAGGAAGTTTACCGGCACTTGCCACAGCGTACACACTTGATTTTCACCGCCAACGCATCAATAGGTATCGAGTCTTTCAAGTTCTGGGCCGCAGATCAGGCCGAAAAAGGGGCAAAACTCGTTCTAACTCAGCATGGAGGGCATCACGGGATGGGATTAATATCGGCAGAACTCAAGCACGAGACTAATATCGCCGATTGCTATTTTACCTGGGGATGGACAGATAAAAATAACAACAAAATCAAACCTATGCCATCGGGACAATTGCACAAGTACCACAATAAAGTGAAGCCTTCAAAAGATGGCTTCGTCCTCTGGGTCATGATGGGCCTGCCAAGATACTCTTACTGGCTATACAGCCTTCCCATAGGTCCCCAGTTCCTTTCGTACATAGATGACCAAAGGAGATTTTACGAATCCCTTCAAGACAGCGTGAAAGAAAAGATCCTCATGAAGCCATACATGAAAGATTTTGGCTGGAATGATCGAATGAGATATCATGATCTCATGCCGAAAGTAAGGCAATACACGGGACGCCGCAACATGATTGAACTTCTAAAAGAAAGCAAGTTATTTGTGGGTACTTATAATTCCACCACCTACCTTGAAACCTTTGCCGCTGACTTTCCAACTATTATATTCTGGGATCCCGATCACTGGGAACTACGCACACATGTAAGACCCCTTTTTGAAACGCTTCGCGAGGCGGGCATTCTTCATTATTCCCCTGAGTCAGCTGCCCGAAAGGTGAATGAAGTTTTCTCTGATCCATTTTCCTGGTGGAAATCCAAAGAGGTTCAATCCGCCAAGGACTTGTTTTGTCGTAAATTCGCTTTGATAAATAGCCATTGGAAAGACATCTGGTCCGAGGAACTGAGAAAGATCGCGGAGGGTGCATGAAGGTTTTACTGGTTAATGCCCCGTCCAGAAGATTTTCTCTTGTTCCTCCTTTGGGATTGCTCCAGGTAGGGGCCATTCTGGAACAATGCGCAAAGACACCCCTTATATACGACCCTCTTCTTCACGATCCAGGTATGAACGATATCGGCTATCAGCAGATAAAAAAAATAATTAGCGAATTTAAGCCTGATATTATCGGATACGGCGGCATAGCAACCTCATATGGTAGCGTAAAAAAATTTTCCCAAATTATTAAAAACGAATATCCCGGATTGATTCAAGTGGCCGGTGGTCCTCTGTCTTCCGTATACGATCTTCTCTTAACCAAGGCAGGAATTGACGTCGTCGTTCATGGAGAAGCAGAACTATCTTTACCCATGCTATTATCCCGACTCGAACATGAAAAATCATATGAAGATATTCCAGGAATATCGTTTGTCGACCGAAACGGTAACTTAAGAAGAAATAAACCTGCCGAGCAAATAGATAATCTCGATTCCATTCCCTTCCCCGCCTACCATCTGGTTGATCTCCCCCGATACTTCAGACATATAAAGGATTCCATGAACCTCACCAAGGAGAACATAGGTTCCCAGGAACACGTTAATCACATTCTGGAAAGAATAGGAGACGACGATAGATGGATTGAGGTTATCACGGGGAGAGGCTGTACCCACCGATGCCTTTTTTGCTACCGTCACATGAAGGGTATAAGGTATCATAGCCCCGATTATGTCGTCAGGCATATCAAATTTCTGAGGGAGAAATACGGAATAAGGGGATTTCAGTTTGCCGACGAACTTTTCAACGCAACGAAAGAAAGGGTATATGAAATATGCGACGCAATTCGCAATTCCGGGATAGATATATTTTTCACTATAGGCGGCGCACGAGTCGATCGTATAGATGAAAATCTCATCAGAGAATTGAAAGACGTAGGATGTATCGAAATAAGCTACGGGCAAGAGTCCGGTTCGGACATAATTCTCAAGGAATATAGAAAAGGCGTAACGGTAGAACAAAACAAAGAGATAACGAAAACTACAAAATCGCTGGGCATTAGCTGTCCGGTTCAGATCGTTATAGGCTCACCAAAGGAAACAAGCGAAACGGTAAGGGAAACCATCCAGTTTTTAAAGGATGTCGATGCTTTCGAGTATTCATTGAACTACTTGATTCCCCTTCCAGAAACCCCCATCTGGTCATACGTGGAAGAAAAAAAGTTGATACCTGATCTGGAACCTTATTTGGAAAAGGTAGCCATGTATGGAGGTCAGCCGCTTGTAAATCTGACCCAGGTAACAGACCGTATATGGAAAAGCTGGAAAACGTTGATTAGAAAAGAAATGCGATTGGATTATCTTAAAAAAAACAGAAGGTTTTTCAAGTATGCACTGGATTACATTTTATATTCCCTGGCTATCCTCGTTTATCCCTTCCTGTCTGTAGAGTTAGCCACCCATTTAAGGAATGCTCTAAAGAAATTGCCGCCGCATCATGGCTAAAACAACTTCTGATATCGTTACCATAAGTAGAAACCTTAAGTTTATGGCGGCTAACCGCCTCATAAGCCTTCTCGTCTCTTTCATAATTTTTCCCTTTATTGTGAGATACACGGGGCAAGAGATCTACGGTGTATACCTCATCGTCATCACCCTAACAGGATATTTTGGCCTTCTTGATTTCGGGGTCATGTCCGCCTTAACAAAATATGTGTCGGAATATAAGGGAAAAGGCGACAGAATAAAGATTAACAACGTCATAAATGCATCTTTTACTTTCTACGCCTTAGTGGGCGTAGTGGCATGCATTTCTCTCTTTATTATGTCCCGTTATCTCAATTCTTTTTTCCAGATGAAACCCCAAGAAGCAGCAATTGCCAATAACCTCGTGACTGCGGCATCTCTTTTTTCTCTTCTCATCTGGCCACTTTCAACTTTCAGAGGTGCTTTAGAGGGTCTAAATCTCTGGAACCTGGAAGCAGCGGTCAACTCAGTAATTCAGGTTACAACAGCCATTTTGGCTTACATTATATTTAGCTGTGGTTATGACATCGTTCTTTTCTTTATAGCAACTCAATCCTGTGTCGTGGCAGGAAATATGGTCTTCCTCTTTATCGCAAAGAAGGAAACTGATTTCAGGCTTAAGTTTCCTTTCTTGGATTCCATGACATTCAAGCGCATTTTTCGCTTCAGCATTTTCATGTTTTTAAGTTCGCTGGTAAATATATTCCTTTTCCAGATTCATAACCTTATCATAGGGTTCTTTTTATCCATGTCAGCGGTTACGATTTATTCCGTGGCTCATAATCTGCAAAACTATTTTCGGTATATAAACTCCACCCTGGGAGGCCCACCCTGGACTGTGGCTTCTGAAATGGAAGGGAGAAAGGACTACAACGGACAAAGGCTTCTCCTGATGAAAGGAACAAAATATCTTACGGCTCTTTTCATCCCTGCGGTAATTATAATGATTTTTTATGCCGACCCCTTCATAAGATACTGGATGGGCCCAGGCTTTGAAGAAAGCATCTTACCTGCACGTATAGTAATTACTTTCTGGCTTTTTAATGGAACTATAGAATTGGCAGTGGGCATGCTCTCTGCCAAAGGCGTTGTTAAAGAAAGTTTATACATTCAGATTATAATCGCAATTTCAAACATTTTAATCTCCCTCCTTCTTATAAAAGTCATTGGCATAACGGCCATCGCCCTCGGTATTACTCTATCCATGATCGTAATTGGTGTTCCCCTCTACCTTAGACTATCCCTGAGTACACTTGAACTGAAGTTTGCCGAATATTTTCAAAAATCCATTAAAAAAAATCTGGCCACTTATTTCCTGGCTACCACTTTGTCCCTTGCATCAATGATTTATTTTTACCCCCGTGACCTTTTCATCACCATTTTAGAAATCAGCGCTATTTATTTCCTATCTCTTTCGTTCCATTATCTCTTCGTTCTTGATAAAGAGGAAAAAATGGAGATTATAAAAATCTCAGGTCTAAAAACACTGAAAGGTCTCATGGAAAAGACATGAACGAGGATAGCATAAAAAAATTCAAAGTGCTTGACTGTACCATACGTGATGGGGGTTACCTTAATAACTGGAATTTCAGCATAAAAATGGTGAAGGAAACCTACCGGGCGTTATCTCGGGCGGGAGTGGATTACATAGAAATCGGTTTTCGGGGTACGGAAAAATATTTCAGTCGTCAAAAATTCGGCCCTTGGAGATTCACAGATTTGGAAGACATTAAAAAAGTCGTGGGAGAAAAAAGAGAGGCTAAACTTGCCATCATGGGTGATTTCGGCCATTTGGACACGGAAGATATAACGGAAGATTACCGTCAATACGTAGATCTCGTTCGCATAGCCGTGCACAAGAATGGAACCGAAAGCGCCATTAAACAGCTTGAAATCATAAAAGAAAAAGGGTTTACCGTCTCTTTGAATGCAATGGGTATTACGAGCTATTCACCAGCAGAGATAAAAGAACTGGTAGAAATGCTCAAGAATTCAAACATAGATTATCTTTACATTGCCGATAGCTACGGTTCCCTTCTTCCTGATACAATCAAGGCTATTATTGAACCATTTAAAAATCTCAGTCATCTTAAATTAGGTTTTCACCCCCACAACAGTTTGCAAATGGCATTTGCCAATACGTTGGAAGCTATAAAACTAGGGGTAGACATGGTAGATTGCACCATATACGGTATGGGAAGGGGTGCGGGGAATCTTCCCACCGAGGTTCTCCTTTCATACCTACAGATGGTAATTTCTGACAAATACAACGTAGTTCCTGTTCTTCATTTAATCGACAGGTTTTTCATCAACATGGAGACCAACGAACCCTGGGGCTACCAGTTGCCTTACATGCTATCTGGTATATTCAAGTGCCATCCCTATTATCCTAAAACCTTAGTGGATTATAGAGAATATACCATGGAGGACATATGGAATGCCCTGGAAATGGTTCAGAAGGCTAATCCTATTGGTTTCTCCAGGGATCTCATTAATCAGATAGTAAAAAGTGGGCTTATTGGAGGAGCAAGAAAAGTACGCATTGCTACCCAAAGTGGAGGCAAAGATGAGGCGTTAAACACTAAGACATCATCCAAGCCATTAGAAGTACCTTACGCCAAAAGACACAAAAACTGTGATTTTCTGGTACTGGCCAATGGTCCGACGCTGAAGGAATACAAAAGCAAGATCGCCCTGTTCATCGAGAAGTACAATCCCGTAATACTCGGTGCGAACTATCTTTCCGACCTTTTCGTCCCCCACTATCATGCCTTTACCAACAAAAAGAGGTTTATGGACTACGTGGATTACGTTCATCAAAATTCGATTCTCCTCATAGGTGAGAACATACCAGACGAATTGATAAGGGAATATACGGATAGACCATATGAAAGGCTCTACTTTGTGGATGAATTAAACGATTTTGACATCATAGATAACGTGATACAGTCAAACTGTCGTACTGTAGCGGTCCTACTCATAGGTGTGGCCATTGTCATGGGGGCACGGAGAATTTTTGCCGCCGGTCTCGACGGATACTCCGGAATGACCTCTACCGAGGAGTTCCACTTTTACCGAGAAAAGCAAGAGCCGGAGGATCGGGAACTTATCATTGAAAGACATCAGTATAACCAACACTATCTAGAACAAATAGACCAGTACCTGAGCAAGCGGGATATGGAAGGCATACATATCCTTACACCTACGAGCTACAAGGCGTTCTATAAAGGAATTGAAAATTACCTCTAAGATGGAACGATTTAAAACATTAAAAGGCCTGTTTGAGAGAAGAGGTGTTTTCAAGCTCGTCTGCGGAGCGGGTAATGAAGATCCCGATGAAGTGAAAAGGTTGGCCATGACTTACACCCTTGCCGGCACCGTTATCCACGACGTTTCAGCTAATCCTGAAATAGTCGCGGCTGCAAAACAGGGTATTGATGAGGCGTACCGATTGGCCCCCATCCTTAAAAGAATCATACCCGTCCGTCCGTTCATCAACGTAAGTATCGGTATCAAGGGAGACCCTCATGTGAGGAAAGCTTTTATAAACGAGAATAAATGTGTCCACTGCGGGAACTGCTTAGAGTCATGCCTTCAAGATGCCATTGACGGGGATAAATGGATAGTTAAAGAATTCAGGTGCATTGGCTGCGGTAACTGCAAAGAATCGTGCCCACATGAAGCTATAGAGTTCCGTCACAAACGGGCTGACCTTGAAAAGATACTTCCCGAATGCCTCGAGGCGGGGTGTGAAACCATGGAGTTGCATGCTGTTTCCGACGATGATGATGCCGTAATGAAGGATTGGCTCTTACTTAACGACATGGTAAGGCACAATTATATTAGTGTCTGCCTCGACCGTTCACTTCTTTCCAACCATCATCTTATCAAACGCATAAAGGACATGTATGCAATAACGGGTAAAAGAATGATCGTGCAGGCCGATGGGATTCCTATGAGCGGGGAAGAAGATGATTTCAATACAACGCTGCAGGCCGTGGCATGTGCTGACATCGTAATAAAGAGCGGCATACCCGTCGTGGTCCTTATCTCTGGAGGCACCAATAGCAAGAGCGGTCACCTCGCTAAACAGTGTGGCGTGCTGGCACATGGGGTAGCTGTTGGAAGTTACGCTCGAAAGCTGGTGAGGTCATTCCTGAAAAAAGAAGAATTCATGGCAGACTTAACCCTCATTAGGCAAGCGGTGGAGTTAGCAGAAAACCTGGTTCGGGCAAACGTGGAGGCGCTGATTGGTTAACATACGGGTAGGGAAACATAGTATTGACAACATCGAGCTCATGATTTTTGACAAGGACGGCACCATCATAGAGCTCTATCACTACTGGTCTAAAATGGTATATTACCGCGCACAATTCATCTGTGAAAGGCTGGGAATTGAAGAATCTCATGTGAAGGGATTGGGATACGCCATGGGTGTCGATTGGGACAACCAACGACTGCGGCCAGAAGGACCCGTAGGACTGAAAAGAAGAGAAATAGTAATGAAGGAGGCCGTTTCCTATCTGGAAAAAATCGGCTATAAAAACATGGAGGAACTGTGTTTTAATATTTTCCAGGAAGTCGATGAGTTTTCCTTGTCCCGCCTCCATGATTTCATAAGACCCATTAATGGGTCTACCGAGTTAATCCGTCAACTTCACGCAGGGGGCTGCAAGATTGCTATCGCCACAACCGATCTCACCGAAAGGGCGTCTCTTGCCATGAGGCATCTGGGATTAGAAGAATATATCGATCTAATCGTCGGAACCGAGATGGTGAAAAGACCGAAACCAGACCCAGACCAAATTGAGCTTGTCTTGGAGGTTCTTAAATGCAAACGAGAATGTACGGTAATGGTCGGAGATGCCGCGACCGATGTTGAAATGGGTATTAACGCCCACGTTAGGGCGGCCGTGGGACTTCTCACGGGATTTGGGACAGCTGAAGAATTCAGTAAAATAACTCCCTACGTGGTCCCCGATATATCCGGCATCAAGGTGGTTGAGAAATTATGAAGACAGATCTTAAGTCGAGATTGCAATCAGGCGAAACGGTTTATGGCCCCTGGTGTGTTATTCCATCAGCCTCGGTGATAAACATAGTAGCATCCACAGGCGTCGATTTTGTGATAATCGATATGGAACATGGGCCCCATGACTTCGAAACGGTTGAAAACATGATAAGGGCAGCTGAGATCGAAGGATGCGCCAGTCTCGTTCGAGTTGCCGCCAATGAGGAGACTCTCATATTAAAGGCCCTGGATCTGGGTACCTCAGGCGTCATTGTCCCCCATATAGAAACAAAAGAAGATGCGGAACGTGCCATTTCATATACCAAATACTACCCTATTGGCACACGGGGGTTTTCCCCATTTACCAGGGCCGGAGGTTATTCCCTCCACGGGGTACGGCACCATGCAGAAAGGCAAAACGAGGCCACGATACTTATTCTCCTGATAGAAGGGAAGAGAGGCATGAAAAACCTCGATGAAATTCTAACTATCGAGAAGTTGAGGGACAAAGTGGATGGTATATACATCGGCGCCTACGATCTATCACAGTCTCTCGGGCTACCGGGAGAAGTAGACCATCCCTCGGTTAAAAGTGCCATGCACGATATGGTGAAAAAAATTAGGGGAAAAGGCCTCTCTGCCGGCGGATACGTGGCAAAGGATGACGATGATATACGGTGGATGAAAGACATGGGTATGCAGATAATTACCCTGCTTCCGGACTGCACCGTACTTTATCATGCATTTGAGTCCCGCTACGCGCATCTTCGAAAAGGAAAGGAGGTAAACCGATGAAGGTTATTGGCATGATCCCGGCCCGACTGCAATCCAGCCGATTGCCTGAAAAAGCCCTAATCGACATATGTGGCTTGCCTATGGTTGTACATACCTGCAAAAGGAGCCAGATGGCAAAGAGCCTAAACGACGTGTACCTTGTCACGGATAGCGAAAAAATTAGGGCAGTGGGGGAAGCTCACGGGATAAAAGTTATCATGACCGGCACGCACCACCGGACAGGTTCAGATCGTCTAGCCGAGGCGTGTCAGCATATTGACTGCGACATCGTAGTAAATGTTCAGGGTGACGAACCTCTGGTAAACCCAGAGCACATCGATGCCATCGTTAGCCCCCTGATCGAGAACCCCGATATCATGATCTCCGTGGGTGTGACACCGTACTATAAAAAAAACAGTTCCTCAGACATAAAGGCCGTCCTCGACCTCGAAGGCAATATCCTTTACTGTTCTCGAAACGACCTGCCAAGCGATGCCAGAGCCCCCGTCGATTTTATGTGGAAGATGTGCTTCATCGTTCCTTTCAGAAAAGATTTTCTTCTCCAATACGCTTCCTGGGAACCTACCCCCTTAGAAACTATTGAGTTCAACGAATATCTACGAGTCCTTGAACACGGATTCAAAATAAGGGCCGTGAAAATAGAAGGGGCCAAGATAAGCGTGGATACTCCGGAAGACCTCGAAATAGTAAGGGCCTTAATGCAAGAAGATAAACTAAGGTTCACTTATCAAAAGATATAGACTGCCTGATCAAGCGATGGTCATCGTCTCAAAGGGCGTTAAACCCAAAAAAATTTTATCAAAATTGACAGGTAACCGCTTTTTTCTGTGCTTCATAGAGGACTACACGGACAGAAAAAAGTGGGAAGAATTTCTCTCCGCGTCGTTCCGAAAATTCGAAACTAAAGCTGCGATAGAAAAATACAAAAAAGAGCTGAGAGCCCATTTCCTTAACTTTATAGACCAAATGGGGGAAAAATCGGGCGACCTCTGGCCGTTATCACCGGTATCCGAACAAAACACATTCACATCAAACCTCTTCCTCGATTGCATTAGGCTAAAGATATTAGACGAATTGATATCTCGAGGTGAAAAGGAAATTATCATAGTTGTGGAGGACCCCTTTCTGTTCAAAGCAGTGAAAAACCTGGCCCGGAAGAGAGGTCTTAGAATAAAGACCAAGCGTGACCTCGCTTATTACCTGAATTTACTAAAAGTTAAGTGCTCTCCATTTTTTCATCTAGGCAAGTTTACCCTCACCTGCATCGGTCACCGGTTCGCTGCACGGGCAGCCGGAGAAAGACGTGTAGATCCTATAAAAAGAAATGGCACGAATATAATACTGCATACCTGGATAGATGACGGTTGCTTTACCCGAGATGGTCAATACAAAGATAGATATTTTGGTGCTCTAATTGACTGGCTGGTGGAAAAGGGCCATAATCTATTTATCGTGCCCTACATATACAATACCCGACGCCCTTTGAGGGAAGTGTATAACATGCTGGGTTCTGCGGGATTCAATTTTATCTTTCCTTGCAATTACTATCGCCTTAGCGACTATTGGCAATGCATTTTACACGCCATAAGGATTATGTCCATACCTTCCCAAATTTCAGCGTTTCAAGGTATCGACGTGTCTGATCTCATAAAAAGGGATTCCCAAAGGCAGTTAGGTGGATTCCTCCATTTTTACATGTACACTTTTCTCTTTGATCGCCTCAAGGAGCATGGGTACATTTTTGACGAAGCCATTGATGTATTTGAAGGGATGATACCCGAACGGGCATGGATAAAGGGATTTTTAAAAGCCTCTCCCAGAGGAACGACCATAGGCTATCAGCACACCCTCTTTTCCACCGATCTTTTGTGTTATTTCGTATACAGGGGTAAATCGCTAAAGAGTGTAATCCCCCACAAAATAGTGTGTACTGGCGAAATGATAAAAGATCTTCTTGTTAAGGAAGGTTTGCCAGAGGATCATCTTACAGTAGGATGTGCCCTTCGTTATGAATATCTATGGAAAAGCAAAAAGGAATTGGTGCCAGAAGGAGGAAGCGATGGCAGCACGACAACAAGAAAGATACTGGTAGGCCTTCCTCTTCAGTCCTCGGGGGCGGCTGAACTTCTTGCTGTATTATCAAACATGGCGAAGAAGAGGAGAGAATTGGCGTTTTTTATTAAGCCTCATCCCATGATGAGTCGAATGATCCTGCAGAAGATATTAGAGGAAACCTCCTGGCCCATAAGTAAGACTCATATAGCCGAAGGTTCTATGGATGAATGGTTATCCAAGGTGGATCTTCTTATTTCTACCGCTTCTGCCGCGGTAGTAGACGCTTTAGTTTCAGGCAAACCTGTCCTTATTATGGGAAGAGAAGGGGTTCTTGATCTCAACCCCCTCGATTGGATCAATTCTGAATTTACGCGTACTTATTACGGGGAAAGAGAAATCGAGGAGCGAATTGACGCACTTCTGAGAATGGGAGAAAAAGATATGGAAATCCTTAGATCCTTTGGGAGAAACATCCTGACAGGGTGTTTTAATCCCGTAACGGACGAAACCCTTTCGGTCTTCTTGCCTTCATAAAATGTCCTCATACGGAGCATTATACGGAAGACTTTATTTTCGCCTCAGCTACCGGCTTCTAAAGATAATTTCACCTGAATACGCGAGAAAAAAGGCTGTGAAATGGGTAGCTAGCACGTATGACATGTCTTCACAAGCGGACGAAGAATTTTTTGCCCTTATATATCTCCACCACATAAGAAACAATATCAGGGAGGTCTTTGGAGACGGCAAAATAAGCATATTCGATGCAGGATGCGGCCAAGGTCGGCTTTCCTTGCCACTTGCCGAAGACGGCCATAGGCTAACAGGCATGGATTTCACCCCCCAGGCTCTTGAAACGGCGAAGAAGCGGGTAGCAGAAAAACAATTAAAAATAGAGTTCATTCACGGTGATCTGGAAAAAGACCTTGCGAACTTACGGGATAGAAAATACGATTGTGTGATAGCCACAGAAGTCCTCTACATGGTGAGGAACTACAAAAGTGTGATAAGAGAACTCTCTTCGCTTCTTGTTCCCGGCGGGCTTTTTATACTGTCCCTTAGATCGAGGATGTATTATACACTGCATAAGCTCATGCGCGGCGAAATAAACGAAGCATACCATATACTTTTAAAAAATGAGAACTTCATTAATGAGGGGAGTTTGAACTGCTTTTCCATAGACGAAATAAAAGAGATGATGGCCGAAAACGGAATTAGGTTGCTTAATTTAACGGGCATAGGTGTTTTGAGTGGCATTGAGGGAGATCCTCAAGCGCTTATTACCAGACCTTCCAACCTCCCCCAGGACGAAAGGAAACTCCTGTTTGAAATGGAACTTTCTGCAGGGCGAGCCTATCCGGAAAATGGTAGATATATTCTAGTGTGCGGCACGAAATTATAATCTAAAGGAGACGTTATGTTACCCGTATCTCGTCCTTCCCTAGGAGAGGAAGAAATCAAAGAAATTGAAAAGGTGTTCGCTACCGGGTGGCTTGGTCTGGGCTCATTTGTCTTAGAGTTCGAAAACAATTTAAAGGATTATCTAGGAGCCAAACATGTGATAGCCGTTAACACAGGGACAACGGCCCTCCACATCGCCCTAGATGCCTTGGGAATAGGGGAAGGCGACGAGGTTATAGTTCCTTCTCTTACGTTCTGTGCCTCTATTCAGGTTATCACGGCTTTAAGAGCGACTCCTGTGTTCTGCGAAGTGGATCCTGATACCCTCAACATGGATGTAGAAGACGTGAAGAAAAGGATTACCTCCAGGACCCGGGCAATCATGCCGGTTCATTATTGTGGTCAAGCTTGCGACATGGATGCACTTATCGACATTGGAAAGGATAAAGGTATCGCTATTGTCGAAGACGCTGCCCATGCCTTCGGTTCTTCATACAAAGGAAGAAAAATAGGAAGTTTTGGTGACATTACTTGCTTCAGTTTTGACCCGATAAAGAATATTACCTGCGGAGAGGGTGGCGCTGTCGCATTGAAGGATGATGGAATGGCCGAAGAAATTCGCCGTAAGCGCATCCTCGGCATTGATAAAGATACGTGGCATAGATACAAGAATGAAAGAAGCTGGTTCTATGAGGTCACAACACAGGGATACCGTTATCACATGAGCAACATTAATGCGGCCATTGGACTCGCCCAGCTTAAAAAAATGGACCAATTCATAGACAAAAAAAGAAGAATCGTGTCCATTTACAACTCATCATTCGGCAACCTGCCTGGGCTTAAAATTCTCAAATGGAATCTTGAGGAAACTGCCCCCTTCACTTACATTGTCCGAGTACTGAACGGGAAAAGGGAAGAGCTGATAGAATTTCTTAAGGAAAAAGGCGTTGGCACTGGTATCCATTATATCCCCAATCACCTGCAGCCATTTTTCAAACACTTTTCTTCTCCTCTATCCACGACGGAAAAGTTGGCAGAAGAAATCCTGACCCTTCCCCTTTACTACGATATGAGCGATGACGACGTGGATCTCGTGATAGACTCTGTCGTCTCATTTTTTAAAAAATAGGGACAGCGCCCTTTTTTTCTTGACCTCAACCTTGTTTTTTGCTAATGAGGCGTACGATTCACTACAACAAATTAACTCGGGTAAGTTCGAGGAAGCCTGGTGCCCATGCAATCCAGAAGGCGGAGCTTTATCTAATCATTACCCATTTATTTTAAAACCGCTATTTCCGTAATTATGAAGTTTTTTGACATTCACTTCCATGCGATGAACTTGAGTCACCCTAATATCCTTGCCTTCATATCCCGTTTCAACATAACGTTACTGATCCTTTCTGCTACTATTATCGGTCCCCTCATCACCTTATTTGCCGGTCGAAAAATCCGCCGTATCCTGAATCTCCTCTCTGTTATGGAAAACGACATTGGGAATTTTTTCCTTCTTCTTGAATTTTCCCTAAAAGCATGGCCTGCCCCAAATGGGGAAGCTTCCCCCATTGTTGACAGTAGGCTCACTGTACGCAATACCTCTTACGATACCATAGTACTCACACCTTTAATGATGGACTTTGGAAACAAAAATATTCCCTCCGCCTGTTACTACCACTTGCCGCCACAAAAACCTATTGCCGAACAGGTGATAGATTTATTCAACGGCATCAATCGTTACGTACGCTATGAACTCCTTGAAGTCCCCCCTGACAATGTAAAGATTGCCGACCGCCGCAGTGCCCCTATCTTCGAAATATATCCCTTCTTAGGCCTCAACCCACAGAACTACACCTATGCCGAAATAGAAGCCCTCCTAAAAAAATACTTCTGTGAATACGAAGGGCACATCGAAGCTTTTAAATCGCTCATGGGATCTTTTGACGGCGATATTTCCCATCTCGGAAGCAACTATTTTATAGGGATTAAAGTTTATCCACCCCTCGGCTTTGACCCCTGGCCGGAGAAGGACCCGGAAGAACTTAAAAAAGTTGAATATCTTTATGCTTTTGCGAGTGAGAAGGAAATCCCCATTACCAGTCACGCAAGCGACGGGGGTTTTATAACGGTTAAGGACAGTGAAGCCCGCACGAATCCTGCAAAATGGCGAGAAGTTCTTAACCGTTTCCCGCGTTTAAAAATCAACCTCGCACATCTCGGCGTTCAGAACAAGCGCACCCTGGGAATTTTCCCTCGCCGTACCTGGCAAAAGAAGGTATTATCTTTGATCGAGGATTTTGACCGGGTTTATACGGATTTTTCTTGCCTCGCCTTTGACGACGATTTTTACGCCTCACTTCGGCAGCTCTTGGACGACCACCCCAAACTCTCCACCCGCCTCCTTTTTGGCAGCGATTTTATCATCAACCTGTTGTGGATCGAATCTTATCACGATTACCTCCTCCGCTTCCAGAAAACACCTCATCTAAGGGATGGAGAGCATGAGCTATTTTGCTCCTTCAATCCAGCCAGTTTTCTTTTTCGCAAGGTCGTATAAAATATAATTAGAAAGGATTTTCCATGAAAGCCCTAATCACCGGTATTACCGGCCAGGACGGCAGTTATCTCGCCGAATACTTACTCTCTAAGGGCTACGAGGTCCACGGCATCATAAGAAGGGCCAGCACCTTTAACACAGGACGTATCGACCATATCTATACAGACCCCCATAACCCCGAGGCGAAGCTTTTTTTGCATTACGGAGACCTCTCCGATGCCGGCCAGCTCACCAACCTTATTTACAACATTCAGCCGAACGAGGTCTACAATCTTGCCGCCCAGAGCCATGTGCGGGTAAGCTTCGATATGCCGGAATATACAGGCGACATTACCGCTCTCGGGGCAACGAGACTGCTCGAGGCGATTCGCCGAAGCGGTATTAAAACCAAGTTCTATCAGGCCTCATCTTCTGAAATGTTCGGCGCCTCTCCCCCTCCCCAAAACGAGAAAACCCCCTTTTACCCCCGAAGCCCCTATGGGGCGGCCAAAGTTTACGCCTATTGGGTGACGGTGAACTACCGGGAGGCTTACGGTCTCTTTGCCGCGAATGGAATCCTCTTCAACCACGAATCACCCCGCCGTGGCGAGACCTTTGTCACAAGAAAAATTACGCGCGCTTTGGCCAATATCGTGAAGGGAAATCAGAAGAAGCTTTATCTCGGAAACTTAAATGCGAAGAGAGACTGGGGGTTTGCCCCTGAATACGTTGAAATGATGCACCTCATGCTCCAGCAGGACGAACCTGACGACTATGTAGTCGGTACCGGGGAAAGCCACACCGTAAGGGAATTCGTAGAAATTGCCTTTAGCTACGTAGGTATGGAAATTGAGTGGAAAGGAAGCGGGGTTTCCGAAAGGGGAATATTGTCCTCGATAAAAAACCATTCAATGATCGACGTCCTATGCTCTAAAGTAGAAAAAGGGGATTCCAAAAAAAACTTAAAGGTAGGTGATGTAATCATTGAAATAGACCCTCGCTATTTCCGTCCAACAGAAGTGGAGTATCTCCAGGCTGATATTTCTAAGGCCAAAGAGAAGCTGAACTGGCAGCCCCGCACTACCTTCCAGGAACTTGCAAAGATAATGGTGGATTACGACATGAAGCTTTTAGGCCTCACCCCTCCAGGGGAAGGTATCAGAATCTGCGAAGAGAAGGGTTTTTGCTACACCAACCACGAACTCACCTTTTCTTCTGCCCAAGAGGGAGAATAAGTTGGACAGGGACAGCGTCATTAGTGTTCTGGGAGGCACCGGGCTTGTGGGGGGTGCCATCCTCCGAAATCTAATAATGGCAGGTTACAAAAACATTGTATCGACCTACCATTCTACCCTTCCCTCCCCCTCTTCAGGTGTAAAATTTGTAAAGGTAAACCTCACCCGGCAGGATGAAACAGAGGCCTTCTTTAAAGCACATGTACCGGAATATGTCTTTCTCGCCGCTGCCAAAGTGGGAGGAATCTTAGCCAATAACACTTATAAGGCGGAATTTATTTACGATAACATGGCGATTGCCCTGAACGTCATACACGCCGCGTACAAATACGGAACAAAGAAACTTCTCAATCTTGGTTCCTCATGCATCTACCCCAAATATGCGCCGCAGCCCATGAAGGAAGAAGACCTGCTCACCGGTATGCTCGAGCCCACGAACGAACCTTACGCCATCGCCAAAATCTCCGCCATAAAGCTCTGCCGATATTATAACGAGCAGTACGGCACAAACTTTATCTCCGTAATGCCCACGAATCTATATGGCCCAGGAGATAACTTTAATCTGGAAACTTCCCATGTTTTACCGGCCCTGATAAGGAAGTTCCATCTTGCCCGGCTGCTCGAGTTGAGTGATTTTGAAGGCATTAAAAATGACTTACAGAAATACCCGATAGGTTTCGGCCTGGATAAGCAAGATTACGGCAAGCCAGAAACCTTATTAGAAATCCTCTCAAGGCTTGGTATCACAGAGGCAAAGAGCGATGAACATTCCGGCATGGATGTTAAACTCACAATCTGGGGCTCCGGCGAGGTTTATCGCGAATTCCTATATGTTGACGATCTTGCCGAGGCCTGCTTATTTTTGATGAAAAATATCAATGCCTGGGATCTTTCCCCCACCCATCCATTAAGCAACAAATCTGAAAACGTGGGGCCGGAACCACCCCTACCGGATTTTTTCGTAAATATTGGAACAGGTTATGACATAAAGATAAAAGACCTGGCAGCAATTATAAAAGATATCATAGGTTTTCAGGGGAACATCCTCCACGATACTGCAAAGCCTGACGGCACCCCCCGAAAACTTCTCGATGTAAGTAGAATTACGAAACTCGGCTGGCAGGCGAAAATCAGCCTGCAAGAAGGCATAAAAAGCACCTACACCTGGTATAAAATAGGGACAGCGCCCATTTATAAAAAATAGGGACATCTGCATTTATTATAAAAGCGCGTGCGATTTTAAATTCGCCCTTTTTTAAATTTTTATGTTGCCAGCGCCGGGAAAAATAGTAAAATATTTCTATGATTGATACGCTTAAGATATACGAAGAACTAAGAGAAGAGATATCAGACTTGGCAGCCAAAAAGATAGCCTCTGCCATAGGTAGGGTCTATGAGGAACTTGCCAATGT
>Ga0315298_1000496_pt1 | contig 75992 bp, 55 predicted proteins | sample WHS_1_MG_FD_203077 | JGI IMG/M metagenome (GOLD analysis project Ga0315298, IMG submission 203077) | Extremophilic microbial mat communities from Washburn Hot Springs, YNP, Wyoming, USA - WHS_1_MG | ecosystem: Environmental > Aquatic > Thermal springs > Hot (42-90C) | place: USA: Wyoming... | reverse complement strand
ATTGAAAGAGAATAATATCCTTCTACCGTTGTTTCGGATTTGAATGGTCGGTTTCGTAATCGAACATACGCCATACCACAACCCATTTCATCACTTTTTCGTTGATGATTCATTCCTTTCATCACGACACCGGTACTGACAAAAAAGGGGGCATCATTGATTTTCAACGGCGCATAGCCAACCTGTGAAAAGGTGATCAGTCGAAAAAATTTTTGTTTATACAATTCTTGATTTAGAGCAGCATATCCCTGATAATTAGCAAATTCTTCAGTCATGTCATCATGCGCATGACGCAAAGACATGCCGATTGTATATTTCCCTGAAAGATGCGAAATGAAACTATGATCGGCAATGAGTTCAGCAATGGCAAGCCACCCTTTTTGTTTTGTAAAAAACGATGGAAAAGAATGAAGCGATTCATTGCATTCCTCTGTCGTGCCGTCGTAAATAGCTGCATTCCAATGAAAAGGAGTTTTATTAATCGAACTTTGAATCAAAATACCCACAGCAGTGTGTGGAAAAATGGGAGCTGGAAAATTGGCCGAAAAAGAGGGAGGGAGAGCAAAAGAACTATTAATGAATGAATTACCGGCATCGTTTGTCATAAAAGAAGCATTTAAATCTTGAATCCCGATGGTCATGGACGTTGCGCCAAACTGCTGTTGATACCAGCATTCATACAGCATAAAATGATTGCCCGCTTCAATATTGGAAATTCCCTGATAATCGCCGATCAAATTGTTCGAGGGCATGGAACCGTGCGTGTCCGCCAAATTGACAAAAAAATAACCACCTTTCCATGCCTTTGCTTTTTTAGTATCCACTAACAGAGTCAGGTTTGCCAATCCCAAATAAGAAAAACCTTGACGAATGCCCCCTGAAACATTCCCGACAAAATCGCCCGTATATTGAAAATGAAGAGTAAGAAATGAAGAAGGACGCTCTGCAAAAATCGTATTCAAATTGAAAAGAATAAAGACCAATAGAATGATATATTGCAACACACCATGCATAAACCTTTTGTTAAAGTTCGATGCAAAGGTAGCTCATCCTTTAACACTAAACAATCACCACAATTGACCATTTATCCATTCATTGATCCCTAAAAATGATAACAAACAGTTAAAACGGGTCAAATAGGATCAATTATTCATCCACACGATACAGTAAAGCTACTGCATAGGCAGCAATTCCTTCATTTCTTCCAACAAATCCCAATTTTTCGGTGGTGGTGGCTTTCACTGAGACATCTTCTTCAGAAACAGCCATTGTTTCAGCCAACTGACTGATTATTTTTGGAATATAACCCTGAAGTTTTGGATGTTCAGCACAAATAGTACAATCGATATTACTTACTTCAAATTGCTTTTCACGAACAATCTGCATGGTTTTTTGCAACAAAATCTTGCTGTCAATGCCTTCAAAATGCTTGTCGTTGTCGGGGAAATGATAACCAATATCACGAGCATTCGCCGCACCTAACAATGCATCACAAATGGCATGAATTAAAACATCCGCATCTGAATGTCCCAGAAGTCCAATCGGATGTTCAATGCGAACACCTCCAAGCCACAATTCTCTACCGTTTGCAAAACGATGAACATCATACCCTATTCCAACTCGAATTTTCATACGTGAATATTTTGTTTTTAAAGGTCGTATGGAACTCGCCCCGAACGTCGGAAGTTGTTTCATACGTTTAGTTTTATTTTTTTTACACTTTTGAAGTATGGAACTCGTCGAATAATCATTTACTGAAGAATGGTTATAGGGGGCTCGTTATCATAGTATATTCATTCTATTGATAATCAACTATTCAGTTTTAAACGAACTGAACAACATCATGCGTTACTTCATTAATCCAGTAATACCTGCCAGATTGAAACCTAACGACAATCGTAAGGTTTGATCCAACGGATTGCTTTGTGAAGTGGCAATCAGATAAGCAACGTCCAAACGAAAAACATTCAACATGAAACCGGCGCCCAACGTAAAATATTTACGATTTCCGCTTAATTGCGATTCATAATAGTATCCGCCACGCACAAAGAATTGATTGTTATATCCATATTCAATCCCTATTGATCCTTGAATACGTTTCAAAAAATTGGGGTCACTAAATGATTTGAAGATACTGGTAACAGGCGAAATTTGCGAATATTGATCGGCGGACATTGTATCTTGCGGTTCCACTAACAACTTGTTGATATCGACGTTAAAAGAAATCGAATTATAATGATCCATGGGATATTGATAAGAAACACCCAATCTTAAATTGGTTGGTAAAAACAGACTGGTATTTCCTTTGTCGTATGAAATTTTTGATCCAATATTTGATATATCAGCCCCAAAACCAAAAATGGCATCTCCACCATTATCAGCCTGCGTCGTGGAATGATAATAAGTAGCAATATCGGCTGCCACCGCAGAACCCGGAAACATATCAGGAACTTGACCACCTGTCAAATCAGAATAAATGAAACGCAAAGCTACAGCCGCAGACCATTTATCGGACAATTGCCTCGAATAAGCAGCATCGATCGAATATTCAGCAGGCTTGATGCTATTTATTGAAGTCCCTGATTGATCAGTCAAATCAACCGTTCCTAAGGAAAAATAACGTAATGAAGCACTAATAGCCTGTTGATCACCAAATTTATAATATCCGGAAAGATAAGACAAACTCATGTCGCTCACCAATTTTCGAAGCCAAGGAGTGTAAGAAAGAGAGATTCCGGCACCACTCTCCATAAAAGCATATTTAGCAGGATTCCAATACTGCGAATTAATATCGGGCGTGGTAGCAGCTCCCACATCTCCCATGCCGCCTCCTCGAGCATCTGGAGCAATGGATAACGAGGGAACTCCGGTAACTAAAGGATTCATTGAATTATCAAGAGTCTTTTGTGCTCTCAGCATAAAAGGACAAATCATTAATACCATCAAAAAAACAGTTCTTTGTTTCATACGTAAATAATTTAACTTTTTGAATCACCTGCTTCTGCATAGAGAAGGAACATGGTTCGCTAAAAATGTGAATAATTGAGAAGACAATGGGACGAAAGATATAATCGCTCTAAAAAAATAATCTTGTTATAACAACGGAAATAAATCATTTTTATTACTGACTGATAATTACTTTTTGTGTTTTCGAACTGAACGATCCGTTAGAAGTCGAAATTTCAAAACGATAAAGATACATTCCTGGTTTTAAACGCATACCGTTGGCATCGGTCACATTCCAAGGAATAATGGTTTTTGAAGAATAGGCAAAGGTGGATTGTTGGATGGATGTGATGAGCCGACCTGAAATGTCGTACACCAAAATTCTTACTGACAATAGATTATCCGGCCGATCGTGTTGAAGAACAAAATTAGTCGTTCCACCCATTACCGGATTTGGATAATTACTAATGCTGAATAAAGAAGGAGTCAAATCATGTTGCACAATAAAGTAAATGGTTGAATCACTTGAATTATTCAATACATCCCAAATTTTGAATGTTAACGTATGCTTTCCGTCAGTCAGTTCAGGCAATTTATATTGAATAGATCCACTTCGAAAATCACCCATTGTGGATTGATAATAATCGTTGAGAATATAATAATTGGTTGGATCATTGTCAATGGTAAGTGTGATATCATGCCCAATGCCACTTCCTACCGTGTTAATTCCTGTTTGATCACTCACGTTGGCAACAAAAAGAGGCGTTGAATTCACTTTATCTCCATTTCGGAACTGAGGTGAATTTAAATACATATCAATCAAGGGCCCTTGATTTTCCCATACCACTTGAGGATTTGTACCACCAACCATAAAATTTTCAAAATTTCCTTGCCCTTCGTGCCCAAGCGAATCAGCAGCATAAAAATTCATGCGCCCTGTACCAAAATTATAATTAATATCCTTAGGAATAATGGTTTGTACAGTAAAATAACCATTCTTCACCAATGCTTTTCCTGAATACAACACCGTGGGACGATCATAATAGACAAAAGGCGATGAACCTGAAATATTGGCTAACGTACTAATTTTTTCTTTTTTGTCGAAAATGTACGTTTGAACATAACCGTTAAATTGCTGACAAATAGTGTTATTAGCAGGATCATTGATGTGACCGCTCACAATCATTCCCGACAAAGCTTCTAACGTATCCATCACCGATATGGGTCGATGATTGATGCTATCAACAATGACGGCATAATTTGGAGCAGGAAATGCCAATTTGAGCGCAGGATCCCCAATTAAAATAAAGTTCATTTTGTTATCGTCGCCCGGCATGGCGTTTTTGGTTCTGCGCATCATGTCGCCCAATCTCAATGAATTTCCTAACGAATCACGATAAAAAACATTCTTGGCGAAATTTTGATTGATCGTGAAATTTGAATTTGAAAACACCGTTCTTGTGGTGGTAAATAATCCAATGCCACCCCCGTTGGGATTTAAAAACACCTGTTCCCCAGCTGTTAAACTGGTATAATCGCATCGTGTGAAATCGCAGGTTGCCGTAACCCACAATGCCAAATCTTGATTGTACATTGATTGAATGTCGGCAGTTGTAAGAATCTGAGAGTTAGACCATCCTGAAGTTCCCCCATGTCCGGTATAATTCAACATTAACAGTCCTGATTTGATTAAATTCAACATTTCATCTTTTGCGCCGGGATAAGTGACACTAGTAGCATTGGTCACGGCCTTAAAAGCATCCAAATACACTTTATTAATGTGCACGTTGGGGTTGGCAGCAGCGGTAAGAGCTGCTATGCTGTCAGCCTGCATCATGTGAATGTCGTAAGTCGGAGCGTCTCCGGCATAATAATCGCCCACAAAACAAACTTGATTTTTCCAATAACCGGTATTCTGATTTTGCATGTATTGGATGGTCTTATTGACTGTTTCTTGAGCTTGTTCCACCGTATAAATCGGGAATCGGCCAACGCCGATTCTCAAAATATCCGAATTTAAGTTTACTCCCGATTGATCATCCAAAAAACCAAAATAATCATCTGAAACATACGATGCCGTTTGACTAATTGAGTTATATGACTCAAAACAAAGCAATTGTCTGATTGGATCACTCGTAGGTACAATGCCCCGATTATCAAAACATCCTCGTCCGAATAACAATAAATATTTTGGCGCCGTAGAAGGATTACTGCCATATCGATCATAAAGCATTTTCATTAATTTACGATAGGCAGTTGCATCGGGAGTGCCTGATGAAAATTCATTATAAACCTGCTCAGGAGTAACAACAACCACGTTCATCTGATCATGATCGCGATGAAACTGTGCAAGCGTTTCTGCTTGTTTCACAAAAGCGGCAGGAGATATAATCACCATGTCTTGATGCGTCAGTGCATGAAGATTCTGATTGGGAACATTGGTTTGAACCACTTCCGGTGTAGGCAAATTGCTTAGTTGTGTGGTATCAACCGCAACAAAACGCTGTAACACGCTGTTGGATAAGGAAGAAACAAAACGAATCTGGCCACTTTGGCGTGTAACAGGCACCAATTGAATGTTTTGCGGATCGGTTAAATTCCAAATAACAACTCCTGATGAAGCATTGTTTAAAAGGTATAATGGAATTTTTGTCGTATTAAGATAATCAGGATTTTGGAAAAACATGATGCTGCCGTTCATGATCAATTTGCGGTAAACATTCATTTCTATCCAATTCAAATAGCCTGTCGCAACAGGATTAGGTTGATTATAGTTTAAATTGACATGAAGGTTGTCGGAAGATGGTTTGAACGAGAAAGCTCCGGATCCCTGTCGTGCATAATCATACATTGAACTCACGGCCGGAATCGAAAATGTTCCAACGGCTGAATCATTGATCGAAGTAGAAAAAGAGCTGCTTGACGAAGCGTTAGCAACAGCATCAATAGCTATAAAACTGTTACGACGTTGATCAATGTTGGGAAATGAAAATGAGAAAGAATAAGCATGAGTATAACTGAAAATTTCGCCGTAAAACTCACGTCCTGAATTGGCCAAATTCTCAAGATCTTTTTCATGAACAGCATAATCGAGAAAATAATCTGCGGTGTCGGTTGGTATGCTCGTATCGACAGAAGTCGAAAGAATTCGTTTTGTCGGAGTATTCGTTTGGGTTACAAAATAATAGCCGTAATTGGAATAATAATTCGTTGTGTGAACAAAGCGTTTGTTTGATCCATTGTACTGCCAACTAATCGGACCTTGGGCATAAAAAGCAATAAAATTGGATCCGACATAAATGGCATTATCAGGCAGATCGTCAATAAACGGTTTGGTAAAATCTTCAGGCAGTTCAGCACCACCATAACCGTAAATATGGACATTTTGAGGATTGGTAAAGCCCATTTTTTTGAGATCATCAAATGAAATTTTATAAAATCCCGATGATGAAACTCTGATCTTAGTCCATGAGCCTTCGTTTAATACCGATGAAGATGCATAAGTATGCAATGCTCCGTAAGACAATGAAGCTGTACAACCAAAAGCAAGCAACAAAAACAAATAAAAAACTCGATGGAAGACCATATCAATCAATTGAATTGTCAAAGATAGTCAAAATATCAACGAACCCAAAAATCGAGCATTAATTTGTCTTCAATATATCCCTGCAGATGATCTCCTATGTGCACAGGTCCCACATTGACCGGAGTGCCGGTAAAGAGAAGATCACCGGTTTTTAAGGTAAAAAATTGACTTAAATATGAAATCAGTTTGGTGATTGGGAAAATCATATCTCGAGTATTTCCGCGTTGCACCGTTTTGCCGTTAATATCCAAATGAAACGAAATGTTTTGAATGTCGTCAAAATCGTCAACAGATAAAAAACGACTTACAGGAGCTGATTGATCAAATGATTTACAAATTTCCCACGGACCTCCAACGGCTCTTTGTCTTCGTTGAAGATCTCTGGCTGTAAAATCAATACCCAAGCCAATTTCGTGAAAATAACGATGTGCAAATCGCTCCTCAATACCTTTACCAAGTCGATCAATTCGAACTACTACTTCAGTTTCATACTCGATCTCGTTTGAAAAGGAAGGATAAAAAAAAGGTTTATTATCTTTTACCAATGCCGTATCGGCTTTCATAAAGAAAGTGGGTTCCGAAATCGCTTCATGATGAGACAATTCTTTATTGTGATCGGCATAATTCCATCCGATAGCAAAAATTTTCATGTTCGTGGTTGTTTAATGAAGCAACACTGAATCTGAGAAATAGAAATCGGATTATTCCTGTTTCAGTTGAGATAACCGATTGTACATTACGGCTAAATGAGCATAAATGGAGGTATTTTGAACCACAATATGTTCAGGCACTTTAATGCGAATGGGCGTAAAATTCCAAATGGCTTTAAAATTTACCTGAATCAAAAAATCAGCTACCTCTTGTGCCTGATTGATTGGTACCGTTAACACGGCAATATCCACACCTGTTTTTCTTCTCAATTCACACATTTTATCAATGTGATGAATCGGAATATGATTGATATTGGTGCCGGCTAATTCATATTTCACGTCAAATGCCGCAATAATGTCAAGGCCAAACTGTCGCAACCCATTGTCCTGCAACAAGGCCCCTCCTAAACGACCCACACCCAACAAAAAAGCGGGATGACTTGTTGTAAACCCCAAAAAAGATTCTAAAACTTCAATCAACGAATAAGTACTGTAGCCCACTCGAGTTTTTCCCGATACGTCAATATAGGATAAATCTTTGGCTACCACCGATGAATCCACCCCAATGGCAAAAGCTATTTGTGTGGATGAAATGGTTGTTTCTCCTTTTTCCAAAGCTAATTTGGCGTACGACAGATACCATGGCAAACGTCGCAACGCCGGTTCCGGCAAATGTATATGAGTCCCCATTGAATAAATAAAAATGAATTAGTTCACTCGGTAAAGTTACCAATTTTTTATTTACATGTACACACTAAGTTTCGATCTCCATATGCATTGTCCACTCTGCCGACCTGCAACCAAAATTTATTTTCTTTAACCCATTCCAAAGGATAGGCAGCCTTTTCGCGCGAATAGGAATGATCCCAAGTATCCGCCATCACATCAAACTCACAATGTGGCGCATTCAACAAAACATTATCCGTGCGATCTGCATCGCCTTTTTCAATTTCTTTAATTTCGTGATAAATAGTTAGCATCGCTTCTACAAATCGATCCAATTCTGCCAACGATTCACTTTCAGTCGGTTCAACCATTAAGGTGCCATGCACAGGAAACGACAACGTCGGGGCATGAAACCCGAAATCCATTAAACGTTTCGCAATATCCGTTTCCGTTACATTTGCAATAGCCTTAAAATGACGACATTCTAAAATCATTTCATGCCCAACTCGACCTGTCGTTCCGGTATAAACAATACCATACGTATCTTTCAGTTTTGCTGCTAAATAATTAGCATTCAAGATGGCGGCTTTCGTTGCTTCAGTCAACCCGTCGGGACCCATCATGCGAATGTATCCGTAAGAAATCACATAAATACTGGCACTGCCAAACGGCGCTGCTGCCACAGCGGTCACATGAACCGGTTCATCCATGGCTACATGTTGAGGAAGAAATGGGGCCAAGTGTTGAGCCGCACAAACGGGACCGACTCCTGGTCCGCCGCCGCCATGAGGAATGGCAAAGGTTTTATGCAAATTCAAGTGACAAATATCAGCTCCGATATGAGCAGGCGATGTTAATCCAACCTGTGCATTCATATTGGCGCCATCCATATAAACCTGGGCCCCACAATCGTGAATGATTTTGCACATTTCTCGAATGGATGCTTCAAAAACGCCGTGAGTAGAAGGATAAGTAATCATAAAGGCAGCTAAGCGATCTTTGTTGGCTTCTGCCTTGGACCTCAAATCCGCTACATCGACATTCCCATTTTCATCGCAAGCAACTACGACCACCCTGAAACCCGCCTGAACAGCACTTGCCGGATTGGTACCGTGTGCTGACGAGGGAATAAGCACCACATCACGCTGAGTTTCATTCTTTGATTTAAAATAATTTCGTATCGTAACCAATCCGGTATATTCTCCAGCTGCTCCCGAATTTGGCTGAAAAGTGACTGCTGGCAATCCTGTAATCTCTGCCAGATAACTCGCCAAATTCTGAAACATTTCAAGATATCCCTGAACCTGGTCTTTTGGAACAAAAGGATGGATAGATCCCCATGCAGGATTATTTAATGGTAAAAGCTCCGAAGCCGCATTCAATTTCATGGTACATGATCCCAATGAAATCATGGAGTGAGTTAATGAAATATCTCGACGTTCAAGCTTTTTAATATACCTCATTAAATCCGTTTCAGAATGATACTTATTGAATACAGGTTCCTTTAAATAAGGTGATTTCCGTTGTAGGTAAGCCGGTAATACGGGATCATTATTTTCATAATACGTTACCGATGACATATAATGCATTGTGTTGGAAAAAAGTCTGATTAATTGAGTAATATCCTCATTACTTGTCGTTTCATCCACCGTAATGCCGACTTCCCCCGACGAAAAATAACGCAAATTAATACCTTGTTGGAGTGCATTTTGACGAAGCTCTTGAATGGAAAATTTGGCAGGAACACCAATTTTTAAAGTGTCAAAATAATGGGAATTCACGATGTAAAATCCTAAGGAACTCAACACTTTGGCTAAAGTAGCAGTTCGACGATAAATGGTTTGGGCAATTTCTTTCAACCCTTCAGGTCCGTGATAAACAGCATAAAATCCTGCCATGGTAGCCAAAAGGGCTTGTGCTGTACAAATATTGGAGGTTGCTTTTTCACGTTTAATGTGTTGTTCACGCATTTGCAATGCCAACCGATAAACAGGCCTACCTTTTACGTCTTTTGAAATACCCACAATTCGACCCGGAATGTCCCGTTTGAAAGAATCTTTTGTAGCAAAAAAAGCAGCCGAAGGACCTCCGAATCCTAATGGAATCCCAAACCGCTGAGAAGATCCAAAAGCAACATCGGCATCCCATTCACCGGGCGGTGTCAGCAAAGTTAACGCTAATAAATCCGTTGCCACCGCAACACGACAATCGTGAGCATGTGCTTTTTCCACAAATTCGGCATAATCAATCACCTCACCGTTTGCGTTGGGATATTGAATAATAGCCCCAAAAACAGGAACTGAAAAATCAAACGATGCAACATCAGCTATCAATAGTTCAATGCCTTGCGGCATTGCTCGAGTTTGCAATACAGAAAGCGTTTGAGGCCAAATTTCTTTATCCACCAACAATGTGTTCACATGTTGCTCTTCCATTTGCCGACTTCGCGTATTGTGAAACATAGTCATGGCTTCGGCAGCCGCCGTTGCTTCATCAAGCAACGATGAATTAGTCAGTGGCAATGCAGTCAGATCACTGACCATTGTTTGAAAATTAAGCATCGCCTCTAATCTTCCTTGCGATATTTCCGCTTGATAAGGAGTATATGATGTGTACCAAACAGGATTTTCAAACACATTACGCCAAATAACAGCCGGCGTCACCGTGTTGTAATAGCCCATCCCGATGTATGTCTTAAATACTTTATTCTTTACGGCCAACGATTGGATGTGATTCGAATATTCATATTCACTCAACGCCGGTGGCAATTTGAGTGATTCTTTCATACGAATATCTTTCGGAATCGTTTGATCAATAAGCTGATCAATCGTTTTTACTCCGACTGTTTTCAACATTACGGGTAAATCTTCTTCCGAAATGCCAATGTGGCGATGAACCAATAAATTTCTGTTCATATCAATAAATCTTTTATATGTTAATATTTATAACCATCCTGACCAACATGAAAGCATCAAACCATGTCTGCAATTTTTCATTAGAGATAAAACGATAAAAATGTCATTCTACCCAAAAACAGCCACACAAACCGTTTCAATAAATCAATATTCTTTTCATCCCGTCTTGCCCATGCGTTTATGCAAACAAAGTAAAATTCATTTTCAAAATCGCTGACAATCATTCATCGTAAGAATGGATGACGTACCGTTTCTTGAATCAATACAACATGTTAAAATACAATATATTACAAGACGGAACCAATTTTTTCTTATCAACAAACAAAGGTAGAATTCTTTTATGGAAAAATGAAATCTGTTTGTCGATCGGCCATTTCTACGTTATCACATTTTTATCACCCTATTAACAGCATTATGTCACATGATATCAGAAAGACATAACAAGAAATAGCCCACAATCTTTTTTTTGTCATCAAAATGATAATGCTGTCGTAACCAACGACATTCATTATTTAACATAAGGCGAATAAATCATTGAAATTTAATCAATATTTATATTCAAAAGATTTGCATTAACAACAAACTAAAATAAAACAAAAGAACATAATGAGCCAAATATTAGTCAAGACCGCGTAAAAAGGGATGGTTTTACAATTCAAATAGATATATTTGTGTTGAAATTAAAAAAGCGACCGTGAATAATTATTCATTTGAAAATCAGTCTAAAAATATCCATTTCAGTCTATAATATACCATCATGTTTCCATTAAAAATTATTTTAACATCAAGGAGAACACGAATTGCATTACGACTCCATGTCGTTTTGGCATCCATCACGATGCTCCTAACCACTCAGACAATTTCAGCACAGATGACTCTTGTTGCTTCCACGCTGAATTCGCCAAGATCTACCAACAATGGGTCAAATGGCAAAACATCGATCGTTGAAGTAAGTGGCTACGTTAAAGATGTGCAACAAATGACTCCATGGGAAGGAGCTACTGTATTTTTATACAACAAATTGAATAAGACAATTTATATTACCAAGACAAACCAAAACGGACAATACATTTTTCACATCACTCCGCCATGCAGTGGAGTGATTAAAGCGATGGATCGCAATGCTTTCAATGATTGCATGTCATTTGAAATCAACTCTTCGAAGCCCGATTCCATTGAAACGGTTGACAGAGATTTATTGTTGGAGAAAGTCCCCTTAGAAAAAGATTGGCATTTTCGAAATATCTATTACGATTCAGGCAAATGGGATCTTCGGCCGGATGCGTACCCAATTTTAGATAGCATAGTTCATATCATGAGATTGTATCCCGTAAAAATAAAAGTAAATTCCTACACAGATGCCTTAGGATCTGAAAAGTTAGCACAACTTCGAGCTGAAACCGTTGCAAAATACTTCATTAAAAAAGGGATTGAATCCGATCGAATCGTCGCAAAAGGCTACGGCAGTCGATTGCTTCTTTATGGCCCGAACTACGGAACTCCTGCTTCAGAAACCGAGAATCAGGAAAATCGCAGAACAGAGTTCAAAATAATTGATTTTACATCATTTGAAAAAACCATTGAGCCTTTTGATCCCTCTCAATGGCATGATGGCGAGGTTGTAAACGTTCCTTCTACATTGGCAGAACAAATCAATCTTACACCTTGTGCTTCGTTCGCCTCGTTTGAAAACAGCACAAAATCAGAAGCACCTCAACCAAATCAACCTTCTGTATTATCCTTTAATAAAGATTCCATCACCATTCAACCTTTTCAAGGAGCAGTTATCCAAATTGGCGCTTTCAAAAACAAAAACTATGCAATGGCTTTATACCAAAAAGCCGTTAGCCAAAGCGGAAAACACACGATTATCCTTATTGAAGACCAATTTTATAAAGTTCGTTTAAGTGGCTTTTCTTCCGAAAACCAAGCTCGTTTATTTGTTCAACAGCTCAATAAATTAGGATTCAAAGCTACTTATCTTCCAATTCTTCCACGAGATTTTTCCATTAAAATCGGCAGTTTCAACAATGAATTGAATGCACGATCGGCTCAAAAAAATATAAAACAACAAACCAATCATCCTGTTACCATCGAAATTGATCCACCTCATTTTTATGTGAAAATCAACAACTTCAAAACAAAAGAAGCAGCTCAATCGGCTATATCGACGCTGAAGTAATCGGCAAATTGACTTTTTTTGCTTCAATGTTCTCGTCTTGAAAATATAGATCCCTCTTTCATAGCTTGCATCCATGCAAAAGAGTGGAAGCTTTTTTCTGTCAAAACACTAATTGACAACTACTTTCACGTCTAAACGAACACTAAGCATTTAAAAATTCCACTCAAAAAATATTTTTAAATATTTAACAATCGATTCTTATTGTTGAATAGACATCATTAAGCGATGATTCATTTACTTGATGTACATCGAAATATCCATGTGTCAATATTGTATTTTATACATTTTTTAAAGAACTTACTATCAGTTTTTTAATCAATTGAATGTTGACAATTTGAAAAAAAGCAAGTTTATTTGCAAGAAAGAAAACAAACAATAGAAATTGTTCATTTTATGGGAGACACCACACTTTATCCACATGTATCGGTTGATTGCGTTGTTTTTGGATTTACCGGAGAGAAATTAAAGATTTTGTTGCTTACACGTACAGGAGTGAGCGATGAAGGAGTGTATAACGACATGAAGCTGCCAGGAAGCGTTATTTATGAAAATGAAGATCTGGATGATGCTGCTTATCGGGTTTTACATGAGTTGACTGGAATAAAGAACATCTATCTTCAACAATTTCACAGTTTCGGTTCGCCGGGAAGAACCCAAAATCCACGCGACAAAGTTTGGTTGGAAAATGCCATTCACATCAAAATTGGGCGAATCGTCACGGTGGGTTATGTAGCACTGATTAAAATCGGGCAAAAATTACAAGCCATCTCCAATCAATATGAAGCAAAATGGTGTGATATCGATGAGATTGGCATTTTAGCTTTTGATCATAACCTGATCGTTTCTAAAGCGCTTGAATATGTACGAAGCAAATTGGTGGAAGATCCAATCGGTCTCTACGAATTACTGCCAAAAAGGTTTACGGAAGCTGAATTGCGAAATTTACACGAAATCATATTCGGACAAAAAGTTGACATTAGAAATTTCCATAAAAAATTCACTTCATTGCCTTATATCGTGCCTTTAAACGAAAAACAACAAAATGTAGCTCATCGCGCGGCACGATTTTACCGATTTGACAAAATCATTTACAATCAACTGTATCGCTAACATTAAAACGATTCATTAGCATGTATTTATTAGGTTATGACATTGGCAGTTCGTCAATAAAAGCAAGTTTAGTAAATGCAGCCACAGGGGAATGCGTTGCACAGAATTATTTTCCAAAAACCGAAATGGCCATTCAGTCGCCACAACCCGGATGGGCAGAACAAGAGCCGGAATCATGGTGGGAGAATTTGATCATCGCCACACAATCGGTGCTTTCGAGTGTTAATATAGCTGTTGCAGAGATCAAAGCCATCGGGATTTCCTATCAAATGCACGGGTTGGTTTTGGTGGACAAAGAACAAAACGTACTACGGCCATCCATTATTTGGTGCGACAGTCGTGCCGTCAGCTATGGAGAAAAAGCTTTCCATGCTTTGGGTGAGGATTATTGTTTGTCACATTTACTGAATGCACCCGGTAATTTCACGGCTGCAAAACTGGCTTGGGTAAAAGAGAATGAGCCTGAAATCTATGCAAAGACCGACAAGTTCATGCTCCCCGGCGATTACATTGCCATGCGCATGACCGGCGAGATAAAGACTACTATTTCGGGTCTTTCTGAAGGCATCTTTTGGGATTTCAGGGAAAATGGCATTTCACGAAACCTGATGGATTATTTCGGGTTCTCATCATCTTTAGTTCCACCACTTACGCCGACATTTGGCGAACAAGGCAAACTGAGCAAAGTCGCAGCCGACCAATTAGGATTAGCCGAAGGCATTCCCATCACGTACCGTGCAGGTGATCAGCCAAACAATGCACTATCGCTCAATGTATTGAACCCGGGAGAAATAGCAGCAACGGCAGGCACTTCAGGCGTGGTTTACGGCGTGAACGAATATATTCGTTATGATCAACAATCGCGAGTCAACAACTTTGCCCACGTGAATCATACTCAAGATAAAACACGGCTTGGGGTACTCTTGTGCATCAACGGAACCGGTATCCTTAACGCATGGATCAAAAGAAACGTTGCACGGAAAGATATTCGGTATGATGAAATGAACGAAATAGGAATGCAAGCGCCCATCGGAGCTGATGGGCTGATTATGTTGCCTTTTGGAAATGGTGCAGAAAGGATATTAAACAATCAGGAGCTCGGCTGCTCGCTACACGGCCTTAACTTCAATCGGCATCAGCAAGCGCATGTTATTCGCGCTGCGCAAGAAGGTATCGCTTTTTCATTAGCCTACGGCATGGAAATTATGCAGGAAATGGGAATCACATGCAACGTGATCCGTGCGGGGAAAGCCAACCTGTTTTTAAGTCCGCTTTTCAGAAACACCCTTGCTAACACAACAAATGCAACCATCGAACTGTACGAAACCGATGGCGCAATGGGAGCTGCAAAAGGGGCAGGCATTGGAGCCGGAATTTACAAGAATGAACAAGAAGCTTTTAGATCACTCAAAAAACTTGAAACCATTCAGCCTGACACAACGCACACAGGTGCCACAAAAGAAAGTTACACATTATGGAAATCAATACTCCAAAAACAGTTAAAATAATGGTACAACATGATGAATAGGAACATCATTGAGAAAACAGGAAGTTAATAAAGTCAAGAAGTTAGAAAATAAGATTCGATTACAGGCTATAGAAAACAGAGAGAAGTAAGTGAAAATTTGAAATACAAACAGGCAAAAGAAAACACTTTACATTCTGCTAAGTACATACGTTCAACACACTGGATGTAAAAACCATACAAGAAAACATTGAAGCAAAAGATTGAATGGTCAATCTGAATGCTAATCGCAAATAAATTCATTATTTCACCATTAAACAACAAAAACTATGAGTATTACTTTAGGCAAAAAAGAGTTCTTCCCCGGAATTGGAGAAATCAAATTTGAAGGAAAGGAATCAAAGAATCCATTGGCATTTCATTATTATGATGCCAATAAAATGGTCATGGGCAAAAAAATGAAGGACTGGTTACGTTTTTCAATGGCCTATTGGCACACGTTGTGCGGAACAGGTGGCGATCCATTTGGCCCGGGAACAAAGGTTTTTCCCTGGGATGCGCAAAAAGACGCCATTGCCCGCGCAAAAGAGAAAATGGATGCTGCATTTGAATTTATGACAAAAATCGGTATCGAATATTACTGTTTCCACGATACTGACTTAGTCGATTCAGATTCATTTACCGACTATGAAAGTAATTTGCAAACCATTGTAGAATATGCCAAGCAAAAACAAGCTGCATCAGGCGTCAAACTGCTTTGGGGCACAGCCAATGTCTTCAGTCACCCTCGATTCATGAACGGAGCCGCTACTAACCCCGATTTCCAAGCAGTAGCCGCAGCCGGATTACAAATAAAAAATGCACTGGATGCCACCATTGCTTTGAACGGAGAGAACTATGTTTTCTGGGGTGGCCGAGAAGGTTACATGAGCTTGTTGAACACCAACATGAAGCGGGAAAAAGAACATTTAGCTCGAATGTTAACAATGGCACGCGATTACGCCAGAGAACATGGATTCAAAGGCACCTTCTTCATTGAACCCAAGCCAATGGAACCCATGAAACACCAATATGATGTAGATTCAGAAACGGTGATCGGATTCTTACGAGCACATGGACTGGAAAAAGATTTCAAATTGAACATTGAAGTTAATCATGCAACATTGGCTGGACACACTTTTGAACATGAATTACAGGTGGCTGCCGATGCAGGTTTTCTGGGATCCATCGATGCCAATCGCGGTGATGTTCAAAATGGTTGGGATACAGATCAATTTCCTATCGACTTGTATGAATTAACACAAGCCTGGTTGGTGATCTTAGAAGCAGGCGGCTTAGTTGGTGGAACTAATTTTGATGCCAAAACCCGTCGTAACTCGACAGACCTGGATGATATCTTCATTGCCCATATTTCGGGCATGGATGTTTTTGCCCACGCTTTGGAATCAGCAGCAACAATATTGGAGCAATCGCCCTACCGAGCAATGCGCAAGACCCGCTATGCATCGTTTGACAACGGCGAAGGAAAACTCTTTGAAGAAGGCAAAATGACACTTGAGGAGCTTCGCAACATCGCATTGAAAGTCGGTGAACCTGAACAAATCAGCGGCAAACAAGAACTGTTTGAAGCCATCATCAACATGTATCTATAAGAAACACCGCCAATGAATTCAATTCACGTTGAGTTCATTGGCGATTTCCTTAAACTCGAATAACATAGCAAAACAGTCTAATTATACCATCATGTCTTTTATAGATACTTCTTCAAAAAACACAACGACTTCCTACAACAAAGGAAATCCCGTGTACATCGCGTTACTCACCTTAGTGGCAACCTTAGGTGGACTATTATTCGGATACGATACCGCCGTTGTGAATGGCGCTGAAAAATCGTTGGTCGAGTTTTTTATTTACTCTTCACAAGGCACCGGATTCCATTTAATATCAGACAAAACAATGCTTATCAGCCAATATCGGTTGATGATGAGCATCGTACTTTTTTTAGTCGTTGTTATTATCAGCGGGCAAATCATCAAACTGCTGGGATCGAAAAAAGGGGGAATGATCAGTGGAATCATCCTCATTGCCTTTATAGCCTGGGCAATTCACTTCCTGCGTCAAGCCATTCCTTCGGACCTGACCGAAATTAAAGATACCGCCGATGCCATTAAAGGCTTTGTCATTGCCAGTGCACTGATTGGCTGTATCATAGGAGGAGCTTCTGCCGGCTTTATATCAAAAGCTGTTGGTCGTAAAAACGGACTGATCATAGCGGCAATCGCCTTTTTACTTTCAGCGATCGGCGCATGGCGACCTGAAACATTTAACATATTTGGGACATTAGATGTCTATTCGTTTGTTATTTTCCGCATTATCGGCGGCATCGGAGTCGGCATTGCTTCCATGATTTCGCCCATGTACATTGCCGAGATTGCACCGGCTAACATTCGGGGTAAACTTGTTTCTTTCAACCAATTTGCCATCATTTTCGGTATGTTGGTTATCTATTTTGTCAATTATTTCATTGCCAAACAAGGCAACGAACAGTGGCTCATTAATGATGGATGGCGTTGGATGTTTTTCTCAGGCGCCATCCCTGCATTGCTCTTTTTTGTCTTACTCTTGTTTGTACCAGAAACACCGCGCTATTTAGCCATGAAAGGCAAAGATAGTCAGGCATTGAAAGTCTTAGAGAAGATTGCCGGTAAAAACAACGCTTCCACCGTGCTGGCAGAGATTAAAACCACCCTTCACGAAGTAAATGCACCATGGCTGTCTTATGGCTTTTTGATCATCTTTATTGGCATTATGCTATCTGTTTTTCAGCAATTTGTCGGGATCAACGTGGTGTTGTATTATGCCGGAAACATTTTCAGAAACATGGGTGCCAGTACCGACACATCACTTTTGCAGACCATTATCGTAGGGATTGTCAATCTTTCGTTTACCGTTGTCGCCATTTTAACGGTTGATCGGTTTGGGCGTAAACCATTGATGATTATCGGATCTATCGGTATGGCACTCAGCATGATTGCTTTAGGATTCACCTTCTTCTCAGGACACGTTGGCATTTTAGCGCTTGTATTCATGCTTCTGTACACGGCAGCCTTTGCCATGAGTTGGGGGCCGGTTACGTGGGTGTTGCTTTCAGAAATATTTCCGAACTCCATTCGTGGCGCTATGTCGATAGCGGTAGCTGCACAATGGATCGCCAACTGGGTGGTATCGCTCACTTTCCCGATGATGAATGACAATACATGGCTCACCAATCAGTTTCATCACGGATTCACATATTGGATTTATGGCATTATGGGAATTTTATCGGCCTTGTTTATGTGGAAGTTTGTACCTGAAACAAAAGGCAAAAAATTAGAAGATATGGAACAATTATGGGGAAAAAAGAAAAAAGAAAAACAAGCTTAATCACATCCATCAAAACCGCATTTGCACTCCAATGCGGTTTTTTTACATCCAAAAACCAAACACCATCAGGAAAACGAAAAACTAAATCGTTGCTTTTTGCCAGGATCCACTTTTAAAATAAAAATAACTCATTAATCCTAAGCCTGTCCAATACACTATTTCAGAAACCCATGCCACTGCAACGGAAGAATGAAAAACAAAAATCACCGAATAAATATAGGTTAAATAAGCAAACATGACCAAAAATTCAAACAAAAGAGCAATGCGGGTATTCCCTGTCCCCGATACCGCATTGAAAAGAATATTTCCAACAGCAAACGTCACCAATATCAAACAAAAAACATGCAACGACGGAATGGTAGCCACTCGTAAAGCCATTTCATTAGTATAAATCGAAGCAAACAACATGGGGAAAAAGCCGGTAATGAGCACAACCGGCAACGTAAAAAAAAGTGACAAAACAATAACTCGCCGCACAGTCGGCATGACCTCAGTCATTTTGCCTTCTCCTATCAAATTGCTAACCAACGTGTTGATAACAATACCAAACGTAATGACAGGTAATCCCAAAAAAGAATACAAACTGCGAATGATATTGGATACAGCCAAAGGCCTTTCTCCCATTTTCTCAATAAAGATAAAAAACAGAAACCAGGTGGAGATAGACAAAAAAGACTGCAACATGATGTATAATGAAAGATTAAGGATCTTCCAAATGGTTTTCAAATGAATCTGTCTGAATTGAAACAAAGAATAGGCTTTGAACCGTTTTTGCATGATGGTGTAACCAAGATAAAAAACAAAAGCAATACATTCAGCCAATACGGAAGCCAAAGCTGCTCCGGCGATTCCCATTCGGGGCAATCCAAAATGACCAAAGATGAGTCCATAACTCAAAATCACATTGAAGCCCATCATAATAAAACCACCCGCCGTTAAAACTTTTGTTCGCATGATGCCAACATAGAAAGCTCGAAACATCAAATTAATAAAAGCAAACAAAAATCCAAAAATTCGATATTTCAAATACAACGCAGTGGCCGCATAAATTTCGTCCGAACGGATAAACCAATGCAAAATAGAATGAGTGAAATAAAAAGCCAACCCAAAAATAAGCATCGCTAAAAAGACCACGGCCATCATGCCCTGATTGAAAACTTCTCCGGCTTTCACTAAATCATTCTCTCCATTGCGCCTCCCAATCAAAATCTGTGCACCGGTGGTAAAACCCATTCCAATAACGAAAATAGCAAAATAGAAAACACCACCCAGAGCTGAGGCTCCCAGCTCCACTTCGCCTATCCAGCCCAAGAAAGCCGAATCGGTCACATTGATCACGCTTTGAGCAAGCAATGAAAAAAATATGGGATATGAAAGAGATAAGATAGCTTTATTTGAATACATACCAAGAGTTTAGAAATGGTAAAACAAAAAAACCTAACAAACGAGCATGTTGTTAGGTTTCATCATTTCATGCCAATTCCAGCAAAGCTTTGATCGACATGATGAAACTATGCATCCATTACTGATTGGCCTGAACCAATAACCAAGCTCCAGGGAAACGATTTTGCAAGCTTAATTTTACCTGAGTTGCCTGATTATAATCATTAAAAGACTCAATAATCACACGATACATCCCTTTACTGTTGATAACAATCGACGGATTTTTACCTTCCGCTTTCAAAGTGGCTTCTAATCGCTGTGCATTCGATTGATTTTCAAAACTTCCAACCACCACATTGTATTTCATCAAAATAGGATTTTGATTGGTTTCAGTTGGTGCCAATGTAAAAGATTCTTTTCTAACGTCTTCTTTAGCAGGTGTAGAAGCCGATGCAACGGGACTTTGCGACACAGCTGGAGTTGTGGTGGCATTGGATGAAACAGTCGGTGATGTAATGACTGTTGAAGACTGATTTTGAGGATTGACAGCAGGAGCTTTTTCATATATACCAGCCGGATGAACCGTTTTACATGATGCGATTACCAATGCGGCAGGAATTAAAATCCAATAAAATGATCTTTTCATTTTTCAAATGATTAAGTGATAAAACAAAAGAATGTCAGAATAGGATGCAAATATGCAAAAATAAAACCAAACTAACAAACGCATTTCAATATCCGAGAATTTTCAGCATTGATTTATAGCTTTGCTCTTTGGCAAATAATTTTGTCACATATTCTCCCTGTTCATCCACATCAATCACAACAACCTTCGGAGCAGGGATCAAACAATGCTGAATTCCACCGAAGCCACTTAATGCTTCTTGATAGGCACCCATGTGAAAAAAACCAATATACTGCTCATTGCCATCTGTCATCGTAGGTAAAAACACAGCATTGGAATGCGCCTCAGCGTTGTAAAAATCTTCACTGTCACATGTCAATCCACCTAAATGAACACGCTGATATTCCAAATTCCAATTGTTAATAGCCAAAAATACATATCGTTGGTCAATAGCCCAAGTATCAGGCAATGTGGTCATAAATGAACTGTCAATCATATTCCACAACTCTCGATCATTTTGTTGTTTTTGATTCACAATGGAATAAAGCATTGCGCCACTTTCACCAACTGTGTAAGACCCAAATTCTGTAAAAATATGAGGCTCAGGAACATCGTTTTGAACACATATATTTTTAATCTGAGCTACAATTTCCTCCGCCATATAATCGTAATCATAAGGAAAATCCAAATGAGTTTGAATCGGAAACCCACCTCCAATATTGAGGCTGTCTAACTGCGGGCAAATCTTTTTTAATTCACAATACAAGTTCACGGCCTTATTTAACTCGTTCCAATAATACGCTGTATCTTTAATTCCGGTGTTGATGAAGAAATGCAACATTTTCAACTCAACCTGTGGATTATTTTGAATCTTATCTAAAAAATATGGAATAATATCATTGTACCGAATACCTAAACGCGAAGTGTAAAAATCAAACTTAGGTTCTTCTTCTGAAGCAATTCGAATTCCTATTTTGAATTTCTGATCAAAATCATTCAGCAAAAGATCAAGTTCAAACTTATTATCCAAAACAGGAATCACATTTTCAAATCCAAGATTAATTAGGTTTTGAATATTTTCAACATATTGAGGTCGTTTAAATCCATTACAAATAATATAAGTATCCGGTTTAAGTTGACCGGTTTCGAACAATGACTCCAAAATATTAATATCAAAAGCTGAAGATGTCTCAATGTGAACGCCATGCTTTAACACTTCTTCCATCACAAACGAAAAATGAGAACTCTTTGTACAATAGCAATAATGATATTCAGCATTATAATCTACTTTAGCCATCGCTACGTTAAACATTCGTCTTGCTCGCTGAATGTTCTTCGCAATTTTAGGCAAATAGCTTATTCTCAAAGGAGTACCATATTGTTTGATAATATCCATCAAGGGAATATCAAACCAATACAGTTCGTTGTCAATGACCTTGAACTCTTCATTGGGGAATTCAAAGGATTGTTCAATTAAATCAATATACTTATTTTTCATCTCAAAAATATAAATAACTAAGTTATATGAATTATAAATCGACTATCTAACACAACTACTTTGATCATAAATAACAGTTCTGACTAATTTACTTGTATACAAAAAAACAGTATCACAAAAAATAGAGCGCAAAAATAGTGATAATCATTGAAAGATAAATACAAAAACAAAAAAGGTTTCTCATTTTTTTCAAATGAACAGTGGTCAAGAAATTCTTGTTGCAAAGCAAGAAATATTCATTTGATCCATTTCTTTTGGAAAACAAAAAAAAGATCATCAACATAAACGACAAAAGTCATTGGTTTTTGATGAGCCAAATGAATTCAATAAAAAAGGAAGCAAAATAAAGGGAGCGATAGGCTAAAGACACTTAAGCCCGTTAATGACCACATCTGTTATTTAAAATAACATGTCAATCCATCAATGAACGGCCTTCGATCTCAAAATCAAACGGAATGCAATTCCATTTTATTCAGAAACAAATTCAAAAAGAGGTAGTTAGACTTCAACTATAAATATCGGCCGGAAACTATTGATAAATATTTAAAACAGCATTCAGCCAATAGTGACAAAACAATCCAAAACAATGAAAATCAATGATATCCTAATAATTGATTGTAAATAGACCGTACTTTCTGGCCTGCATATTCCCATTTAATCGTTTGAATTTCTTTCAAACCCTCTTCATGCAAATGGCGATAAAGAGCCGGATATCTTACAATAGCATACATAGCATCCGACATAGCTTCAACATCCCAATAATCAACTTTTATGGAATTAGAAACAACCTCAGCACAACCGGATTGTTTCGAAATAATGGTCGGTGTGCCCACCTGCATAGCCTCGAGAGGTGAAATTCCAAATGGTTCCGAAACCGAAGGCATTACATACACATCACTTTGCGCCAGCAATTCATAAACATCCCGCCCTTTCAAAAAACCGGTGAAGTGAAATCGATCGGCAATGCCTTTTTCAGCCACCATTCGAATCATGGCATCCATCATATCTCCATTACCCGCCATCACAAATCGCACATGTTTAGTTTTTTGTAACACGCGTGCCGCTGATTCGACAAAATACTCCGGACCTTTTTGCATGGTAATTCTGCCCAAAAAGGTAATAATCTTATCTTTATTGGGGAGTTTTTTGAAAGATTCCACATTGGGTAAAGGCTCAACGGCGTTATGTACCGTTGTTACTTTGCGTGGATCGATATGATATTTTTCAATCACAATATGACGAGTCAAATCGCTGACAGTAATAATATGATCGGCCATATCCATGCCTCTTTTTTCGATGTTATATACTGTCGGATTAACATTTCCACGACTTCGATCAAAATCAGTAGCATGTACATGAATAACCAAAGGACGACCGGTGATTTGTTTAGCAAAAATTCCGGCCGGATAGGTTAACCAATCATGAGAATGGATGATGTCAAACGAATATGAATGTGCAATGACGCTTGCCACCGCTTCATAATTGGATATTTCTTCCAATAAATTGTCAGGATAACGTCCTGAAAAGTTGATGCATCCTAAATCATTCGTACCAATACGATTAAAATCATAAAAAATATGATTTCGCAAGTGATAAAATTCATCTGGAGACATGAACTTCCCAATTCGTTCGTTCACCATGTTCCAATCGACATTTTTCCAAACAACCGGAACAAAACAAGCTCCAATAATTTTCAAAAAACGTTGATCTTCATCACCATAAGCCCGTGGGATGACAAAAGTAATTTCCATGTCTTCCTGCAGCGACATTCCTTTTGTTAATCCATAACTCGCAGTTCCTAATCCTCCTAAAATATGGGGTGGAAATTCCCATCCAAACATCAATGCTTTCATGTCAATCCTTCAATTTAAATAGCTTGATCGTGGCTAAAAAAGTTCAACAAAATAGGCTCATATTTCTAATGAATCGACGGATCGATTTTCAGATTGTCCGTCATATAAATAGAATGATAAACCCTCAAAATCTCACCGACGCTCATGGCAAATGACATTGCGCCGTGCCCTTGAAAAGGAGGATTTCCATCGTGCAACTCCGAAAGCGTTCCAACACATAATTCCGTCATTTCCGACTCAAAGCCAATGAGTAATCGTTCAATAAACGAGAAACCGCTGCGTTTGTAAATGCGCAAATAGGCATCGGCAAAAACACCGGCAAGCCATGGCCAAACCGGTCCATTGTGATAATTTCGGTCACGCTGTAACTGACTTCCAACATAAAAAGGCCTGTAAAAAGGACTTTTGGGACTCAGCGTTCGCAATCCTTTAGAGGTTAAAAGTTCACGAGTCACCATATCTAACACTAACTTTTGCTGATCTTTCTGTAAAGGAGAAAACGGCAATCCAACAGCAAAAATCATATTCGGACGTACCTCTACATTAGGATGCGTTCCATCAACAAAATCATATAAATAATTCCCATTCCAAAACACATCGACAAAAGATCGTTTGGTCATTTCCGACTGATAATCCAACAAATCAGAGGTGTACTCATCTTTTAATGAAGAAGCAATTTGTACTGCAAACTTTAAGGCATTAAACCACAATGCATTCATTTCAACTATATATCCACTGCGTTGTACAATTGGTTGTCCATTTTCAAGCGCATTCATCCATGTCGCTGCTTTGTGAATACCATTGGTATATAGCAACCCGTTGTCATGTAAAAACAAATTAGGATGTTTTTGTTTCCGAATGTATTGTATCACCTCAAGTAAAAACTGACCGTAACGTGCAGCAGCTTCCTCAATACCAACAAATTGTGCATATTGTTGCACAGATCGTATCCACCAAAGCAGCACATCGGGAGCATCCATTTCAACAATTTTCTTTTCAATGGGATGATTGTCCATAAAATTACGAATAGCAACCAGGGCAGTTTGCATGATGTTCTCGTACATGGAGCGTTCGTCAATCACCAAAGTAGCTCCAGCTAACGCAATAAATTGATCGCGTGCTCTCACCTTGAACCATGGATATCCCGCAATTAAATAATAATCTTCATTCTTTTTCAAATAAAACTGTTGAGCCGCATTTTTTAAAGTATGAAAAAAATCACTGCGGGTTGTTCTTTTTTTGATTTCCTGTTCAAAAAGTGTTTGAAGTAAACGTGGATTGACTTCTGTAGTGCCAGCAGAAAACAAGAGACTTTCTCCTTTTGAAATCGAACACTCGAAATAACCCGGCACATATAAATCTTCTTTGTATTGATAGCCTCGTTCCTGTTCCTTAAAATATTTAATGCCGTTGTACCAGTGAGGATCCGACACAAATTGATTTTTTTTGGAAAATTGCAAATACAACATCGGAAATCCATCATAAAGCGACATGGCGATGCCATTAGACGATGAGTGAACATCCGAATGAATGCGATCGTTCTCTACCGACAATTCATGCACACTGCGAAAAGCTAAAAAAGGACGAAATTGTAACGTGGTTGGGGAATGTGCATCCAATAAAGTGAACCGAATCAGAAAACGATCTTCGTGAGAAATAAAAATGCGCTCTTTTTGCAGAATGACACCCCCTACTCGATAAATCGTTCTGGAAACCGTTTCCAAATGAAATTCTCGAATGTATTTGTGCCCATTAGGACTAAAATTATTCCCTTCATATTCATGAATTCCCAAATTAAATGCAGCGCCATGTTGAATCACCGTTTCATCCAATGATGAGAGCAACACGTAATTATTGTCACTTAATTCTGGAACAGGAACAACCAATAATCCATGGTATTTTCGCGTATTGCAATCAACCAATGTAGAAGCACTGTAAGAACCTGATTTATTGGTTCTTAAAATTTCCTTTCGCAAAGACTTTTCTAAATTGGCCAAACTGTTTTTATCAAATTTCAGGTATGACATGGCTTTAAACAATTAGAATTAACACTGGCATGAAAAATCATTGCAAGATACTCTTTTTTTTAGAATTTGTAGTTTTTGGTCATCGATTTTTATGCAAAAAAAAGACTCAAAGAGGTTTTAAAATATTTTGACTATTTTTGTATTACCAAACAAACGGATTGAAACTTTCTTATTACCCACACTTTTTGAAAATATGATCATGTCACATCCGCTTATCAGCATTTGCTTAATCACATATAATCAGGAACAATACATTCGCAGAGCTATTGAAAGCATTCTGGCCCAAACAGAGCATTGGAATTACGAAATTGTAATTAGCGACGACGGTTCCCATGATAAGACTTTAGCCATTTGTAATGAATATCAACAACAATATCCCGATCTGATTCGCGTGATCACCTCAACCAGCCATCGAGGAGTTTTGTCAAATTGGTATCAGGCCATTGAGGCATCAAAAGGAACGTATATCGCACTTCTGGAAGGTGATGACTATTGGATTGACCCACAAAAATTAAGCAAACAATATGCCATTTTGCAACAAAACAATGCCATTGGTTTTGTTTATTCCGATTTCTTTTATTTAGACGAAAAAAACGAAAAATTGATTCGTGGAATGAAGCAATATAAGCCTTCCAATGATTTGTTTGAAGAAACATTGTTCAACCAAGCCATGGTCTCTTCTACGATGATGTTTCGTCGTTCTTTGTTTGACCCCGTTTTATTCCAACAATTTATCGCACATCGTTTTTTGACGCCCGATTTGCCTCTTTTCTTGCATTTCTGCCTCGTCTCGCAAGGTTATTTTTTGTCCGACATCACTACTACTTATACATGGAGAGCCGGAAGCGTCAGTCCGCCAACAACACAACAAGAAGAGCTTCAATTTCGAGAATCCATTCACCGAATTCGTCTGTTCTTTATCCTAAAAAGAGGGAAAAACAAAAAGCTGCTTCTTGCAAAGAATGAGTTTATCTGGCAAAAAGAACAGCTGCTGATTGCATGGAAATACAATCGTTATCAAAATGCCAAACAACTAGCTCATGCATTCCCTTTTATTGCCACGTGGCATAAAGATAAAAAGCTTGCGTTGTTGGCAGTTTTATCGCGTCATCAGACAAGTTTTCAATTATTTCGTCCATATGTAACACGAAACAGATCAATAAAATGAATTTCAGGACTCCGATTCACGTTTTACAATTGCCTTCCTATTTCATACCAATGGGTGGAGAATTTTGTTTTGATCAAAGCATGGCACTTCAAAAAAAAGGATTGAATGTCTCTATCATTGCGAATGTGATTATTCCATTTAGATCAATTTTTGAATTCAAACACTATCCACTACATGATCTGATGAATGTTGAAAACGGAATCCCTGTTTTTCGTCATTTTCAACGAAATATTCCAAAAACCATAAAACCAAATCTTTCCCGCTGGATTGATACTACCTGCAAGATGGTCGATACCTATATTCAACAAAACGGTAAACCGGATTTGATTCATGCACACAGTTGGCAATTAGCAGGATATGTTTGTTCTTTAATCAAAGAAAAGTATAAAATACCATACATTATCACCGAACATTCAGGAACATTAAATCCTGTTTCAAATCAACTTGATAAACTTTTATCGGATCCTTGTGTCGCCGATAAAATAAAAAAAGCATACCTCCATGCCGATGCTATTATTGGAGTTTCCAAAAATGTCATGGACGGTATTCAATCGATCATTGGCAATGAAATACCGCTCTACGTGATCTCCAACTTAATTGACATTGATTTCTTTACCATTCCCAAAGACAAACCAGCCCATCACGATTTTATTTTTGCTGCAGCCAATTCAAACTTGCCTGAAAAGGCTTATGACATTCTTTTTAAGGCATTTGATATTGTTTGTTCCCAAAATCAACGCATTCGTTTACGCATTGCCGGCAATCATTTTCAAACAAAAGCAGCCAGAAAAATGTTATCATCCTGCAAATTCCGCTATAACATCGAATTGTTGGGATGGCAACAACCGGATGGAATCAGAAATTTGTTGTGGAATGCGGACGCTTTTGTAGTCTCCAGTCGCGTTGAATCTCAATCAATTGCGGTATTAGAGGCTATGAGTACAGGTCTTCCGGTGGTAGGCACCCATGTGATTCCTGAGGAAATGCTCACTTCGCAAGTAGGATTCAGCGTTCCCATCAATGATCCCGACCAATTGGCAGCCGCCATGTTGAAAATGGTTACATCGATCCACCGTTTTAATTCAAATCAAATACGCTCACAAGCTCTTTCATTAGCTCAACCCGAGAAAGTGGTGACACAAATCATCTCTGTTTACAACGATGTTTTGAATCGTTAATCCTGGTTGATTTAATCATTTTTGTTTCAACCGCCACACAAAATCGAGCCATAAATTGGCTTTATACAATTCAAAATAAGGAAGTTGAGAATTAGCGAACTGAACGTAAGAATCGGCGACCGTCGGCATCATACTGCCTTCCAAATCAAAAGATCGGGTTTTATCCGAAAGGTATTGAATGGCTTCCCAAATCAACAAACTCAACGCACCTGAATTTTTAAATTGCTCATCGAAGGCATACACCAAACAATAAGCGCTGTTCATATCCCAAACCACCAATAACGTTGCATACAATCGTCCCTGAGCATCGTTAGCCGATAAAATGAGACCTTGATTCCGGGCAAAAACCGCGTCGGTAAGCCGCTGAAATAAATCCCATGAGTAAGAAATTTTCTCTTTTCGCTGGGCAAGCGCCTTTTGATGAAATTCATAAAATGCACGGGGATCTAAGTCAAAAGAGACCTTCAATGTAGATTCCGCTTTGCGAATATCCCGTCTCTTCCGTTCGCTAAAAATGGCAAACACCTCTTGCGGATGAGAAATATCCTCAATCACAAACGTATAGCGCGTCGTCTGCTGAAAACCTTTCCAATAAAATGGGAGCCAATTCGTGAAAGATGGGTGAAAAGTTTGTTGATAAAAAACGAATCCAGGTTTTTCAAGCTGTTCAATAAAATAATTACACGCTTTCCTTTCGAGGTCATATCGATTCCGCAACGAATTATTTTCACGATAGTTCATCCATATCCCGCTATAAGGTGTCAGTTGAGGTTCAATAATAAATTTCAGACCAAACTTTTTACGAACATGAAAAGGCATGGCAGCTATAATTTCACCTTGTTTTTCGTACAAAAGCACATCCCATGAACCTTTCACGCTCACTGCATCCATCCACCAAGCTTGTTGAAAGATTGGAATATGGTGTGAATCACACAATTGCCTGTAAAGCATTTTTACGTCATTTTCCATAGCAAATGAGCAGATAGGATGTTTCAATGCCTGCTCCCGTTCAAGATCAAAATTTGATTTTCAGAAAAGACAAAATAACAAAAAAAACTTTGCAAGAGGAAATGTCATCCCCAAAATAAATCCGTCAATATGCAAGCCTGAACACGCTCACTCATATCATCAAACAACTAATAAGAATTAAAACCACAAGATTATCTGATTCACAGCAAGAAAGCAATACAAAGGAACAAATCTGTTTGAACAAAAGCACCAATCATTCAAAGAATCATCTCCCTTCCCATTTTTTCTGATAGTAAATTCATCACACTATCAATGAATTCGTTACATGATGAAGCAACGAACGAACTATTATTTTATAATTATTTATGTTAAATTATGGAGCAAGAAAAATATTTTTCATCGATGATGAATGAAATTACAAAAAATAGATTACCTTTGTCGCAGATTATGGTTGATAGCGATTTCTCTAGTTAGGTTGTTTTCAATGTCATAATTCAGTATTCATATTTTTTAATTATTCATCAAATGAACATTTACATTTCACACCTTAGTTATGGTGTTGACGACAACGGCTTAAGAGAAGTTTTTGAAGCTTATGGGCAAGTAGATTCTGCAAAAGTGATCACAGACAAATTTACAGGAAAATCAAGAGGTTTTGGTTTTGTTGAAATGCCTGACGAAAACCAAGCAAACAAAGCAATCGAAGCGCTCAACCAATCAGAAATTAATGGCATGACCATTAATGTGAATTTAGCAAAACCACGTGAAGAACGTCCACACAGAGAATTCAACAACAGTGGCCGTAATAGTGGCGGTTATGGCAATGATCGTCGCAATAACAGATGGTAATCCATTGACCGATAGCAAATAATGCTAAATAAAAAACCTCGATGCACATCGAGGTTTTTTATTTCATATCATGCCAATCAAAAATGAAAGGTCAACAAGTTCAGACACATTAAACGGTCATAATTTCTTTTTCTTTCAGCAAAAACAAATCATCAATTTTTTTGATGAATTTATCATGCACCTTTTGAATCTCACCTTCAATCTCTTTTCCTTCATCTTCAGGAAGTCCTTCTTTGATCGCTTTTTTTACTAAATCCATAGCATCACGACGCGCATTCCGAATGCTGACTTTGGACTCCTCGGCCTCATGTTTTGCTTGTTTTACTAACTGTTTTCTTCGCTCTTCAGTGACAATTGGCAATGACAAGCGAATCACTTCTCCATTGTTGACCGGTGTAATCCCAATTTCGGAAGCCATGATGGCTTTCTCAATCGGACCAATCATTGCTTTTTCCCACGGTTGAATGGTAATGGTCTTGGCATCAGGGGTGGTAATGGTAGCCACGGCACTGATAGGCACATGATTTCCATAATATTCGACATGTAAACCGTCTAAAATACGCGGATTCGCTTTACCTGCACGAATGTGAGCAAAGGTTTCGTCTAAGAAACTCACCGAAGCAGCCATTTTTGTTTCAGTTGATTTTAAAATTTGTTTTACGTCTGTCATACCCTTTGTTTTTTTGATATAAAATAATGTCACGTTAGATCGTGGGGGAAAATACATCAACACTTGATACTAAGCTGATTGAGCACAGCACGAATTTTTTCAAACGTTGTGATGGTAGTTGGCACTAAAGGCAATCGCAGTTTATTTTCAATCATGCCCATCACAGACAACATGCTTTTAATACCGGCCGGATTGCCATCAACAAACAACAGTCCGATGAGTTCGGTAAAGCGATGATGAATATCACGGGCCGCATCATACTGACCATTTAATGCCAACCGAACCATACGGCTAAATTCGTAAGGAAATGCATTCCCTATAACAGAAATAACGCCGACAGCTCCCAATGTAATTAATGGGAAAGTAATGCCGTCATCGCCAGAAATGACAACAAAATTATCAGGCTTATTCTTGATAATATCGTCGATTTGAGTAAAAATGCCTGAAGCTTCTTTGACTGCAATGATGTTTTTGAAATCGTTTGCTAATCGCAACGTAGTAGCAGCAGACATATTAACTCCCGTTCGTCCGGGAACATTATATAAAATGATTGGCAGATGAGAAGCCAGTGCAATGTGTCTGAAATGTTGATAAAGGCCTTCCTGAGACGGTTTATTATAATAAGGTGTTACCGATAAAATGGCATCGACTCCAGTTAAATCAGCATTTTGAATTTTATTGACCACCGCTTGCGTATTATTTCCTCCAATGCCTAACACAATAGGCAAACGGCCTGCATTGACTTTAATCACAAAACGAGTGATTTCCTCTTTTTCCTGCTCCGTCAACGTAGCTGTTTCTGCCGTCGTCCCAAGAACAACTAAATAATCGGTACCGTTTTTAATTTGATATTCTACCAATCGCTGAAGAGCATCAAAATCTATGGTCTCATCATTTTTAAAAGGAGTAATCAGGGCGACGCCCATTCCTGAAAATGAATTTTGTGTCATACTTATGAATCAAAAGAAAGTGCAAATGTACACTTTTTTTTCACTTTTCGGAATGCTTCATGGATATAAATATGTAACTATTCTTCTGTGAAAGCATTATAACTCTCATTTGCAATAAAAATAGCCTCAAAGCAACAAAATCAGTTCATTTCAGTAAACTCATTTTTTCTATAAAAAAAGAGGAATTGGTAAAATAGAATGATATCTTATTGATATTCTTTGCTTTATTTATATCCACCATTCATGATGACTTATACTACTGAAATAAATTGTATCTTTGTTGACAATATCAAGACTCATTCAATGCGTACTTTTCAATATGGATCAGTATGTTGATGAGCAAAGGAAGTATATTTTCATCAATGATATGGAACATAGTTTATACATTTACAACACATTAGGACGAAAAAAGGAACTTTTCATCCCCATTCATGAGCCAAACGTCGGTCTTTACGTCTGCGGACCAACTGTTTACGGTGATGCTCATTTAGGACATGCCCGACCAGCCATTACGTTTGATTTACTATTTCGTTATTTGAAGTACTTGGGATATAAAGTACGATATGTCAGAAACATCACAGATGTAGGACATTTAGAAAATGATGCGGACGAAGGAGAAGATAAAATAGAAAAAAAAGCTCGCTTAGAACAACTGGAGCCCATGGAAATCGTTCAGTTTTACACCAACCGCTATCATGAAGCGATGAATGCGATGAATGTAATTCCGCCCAGCATCGAACCAAGCGCGTCGGGTCATATTATTGAACAAATTGAATTTGTAAAAAAAATTCTTAAAAACGGCTATGCATACGAAAGTAACGGATCGATTTATTTTGATGTAGAAAAATATAATCAACACCATCATTACGGAAAACTGTCAGGAAGAAATATAGAAGAAGTCCTGGAAGCAACACGGGCTCTTGAAGGTCAGGAAGAAAAAAGAAAATCATTCGATTTTGCACTATGGAAAAAAGCCGGACCGGAACATATCATGCGTTGGCCATCACCCTGGAGTGACGGATTTCCGGGTTGGCATTTAGAGTGCTCCACGATGGGAACTAAGTATTTGGGAGAAACTTTTGACATTCACGGAGGCGGAATGGATTTAATGTTTCCTCATCACGAATGCGAAATAGCGCAATCAACTGCAGCTTTAGGGCATGAATCGGTTCATTACTGGATGCACAACAACATGATTACCATTAATGGTCAGAAAATGGGAAAATCATTAGGCAATTTCATAACATTGGAAGAACTTTTCAACGGAACTCACCCTTTGCTAAGCCAAGCTTACTCGCCAATGAGCATCCGATTTTTCATTTTACAGGCTCATTACCGCAGTACGCTCGATTTCAGCAACGAAGCATTGCAGGCAAGCACCAAAGGCTATATGAGGTTAATGGACAGCTACCAACGACTGCAAAAATTGCAACCGGCAGCATCTTCAACGGTTCAAACAAAAGAATTAAAATCATTGTGCGAAAATGCCATGAATGATGATTTGAACAGTCCGGTCGTCCTTGCTCATCTTTTTGAAGCAGCTAAAACGATCAATTCCATTTATGACGGACATGACAGCATCACAGAATCCGATCTAAACGAGCTAAAACAGACCATGAAGATTTTTATTGAAGACATTTTGGGATTAGTTCCTGAGACAAACAATGATTCAAAAAAATCGGATGCCTTATCCAAAGCCGTAGATCTTCTATTATCCATGCGAATGGAAGCCAAAGCAAACAAAGATTGGGCTACCGCTGACAAAATCCGAAATCAATTAACTGCATTGGGATTTGAGATCAAAGACACCAAAGACGGATTTGAATGGAAATTGCCATAAATTCCAAAAGCCATCATATCGGCATTGAAAAATACGATGAAGGAGCACGCCACACCCTGATGACAAGGAAACATGGAGAGCTCGACGCCATTCAGAAAAATCAGGCAACAAAAAGAAATCAAGCAAGAAGAGTGATTTTGTGATTTTATGTTAAATATCTATCGAAAAAAATTGCAGCTCATTTCAATAGCAAGATAATTGCTACTTTTGTATCAATTTTTTCATCAAGAAAAAACAGACGACACATTCGTATGCTAAAATAAAAATAGAAGCTGAAAAGGTTTACCAATGAATCAAAAAACGATTGCTTTTCTGATACTGCTTATGGTAAGTCAATGGATGCATGCTCAAGTTTTTGAGCACACTATTGAAATAGGGCCAACCATTGGTTCTTCTTTTTATCTTGGTGAAGCAAACCAAACCTTATTCAAAAATAGTCAGTTCACGCTCGGAGGAGTGATCCGATACCCGCTGAATACGCGATTTGCTCTGAGTTTAGAAGCATTAGCCGGAAATTTCAGCGGTAAATTTACAGATGCAGATCAACAAAAATGGGAATTTAAGAACTCATTCTTTTTCACCAGTGCACACGTCGAATTTAATTTTTTCTCGTATGATCAATACAACTTAGCTCTTGAAAGTTCGACCATCGATCCATATATCCTCGGGGGTTTAGGGATTGTCTCCTATCAAACATCGGGAACGCCGGTTTTAACAGGAGGATTAGGCATTAAATTCAAATTGAATAAACGTTGGGATGTGAATTGTCAATGGACATTAAATAAATCATTCGCCGATAATTTAGAAGGCGCACCTTTATTAAACAATCCTTATCAACTCAATAAATCGAGTTTTTTGAACAACGATTATTTTTCGGTGCTTTCAGTATCAATTACTTTTGCATTCTACACTCAGAGGTGTCCATGCAGAACAGGAATTTTACAAGGTTTATAAGAACAAGAAAATGGGAAAATCGTTGCTGGATCAGATAGACAAAACTCGATTGCCGGTTCATGTAGCCATTATCATGGATGGAAACGGCAGATGGGCATTAAAACAGGGTCGCAATCGTGTTTTTGGTCATCAACAAGCTCTCAATGCCGTGCGTGAAATTACCGAAGCGGCATCAGAACTCGGAATAAAATATTTGACCTTATACACGTTTTCCATGGAGAATTGGGAACGCCCAAGCGACGAAATCAATGCCTTAATGGAACTTTTGGCCAATTCGATTGAAAAAGAAACACCATCACTCCATAAAAACAAGGTTCGCCTCATGGCTATTGGCGATGAAGAACGACTTCCGACCAAAGCCCAAAAAAAATTAAATAAATCCATTCAATTAACAGCCAACAACACCGGATTAACTTTAATATTGGCATTAAGTTATTCTGCCCGATGGGAAATCGTTCATGCAGCAAAATCTATTTTTAAAGAATTGTCAACGAATCAACTATCCATTAATGACATTGATGAAAAGACGTTTGCATCCCATTTAACCACGAAAAACATTCCTGATCCCGATTTATTGATCAGAACAAGCGGCGAAATACGAATCAGTAATTTTCTGCTCTGGCAATTAGCCTACTCAGAACTCTATTTTACAGAAACGTTATGGCCTGATTTTAAGAAAGAGGATCTTTATAAAGCCATTTTTGAATATCAAACGCGCGAACGAAGATTTGGAAAAACCGGCGAGCAACTTAAACAACCCAATCGCTAAAGATCCGAGAATTGCCCACTCATCTAAAACCAGCTTATGTTAAAACGAACCATTATTACGTTATTTACTTTATTGATCACATTCATCACATTTGGTCAAAATGAGAACACATCCGCCTTGGATAAGGCCGATACTTCAAAAATCATTACGACACCGGTGATCCAATACACCACAAATCCGAAAGAATATGAAATTGCAGGAATCAATGTAACAGGATCAACCACTTACGAAAATTACGTCATTATTGGTTTTTCAGGCCTTGCGGTGGGTGAAAAAATTAAAGTTCCAGGTGATGAAATAACCGATGCTGTTAAACGGTTTTGGAAACAAGGGCTTTTCTCCGAAGTGAAAATTTTAGCGTCCAAAATTGAAGGGAATAAAATTTGGTTAACCATTGACTTAAAACAGTTGCCTCGTATTTCGCAAGTCAATTACAATGGCATTCCAAAATCATACGTCGATGATGTTTCACCTAAAATTGGCATTGTAAAAGGCGGCCAAATGACACCAAACCTACGAGACAAAGCCGTTGAAATTTTAAAAAAATACCTTCTGGACAAAGGATTTCGATATGCCACCGTCAACGTGGTCGAAAAAGATGACCCCGATCAAAAAGGAATGACCATTGTCGATATAAACGTGGACAAAGGACCTGTTGTCAAAGTAAACAAGATTTTCCTGACCGGCAACAAAGCGTTAACGTATCATCAAGTGGTTGGTGCCATGAAAAAAACCAATGAACCAACGCTGCTTAATTTATTCAAAACAAAAAAATTCGTTGATGCTAACTTCGAGGCAGACAAAAAGTTAATCGTCAAAAGATACAATGATAAAGGCTTTCGCGATGCTGCTGTTGTGTGGGACAGCATCGCCAAGGTAGGAAACAACAAAGTGAATGTTTACCTGAAAGTACATGAAGGCCAGCGCTATTATATTCGATCCATTACCTGGGTTGGCAATACGGTTTATCCATCACAATATTTAAGCTTAGTGTTAGGCATTAAACCCGGCGATGTTTACAATGCCAAATTATTGGATGATCGCTTGAACACTGACGATGACGCTATTTCAAAACTGTATAAAAACAAAGGATATCTCTTTATGAGTGTCGATCCCATTGAAGCAAACACATCAAACGACTCGATCGATTTTGAAATGCATATCTACGAAGGGAAACCGGCTACTATTAACAATGTCACTATCAGCGGAAACACCCATGTCTATGAGAATGTTATCCGTCGCGAAATGTTTGTTCGCCCGGGTCAGTTATACAATGAATCGGACATTACCCGTACCATGCGACAATTAGCTCAAATGGGAAATTTTGAACAAGAAAAACTGATTCCTGATATTCAACCGAATCCGGATGACGGGACTGTTGACATTGGCTGGCCTTTAGTATCCAAATCCAACGATCAAATTGAATTTTCTGCCGGATGGGGCCAAACCGGAGTCGTAGGAAGCTTATCCTTAAAATTCAGCAATTTCGCTATTCAAAATTTATTCAAACCATCAACTTATCGATTTGTCCCGGAAGGCGAAGGTCAAACATTTTCCATTTCGGCACAAACGAATGGAAGCTATTATCAGGCATATAGCATAAACTTCGTTGAACCTTGGTTGGGTGGAAAACGTCCTAACTCATTGTCGGTTTCTGCTTACTACTCTATTCAAACAGGTGTCAGCAACAGCTATGCAAGTTACATGAACAACTACTACAACAACTATTATGCCAGTAGCATGTATGGTTATAATCCATACAGTTCAAGTGCATTAAGCTATCAGGCAGACCCAACGAAATACATCCACACGTTTGGTCTTTCAGCAAGCTGGGGGAAACGTTTAAAATGGCCGGATGACTATTTCCAACTTAATTTAGGATTGGAATTTCAACATTATGCTTTGAGCAATTGGGATTATTTCTTAATGAAAAACGGAACCTCCAACTTAGCCAGCATGAACGTGGTGTTAAGCCGCAACTCGATTGATAATCCGATCTTTACAAGAACAGGATCAACCTTTTCATTGTCAGGCCAATTTACACCACCGTATTCACTGTTTTCTCCGCATAAAGACTACAGCAATATGACAGATGCTCAGGCTTATAAATGGGTAGAATTTTACAAAATAAAATTCGCTTCCAAAATGTTTGTGCCGCTTTCTGCCTCTGAACATCCATTTGTGTTAATGGCACGAGCAGAATATGGGTTCTTGGGATATTACAACAAAAATCTTCAATCACCTTTCGAAACCTTCTATATGGGTGGTGACGGAATGACCGGCTATACAACATACGGCACCGAAACAATCGGATTACGTGGATATGAAAATGGTTCTTTGACGCCAATCTCAACATATCGAGGACAAACAGGACAAATGGGATACGTCTATTCTCGAATCGGAGCCGAAATTCACTATCCGTTGCTGTTACAACAAACTACCAACATCTATGCACTGGCCTTTTTTGATGCTGGAAACTGTTGGAGTTCATTCAACCAATTCAATCCATTTGACTTAAAGCGATCCGCCGGTGTTGGGGTTCGTATTTTTCTTCCCATGTTTGGATTGCTTGGCATCGACTGGGGTTATGGATTTGACCCGATTAACGGATCGAAACAGTACAGTGGAAGTCACTTCCATTTTGTTATTGGACAAGAATTTTAATCCATTCACTTTTTAAATGATTATTGTCAACGGAGAAAAACCTATTCAGGAGCATGAAAATGTTTTATAAGAGGACGTGAACAAAGGGAGAAAGTTAATTCTCATCACTAAAGCAAGAAACGGAAGACATAAGCTTATTAAGCTGCTAATAGTTAATTCAATAAAACAACTTTCGGAGTTCTCCGGTTGAGCAACTAGTCGATGAGTTCCTGACCCTCTCGGCATTAAAATTAAAAATAGACGTATGAAGTCTTTTTCGAAAATAGTAATTATACTGCTTTTATCCTTCTTTTCGATTCATCACACAGAAGCACAGAAGTTTGCAGTGGTCGATATGAATTACATCATGAAACACATCCCTGCAGTTGAAGCAGCCAATGATCAATTGAACTTGCTATCCAAAAAATGGCAGGCAGAAATTGATGCGGCAAATCAAAATGCTCAGAACATGATCAAAGCATATCAAACTGAAGTGGTTTTTTTATCGTCGGACATGAAAACGAAGCGTGAAAATGAGATCACAACGCAGGAAAAAGCTGTTCAAAATCTTAAAACAAAATATTTTGGACCCGACGGAGAACTGTTTAAGAAAAGGGAAAGTTTAATCAAACCGATTCAAGATGAAATTTATAACGCCATCCAATCCATCTCGTCCGATAAGGGTTATCAATTAATATTGGATAAATCATCAGCTACCAACATCATTTTTTCATCTCCCAAATTGGACATCAGCGATGAAGTGCTTTCCAAACTTGGATATTCAAAATAAATATGTACATTTGTCACTCATTTTTTAATCTCAAAAATTCAATTCGTTATGTTTAAAAAATTTTTAGTTCTGATTCTTTTATTTGCCCCTTTATCTCTTTTTGCTCAATACAAATTTGGGGAATTGAACACACAAGACATCTACAATGCTATGCCTGAAAAGGCTAAAATTGAAAAAACATTGCAAGACTTAGCCAACACCTATCAAACGCAATTAACTCAAATGAGAGACGAATATAATCGTCGGGTTAAACAATTTGTCGATCAACGCGATAGCATGCCACCGGCTATTCAACAAGCTCGTCAAAGTGAAATTGCCGATATGGAACAACGCATCAGCACGCTGAACGAAACGGCTCAAAATGATTTACAAAAGAAACAACAAGAATTGATCCAACCGGTGGTCGATAAAATCAAAAAAGCCATTGATGAAGTAGGTCAAGAAAACGGATTCACGTATATCTTTGATTTGCAAGTTCCTGCCATCGTTTATCATTCCGATCAAACCGTGGATGTAACTCCGCTGGTATTAAAAAAATTGGGCATCACTCCTGGTGCAACTCCTACTCCTGCTCCAGCTGCTACCACTACTCCATCTAAAGGGAAAACAAAATAAAATCATTGCTTCGTTAGTTAGCACAAAAAAAAGCTGTCGTTGACAGCTTTTTTTTGTGCTAACTAATTGATGATAAGCCCACTATTACGAAAACGCTAACGAACGAATTTGTTTAAAAAAGTCATTCCCTTTATCATCAACTAAAATAAAAGCAGGAAAATCAACCACTTCGATTTTCCAAATAGCCTCCATCCCCAATTCAGGATAAGCCAGACATTCAATGTGTTTTATATTTTCTTTGGCCAGTATGGCAGCAGGACCGCCGATTGATCCTAAATAAAATCCGCCGTGCTTTTTACAGGCATCTGTTACTTCCTGACTACGATTTCCTTTGGCAATCATGATCATGCTGCCACCGTGCTCTTGAAACAAATCAACATATCCATCCATTCTACCGGCGGTAGTCGGCCCCATTGATCCACAGGCCATCCCTTCAGGTGTCTTTGCGGGACCAGCATAATAAACCGGATGATCTTTAATGTAGGAAGGGAGTTCTTCTCCTCGATCAAGTTTTTCTTTTAATTTGGCATGTGCAATATCTCGTGCCACTACGATAGTTCCTGTCAGTGATAAAAACGTAGAAACCGGATAACGAGACAGCTCGGCCAAAACCTCTTTCATTGGCCTATTCAAATTAATTGGAACTCCTTTTAATCGACCTTCACCTTGTCTAAATTTGTCAGGGATTAATCGACCCGGATGAGCATCCAGTTGTTCCAACCAAATGCCGTCTTTATTAATTTTCGCTTTCACATTTCGATCAGCGCTACATGAAACTCCCATCCCCACCGGACATGAAGCTCCATGACGTGGCAAACGAACAACGCGAATGTCGTGAGCATAATATTTTCCGCCAAACTGAGCACCCAAACCAAGTTGTTGAGCCGCACGCAATAATTTCTCTTCCAAGTCAATGTCTCGAAAAGCTCGACCATACTCGTTCCCTGACGTTGGTAATGAATCCAGATACTTTGCTGATGCTAATTTAACTGTTTTAAGGCACGCTTCGGCAGATGTTCCTCCAATCACAAACGCAATATGATAAGGTGGACAGGCAGCCGTTCCCAATGTCTTCATTTTTTCAATCAGAAATTGCTCTAACTTTTCGGGATTCAACAACGCTTTTGTTTCTTGAAATAAATAGGTTTTATTGGCAGAACCACCTCCTTTGGCCAAAAAAAGAAACGAATATTCCATCCCTTCCGTGGCATAAATATCAATTTGCGCCGGTAAATTAGTTCCGCTATTTTGTTCGGTGTACATATCCAACGCAACCGTTTGTGAATAGCGAAGATTTTCCTTCGTGTAAGTTTCAAAAATTCCTTTTGAAAGAAAAGCTTCATCCTTGCAACCTGTCCAAACCTGTTGTCCTTTCTTTCCGATGACAATAGCAGTGCCGGTATCCTGACAAAAAGGTAACTGTCCTTCGGCTGCAATTTCAGCATTCAACAACATGGTCAACGCAACAGCACGATCGTTTTCACTAGCTTCTGGATCGGATAATATTTTACTAACTTGTTCATTATGAGCTGGCCTTAACTTAAAGGAAACTTCTCTTAACGCCGTTTTGGATAAAAATGAAAGGGCCTCAGGATCCACTTTGAGCATTTCATGCCCTTCGAAATTGGACACAGAAACAAAATCTGTCGTTAACAGTGAATAACGGGTGTCATCCTTTCCCAAAGGAAATGGCTCTTGATAATAAAATTCTTTACTTGACATAATAAATTGTTTTATAGATAGTTATTATTACATTATTCTCATAAGAGTTTCAAGGTTACTTGCTTCAAAGATAAAAAAGTTTTGCCAGACCATCGCTAATTAAAGAATTATTTATTTAATAAAATCAGCCGGTAGATTCGTGCAAAGAATAAATATTCTTAAAAATCATCCGATTTCTTGTTCGTATTTGGAATGATGTGAAAATGAAATTATCTTTGCATTGTATTATTATATTAATACACTAAAAGTATGATTTATGATTCAATTTACAAATGTAGCCTTTAGCTATCAAAGAGATAAAAAAGTGTTTGATGAAATGAATATTCATTTCGATCACGGCAAAATTTATGGATTATTGGGAGAAAATGGCGTAGGGAAAACCACATTTCTACGGTTAACGGCCGGATTATTGTTTCCGGATCAAGGCACCATTGATATCATGGGATTTAGCCCTAAAAAACGCAATCCTGAATTTTTAAGTTCCCTGTTTTACCTGCCTGAAGAGTTTGATTCGCCTCATGAAGTCATCATGAATTTTGTCATACGAAACGGCTCATTTTATCCTTCATTCAACGTCGATCAGTTCAAAACCTACATGGATCAATTCGGAGTAGATCTGAATAAAAAATTTACCGAACTCTCGTTCGGACAAAAAAAGAAGGCATTGATATCCATGGCATTAGCACTGAACACGTCCATTTTGTTGTTGGATGAACCTACCAACGGGCTGGATATTCCTTCGAAAAGTATTTTTCGCAGACTGATAGCACAAGTGTCCGACGAAAACAAATGCATCATCATTTCCACCCATCAGGTCAGAGATTTAGAACTATTGATAGATCCGATCGTCATTTTAGAACGGAATCAAGTCTTACTGAACGACTCTGTGGAATCGATCACACAAAAATTGCTGTTCAGCGTCGAATCAACCATTCCAACAGATGCACTATATTATGAACCGACGTTGGGAGGCTACCATGTTATTTCGATCAATCACAACGGCATCGAAAGCAAACTGAACATCGAATTATTGTTTAATGCCGTCATTGCCAATCGGGACTATTTTAAGAACGTTTATCCAATTGCTAAGTAACAAGACAAAAGAAAAACTAACGAATATGAACACACCTTTCAACCTGTCACGATACGCTCGTCTGGTGGCTGCTGAAACACAACAATTTCGCAAACATTACCTTTATTTTGGAGCCACTGTCATTCTCTTGGCCTTGCTCAATCAACACGTAGAGAATAATGCATTTTCGGCTATTTCAGTCATCATTCTGCTTATTGCTCCTTTCATCTTTTACAATCATGTCTATCATTCTGTTAAAGGCGTAATGTACACCATGCTACCGGCATCCAATGCGGAAAAAATGGCTGCCTGCTGGACACAATGCGTCATCATTTTGCCACTTTTTTTATGGATCATTTGGTTCATTCTTCGCGTGATCAATCATGTTGTTCATCCGGAAGATGTCAGTTCCTTTATAAATGTAAATGCCACTATTTCAAATTATTGGAATGCCATATCAGCCCAATCGGTAGCCATTTTTGCAGTCATGGCATTTCGAAGAAGGAAATGGCAAACATTGATTGCCATTTTATTTGTCATTGCCATCATCGGCACCATTATTGGGATCAGTTGGCTGCATGCTTTTCAACAATATTCTGAAAATCTTCCATTTGAATGGACCACCAAACCATGGGTATTTCATTACGCTGAAATCATTTTGATACTTATATTTCCCTTTGGATTTTGGCTCGTCTCCTATTTCAAACTGGAGGAACAAGAACTTTGATTGACCAGATCAAAGCATACAAACAAAAAAATTATAAACGAAAGCTCATGGAATTCAACAATAACAAACCTATTTACTTGCAAATTGCAGATTATATTTGCGATAACATAGTAAACGGAACATGGAAAGAAGAAGAACGCATCCCATCGGTCCGTGAATTAGGTTCGGATTTACAAGTCAATCCAAACACGGCCATGCGCACTTTTGAATATCTTCAAAATAAGCACATTATTTTCAATAAGCGCGGCATCGGTTATTTTGTCGCCCCTAATGCTACCAATGAAGTTGCCCAACTGCAACGCGATGAATTCTTTAATGAACAATTGCCGCACGTTTTTAAAACCATGCAATTGTTGCATATTTCATTTGAAGAATTGCTCCAGCATTACGAACAATTTCAGCACAATCAATTGGAAGCCAAATAATGTGCCTATTTAACGGACAGATCAATGAAAAAAAAACATTGCTGTTATTAAAACATTGCCATTCAACAAAATAATCACACAGCAAAACAATCTATTGATTCAAAAACGACTTAAAACAACATCCAATTCAATCGTAACACGTATGAATGCATCCTTTATTAAAACAATAAGCGAACCGATGAAGAAAAAAAGCAACATCGCTTTGTTGATCATTTTTCTTTTACTAATCAGTATTCCGATCGTGGGGTTTTTATCGTTAAAACACCGAACAAAAAATGGACCAACCTTTTATGAATATTTCTATCAAACCTATTCACCTCAACAACAATCATCTCACTACAATATTCAGATTGTCTATGATGTGAATCAATCATCAAAACATAGCCAATATGATTCAACCAATCAAACACAATAACATGCACACAAATAACGTCATCCGATTGGATCAACTTGATGCATCATCATAATAAACACATATCATTCTCAAACTTTGTAGGAAATAAGCCATAAAAATACTTATAATCAAGGAAATAAATATTTTGGCGAGTTCCATCCACTCTTAATAAATAAAAACGCATGAAAACTTTTTTAATTTTATTCCTCTCGTTACTGATATTCCCATTTTTTGCTTTTTCGCAAAATGCCACATCAAAATATGAAGTGAAAGGACAAGCGGTTGATTCTCTTTCGGGAGAAACGATCCCTTACGTAACCTGTTCTGTAGTCAAGGCAGAAAATCCCAAACAAGTCATTGCCCGATTTGCGAGCGATGTCAATGGAGAATTTACCGGAACCCTGAAAACACCCGGGAGATACCTCATTGTAGTCTCCTTTGTAGGCAAAACATCAGCCATTAAAAGGTTTGACCTCAGCAACAGTCATCCCATAGCTCAGCTTGGGAAAGTTTTGATGAGCGACAATCAGCACCTGAAAGAAGTGGTGGTCGTTGCAACAAAACCATTGATTAAAGCCGATGTGGATAAAATTTCATACGATGTACAGCAAGATCCTGAATCCAAAGCTTCAACTGCCCTCGACATGCTTCGAAAAGTTCCCATGGTAACTGTTGACGGACAAGATAATATTCAATTGCAAGGTTCGTCCAATTTTAAAATCTATCTAAACGGCAAACCATCTAATCTGTTTAGCAACAATCCGTCACAAATTCTGAAAAGTTTTCCTGCCAATATGATCAAAACCATTCAAGTGATCACTCAGCCTGGGGCTAAATATGATGCTGAGGGAGTTGGTGGCATTATCAACATTGTGACCGTTCAAAATTCAAACACAAACGGATATTCGTTGACCGTCAACGGTCAAACTTCCTCTCGCGGTTCATACGGAGGAGGCGTCAATTTAGCTTTTCAAAAAGGAAAATGGAGTTTCTCGGGAAACTATAATTATTCTTATTTTGCTCAGCCACATGTCACTACCACCTCAACACGCGATGTTAAACCGATGAATGGCATCATCGTCGGATACGCTCATGCAAGTCAAGTTGCCACTGTTAATAATTCGACTCCCGCACAATTTGGCAACGGACAGTTAAGCTATCAAATGGACACCCTTAATCTTTTCTCTGTGTCATTCAACCGTCAATACGGGCGACAACGAAGTGCCACAACCGCTTCGACCATCGATCAGGATGTTAATGATGCTACCGTATTTGGATACAATCAAAACAGTTTACAACATTCCACATGGGGTTCAACGGACGTAGAAGCTGACTATCAACACACATTCCGAAAAAAAGGAGAAAACCTTACGGCGTCGTACAAATTCAGCAACACTCCAAACAACAGTAATTACAATGCTGTGAATGATCATTTTTCGGCTTTAATTACTCCGCAGCCGGGATTGGCAAACACCAGCATCAGCGACAACAACGCTTATACAAATGAGCATACCGCTCAGATTGATTTTACGGATCCTTTAGGCAAAAAACAGACGTTGGAAATGGGGGCAAAATTCATCAGACGCATTAACAACAGCTATACCACCGACCATAACATCTATTATTTATTCTCAAATAATGCATATTCATTGTTGCCCGACAGCATTGACAACACCAGTTTTGATCAACAACAATCCATTATGGCGGGTTACGTCACATACAGTGCAAATTGGAAAAAGATTGGATTGAAAATCGGCTCACGTTATGAATACACCTGGCAAAACGGATTCTTCAACAACATTGATTCCACCAGCCAGTTCAATCAACATTACGGAATTTTGGTGCCATCAGGCGCAATCACTTTTACATTAGCTCCGATGCAAACCTTACGTCTCGGCTATGACATGCGCATTCAACGTCCTGGCATCGGCTATTTGAATCCCTATGTCAATCGACGTGATCCCAATTACATCAACTACGGAAATCCCGCTTTGAATCCCGAAAAAAGCAACAACATCACCTTCGGATACAGCAATTTCTCATCCAAATACAACCTTAGCGCCGAATTGAGTTATACGTTTGTCAACAATGCCATTGTTCAATATACCGGCCTTTTACCCAACAGTTCCGTTCAATACACCACATATGGAAACATTGGACACAACAACCAACTTTTTCTGAATGTTTTTGGCAGCTATCGAGGGTTAAGCTGGTTAAATATTTACATGAATGGAAATATCGGACATGTTAACATGAAAAGCAATGACATCAACCTCCAAAGCATGCAAAACAGTGGCTACACCGGCCATGTCTTTCTTGGCGGGTCATTTATTTTTCCAAACGATTATCGTTTGAGTGTGGGTGGTGGAGCTAACCTGCCCCAAGTAAATCTTCAAGGAAGTCAATCGTCTTTTTTCTTCTCCTACATGGCGATATCCAAAGATCTGTTGAAAAAACATTTAACGCTATCTTTGGTCGGTGTTGTTTTGCCAAAACAACACATTTACATCAATACACATGCAACTTATTTTGATCAACATACGGATGTCCATATTTATCCGCCTTGCGAATTGCGTTTCAATGTTTCTTATCGCATTGGAAGTCTTAATTCGCAGGTGAAAAAGCCCAAATCAACCATCAACAATAATGATCTGAAAATGCAACAACCCGATACAGGTGTCGGAACAACTCCCAACATTTCATAGTCATCACTTTTCTCAGCAGAAAGAGGTAGAAGGATTCATCATCCAACTACCTCTTTTTTTTGAAAATTAAATGGTGATACATTTTTTCTGTGTTATTACCCATAAGAGTTACCGCCAATTTACGCGAAAAAAAACGATGCATAAAAAAAGAAGCAAGCCTGTTCCCTTTTCCAACAATCACCGAAGGCCGTTTGCCTAAATGACGAAAACAGGCAAGAGGAATCTCATCAGGCGCCTGGACACGAGGAGCAAAAATAGATGTACCTTCAGGCATGGTGAGCAAATAATTGGGCGTGGCTGTTGCTCCTGCACAACAAGCAATCACATCAACGCCACGACGTTTCCATTCAAACCAAAGACTCTCACCCAATACTAAATTGAAGGCTTTGGATGAAGCATACATGGACAAGAAACCACTTCCTTGAAATCCGGCTAAGGACGACATCAGGATAAAAGCACCTCGACCTCTGCTTAGCATTTCGGCACCCCACTCATGAAGCATGCGAACCGGCGTTCGAATGTTCACACTGATCAACGTATCATGCTGATCAAAAGAATTTTCAATAAACGAACCGATGTACGAAACAGCAGCGTTGTAAACAATTAAATCAATCGGTTTTCCTCTTAACGCTTGCTTTACAAAAGGCACCACATCTTCATTGGATAAATCACAAGGAATACACATCACTTGAACATGATATTCATTCTTTAATTGATTCCCAAATTGCGTCAGCGTATCGGCATGACGTGCCAACAGCACAAGATTCATTCCGGCCTTTGCCAAATAAGTGGCAAAAGCAGCACCAATGCCTTCTGAAGCGCCTGCGACCATCGCAGTTTCACCATACTTTTCTTTTAAATTTCTCATACATTTATCATTTTACTATTCATCCTTCGACGTATGCCAATCCACCAATAGCACTTTGCAACCGCCCTAAGCACTTCATTTCTGGATCAATAAAAAAATCACTCAAAAATCAACTTACTCATTCAATCCAATCCGTTTTTTGCTAGTTCTGCTCGCCAAACTAATCCGACTCACAGCACATGTTCCATGAGACAAACACGAATGAACGACTGAAAAACATCATGTTAACCGAAAGAAGTAAATCAAAAAATCATCAAAATCGGACACTCCCACACAAAAATGAAATAAAAAAAAATCAAGAAAAACAACGATCAGTCAACATTTTATAAACTTCAAACAACGCAATTGCTGATTGAACAACCGCCATTGGCTAAAAAAATTTTTAATCAATAAAAGTACTAAAAAACTTCAAAAAACAATGCACAGAAAAATGCAGAGCACTTTCAAACTCCATTTGATTCCTCGTCTTCATACGTTTTGTTTTATTTTTTTACAGTGCAGAAAGTTCACAAAAAAAATGAAGATCAAAATGCATAAACCAATTGAACGAGGTGCACGGATATCAAAATAAAATAGTATGTTTGAAAATTGATTTTTTAAACCTAATTTATTTGATATATGCCTACAAACATGTCACTTAAACCAAATCCATTAGAACAATATCTTGAAAAACCGGCTCAGGAATTCACCAAGCAAGACATCATAAAATACATTGAAGAAAATGGCATTAAAATGCTAAATTTCAGATATATTGGTGGCGACGGAAAATTAAAATGTTTAAACTTTGTGATCAGCGGCAAGGAACATCTTGATTCGATTCTGAGCAGTGGTGAGCGGGTGGATGGTTCCAGCCTTTTCCAACACATTGATGCCCAATCAAGTGATTTATATGTCGTCCCTCGTTATCGAACAGCATATCTCAATCCTTTTGCGGAAATTCCGACGATGGATCTTTTATGTTCCTTTTTCGACAAAAACGGAGATCCGCTGGAAAGTTCACCCGAATACATCATGCAGAAAGCCGTTCAGGTTTTAAAGGAGAAAACAGGGTTTGACATAGAAACCATGGGCGAACTGGAATATTACATCATCAGTCCGAAAGATGAGTTATACCTTGGTGAAAATCAACATGGCTATCATGAATCAACTCCATTTGCAAAATGGGAACATCTCCGCACTGAAGCAATGTATGCCATTGCACAAGCCGGCGGAAAAATTAAATATGGCCATTCGGAAGTTGGCAATTTCACGGACGAACACTTTTTGTACGAACAAAATGAGATTGAGTTTTTGCCGACGACTCCTGAAAATGCTGCCGATCAACTTCTCATTGCCAAATGGATCCTGCGCACGTTAGCTGCCAAGTACAATGTTTCGGTCACTTTTGCACCCAAAATATCGATTGGCAAAGCAGGAAGTGGGTTGCATATTCACTCCAGACTGATGAAAGACGGCAAAAACCAACTCATTCAGGATGGGCATCTCACCGAAGCAGCTTATCGAATGATCGCCGGCTATTTAACACTGGCTCCTTCGCTGACCGCTTTTGGGAACACCACACCGACTTCCTATTTCAGATTAGTCCCCAATCACGAAGCACCGACAACCATTTGCTGGGGCGATCAAAACCGTTCGGCATTGGTACGTGTTCCGTTAGGATGGACAACTCAAAAATCAATGGCATTGCAAGCCAATCCGTTGGAAACGGAAAATGCTCACGATTTTTCTCAAAAACAAACCATTGAAATACGAAGTCCGGATGGATCGGCCAATGTCTATTTGCTGATGGCAGGATTGGCCGTGGCAGCTCGTCACGGATTTGAAATGGAAGATGCGCTCAAAATCACTGAAGAAAAATACGTCCGTGGCAATGTATTTCATGAAGAACAACATAACCCAACTCATGCCTTGACTCATCTGCCCCAATCTTGTCATGAATCGGCTTTAAGACTCGATGAACAGCGCGCTATTTATGAAAAATACGGTGTATTCGATCGTTTTATGATCGATGGAACAATCAAAATGCTTCGTTCCTATCAGGATGAAAATTTACGAAACGCTGTGGAAGGAAACAACAAAGAAATCATGCAATTTGTCCGACAATATTTTCACTGTGGATAAACAAACTGAATCAGCCGCAATGTGAATTTCGTCTTTGTCAAAACAGCAGGTCGAAAGAAGGTCATCTCAGGAAGAAAAAGGCCAATCCAACAATTTTCTTTCTCCGGTTAACTTTTGAAGTTCGGTGATGTCCTGCGTGATTTCCAAAACGCCTCGATATTGGTTATCGGCATCTCGAACAGCCAAATAGGTAATATAGATGAATCGATCATGCAAGTGCAGCCAAAATTCAGCCGATGATTGATCTCCTTTTCGAAAAGCGTCGATAATGCGATTGACAATTTCGACGCTTTCATGAGGATGACAGTTTTGGACTGTTCGGCCAATGATGGAACGCGTCCGCATAAAAACCCGTTTGGAAGAGTTAGAATAAAATTGAACCTTGTCATTTTCATCCACATAGGTCAAATCAACGGGCAAATACCGAAAAATTAATTCAAGTTGCGAAAGCGACAGTATCCCGGAAGAAAGATGCACCATGAAGTGATGCAATGACTCGTCCAATGGCGTCGAAGGCATGACATCCTCAGGATGACTAAACGGAAAATCAAGCGTGTCATTGCTCATCAACATCTCAACAAAAACAGAAGGATCAATGGTTTGAATCAAATGCGGAATCAAAATCTTTTCCTCTCGAAATCGAATGGCATAAATATCAAAAAAAAGAGCTCCCATGAGTGAATTAAATCGTTTGATATCCATGGACTCTTGGGACAACATTTCCAACAATGTCTTGATGTTTCGAACAATATCATCGTGAATAGACCACATGACACGCACACATCGAAAATCATGCCAATACATTTCAATCGTTGGAAATAACACTTGTTCGATCAAAGCATAATACGATTTCACTTTTGAAATTTCCGTCAGCAAAAGCATTAATTCCTGTTTTGTTTCCTGATTTTGTGGAGTTGTCACCAATTGCTTAATCAATGGACGAGCTGACGAAACCAACCGAATAAGCTCCTCATTGTTGGCTGTCATCCAATATAGAAAAGAATCTTTTTTCAATGGAGGAATCACCGCCCGGCTTAAAGGTTCAAAAACAGTGTTGATCACTTTGCTGATCAGCGGTTTCAGTTCATCCATGGACAGATTGGATTTCACCACCTCATCAACCCATGCAATGACATCCGCAGACTGAATGAAGTTCAACTGTTCACGATGATTTTTAATGAAAGATGAAGGTTGATTTTGAAGGCGAATGACTTCGCCCAATTGCATCAGCAACTCAAAGTGCTCCACCTGATGATTTGAAATGTTTGACATAACAACGCAAATAACGTGAAATAAAACTGCTACATGATTGATCTCCCTAAATCAAGGATTGACAAGAAGCGAAGCAATTTTGTTTTCCAATTTCAACAAGTCTTCCGTAAACTTACGAATGCCTTCAGCCAGTTTTTCAGTTGCCATGGCGTCTTGATTCAAATTCCATCGAAATGATTTTTCATCGAGGCTGCAAAGCGAAAGATCCATGGTTTTGGCACGTTCGGTATCCAATTTTCTCTCCAAAACACCCTCTTTCGACTGCAATTCCTGAAGCAATGAAGGAGAAATGGTGAGAAAATCACAACCCGCCAACTCAATAATTTCACCAATATTTCTGAAACTTGCGCCCATGACGACGGTTTGATAATTAAATTTTTTGTAATAATTATAAATTGCAGTAACCGACTGAACTCCCGGATCTTCCGCAGGAGCAATAAACTCCACCCCGCGATTCTTTTTGTGCCAGTCTAAAATACGCCCCACAAAAGGAGAAATCAGAGTCACTCCGGCATCGGCACAACGAACTGCCTGAACTTTGGAAAAGAGTAAGGTCAAATTACAATGAATTCCTTCTTTCTCAAGCACTTCAGCCGCCAAAATGCCTTCCCACGTCGAAGCAATTTTAATTAAAACACGTTCTCTGGAAATGCCCGCAGTTTCATATAGTTCAATTAAAGAACGGGCGCGTTCAATCGTTTTTTCAGTATCAAAAGAAAGCCGCGCATCCACTTCAGTTGAAACACGGCCGGGGACGATTTTCAAAATTTCCAATCCGAATTTAACAGCCAGTTTATCTAACGCCAACATCACCTTTTTTTCATTATCAATCGATAACGATTTCACTTCACGTAATGTTTCATCAATTAAATAGTGATATTTCACATCGTTTGATGCAGCATAAATCAACGATGGATTGGTTGTGGCATCAACAGGCTTAAATTGGCGCATGGAATCAAAATCTCCGGTGTCAGCTACCACCTGAGTGACTTTCTTAAGTTGGTCTAATAAGTTCATAATGAAAAGATTTTATAGTAACTAAAAACAGGAATAGCGCAGGACAATCAAAAGGATCACGTTACAAAGATAAAACGAAATAGCATGTTTTCAAGGTTCACATCTCATTTAGTCAAAAAAATTAGAGCGAGGATTTTTCACCCGTTATGTTCAGGCACGAAGGTTTTATGGAAGGTTACCGAATAGTGACGCTCGAATGCGTATGAATTCCGACCATTCATTGAACTCGTCAACTCATTCATTAGGATGATCAAAGGTTCACCGATGAGCTATTTCATTTCAAAAAAACATTGTATCTTTGTCAAGATGGATGCAAAAACCACCTTCCAATCAAGGGGTTCAGTATTCTCAAAGCCTCATCTAACATTCATAACACCTATCTATCATGAAAGAATTAGTTCGTTGTAAACCTTGTGGTTATGTCATGGAAGCAGACAAGTTGGGGGATGTATGTCCCGCATGTGGAATGCCGAGAAAAGCATTTGAACCCTATCGTGAACGCGTAGCGCTCAATCGATTGTTTGTTTTAAATCTTGATCTACACCCCATTGCGATTCATCTTTCGCAAACTTTTGTCATTCTGATCCCGGCCATGATTTTTCTGCTCAAACTCTTTCCGAGTTTTCATGCCCATCTTTTTTCGGCCGTATTGCATTTTGCTGTGATCATATTCCCGTTCACCTTGATTGTGGCCATCATTACCGGCATGATTGATGGATTGTTTCGATTCAAAACATTGACTCCACCATTACTGAAAACGAAAATTTTTTATAGTTCATTGATTTTGATCTTTGGATTTGCCATGTTTTTTGTGGCAATTCATGAACATTACGGAATCATTACCATTTTATTGAGTTTAGCCAGTTTAGCCTGTGCCGTTCGATTGGGTTTGCTGGGCAAAAAATTATTAAATGTCATTCTTCCAGGTTCCTATCCGTTGAAAAGAGGAAAAATTCCCGAAAAAAGCGAAACACCCGCCATCTGATCACTTGATTGATGGATGAAAAATTATGCTGTTTCAACGAAACGGTTCCATTGAATTCACGCATTAAGGATGTTGTCATTAATGCGTGAATTTCAACAAAAATCGGAAAAAGCAACCAATCATCTTTAGATGGTAAGTTGATCTAAGATTTCCTTCAGCGCTTTTTCAGAATGATGCAAAAGTTCCTGTTCTTCTTCATTCAACGGAATATCCAATACTCGTTTTATTCCTTCTTTATTTATAACAGAAGGCAAGCTTAAACACACATTGTGCAAATCGAACGGGCCATCTAAATAACTGGAAACCGTCAAAATCGAATTCTCATCTCGTACAATGGCCTCCACAATTCTGCGAACGGCCAATGCAACACCATAATAAGTAGCCCCTTTCTTTTCGATGATTTGGTAAGCGGCGTTCTTGACTTGATGAAAAATTTCGTCTTTAGGAAGTCCGTTTGACTCTTGCGGAAAATTTGCTTTATAATAATCATCCAACGGGACACCCGAGATATTGGTCACACTCCACGTTGGCACTTCGGAATCTCCATGTTCTCCAATGATGTAACCATGAATATTTCGCGTATCTAACCCGACATATTGGCTGATGGTGTAACGAAAACGAGCCGAATCGAGTACCGTTCCTGATCCAATCACTTTATTAGCAGGAAATCCGGACAACTTGAAAGCAAGATAGGTCAGAATATCGACGGGATTGGCCACTACCAGTAAAATACCATGCTGGTTGTACTGAGTAATGCTCCCGATGATATCTTTGAATATGTTAGTATTTCGATGCACCAGATCCAATCGAGTTTCTCCCGGTTTCTGATTAGCCCCTGCCGTGATAATAACAATATCAGCATCGCGACAATCAGCATAGTTGCCGGTGTACACTTTCTCCGGACGAATAAAAGGCATTCCATGATTTAAATCCATTACTTCGCCATCTGCCTTGTCCTTATTGATGTCGATCAACACAATTTCAGGAATTAATCCACTCAACATAAGTGTGTAAGCTGTGGTAGCCCCCACAAAACCTGCACCAATAATGGCGGCTTTGTTTACTGTATTTGTTGTCATAGCTGTCAATAAATTAAAATCCTTAGTTCACTTGCATACAAAGATACAACGATAATAACCGGATGACTGTTTTTTCTTTCAAAAATTAAACCGTAAAAGAAACTCCAGAGCGTGAAAATCACTCTCCAGACCGTGAAAAAGACACTCCCGACCGTGAAAATCACTCTCCAGAGGGTGAAAATCAAAACAATGAATAATTCACAATGACGCTATGGAGGTAAAAAGTAAATTCAAAAAATCGGTGAAAAGTTTACAGAACAAGGAATAAAGTAGTTTTTAATTTAAAGAATGACTAATGCTATGCGTTAGCCAAATAGAAGATTAAATATTCTATATCAACAATTTGAATTTTATTATTTCCCTATTGCGTAATTCGGCTTAACCCATTTTACCAGAATAAAACCATCCAAGCTGCACCATTTCATCATCAATTAGCTAATAAACCAACCTATTGTTCAACAAACAGGTATCGTGAGATCAACATCCGATCAAACATGCAGAAAAAAAAACATCCCGATTTACAGGATGTTTATTACTAAAACGAATAGAAGCTCCAGAGTTGGATAAGAAATAAGAAAAGAGGAAAAAGAAGATTTAACGTTTGAAAATTAGATTGATACGACCGATGAACGTGCCCGATTTTCCGTCCTGAATAATTTGGACAGAATCACCCACCGCATTCAGCACCTTTTTATTGATCACCTGATGAGAATGACCACCGGTGATGACATCAATATATTTCGACTGACGAGCAACAGTCCAATCGGAAAACTCGCCGTTCGGATCGGTTCCCAAGTGAGACACACAGATGACCACATTACACTTTTCTTTGGTTTTTAACCATTTAGAAATTTCATTGGCTCGTTGAATAGGATTTAAGAAACGAATGCCTTTGAAGTTAGCGTCGGTAATCAAATGATCGGGACTCACTCCCAATCCGAAAATACCTATTTTCAAACCATCTTTCCTAAGGATGATATAAGGCTTCACAATGGATGCCAAGGCGGTATTGGATACGTCATAATTCGCATTAACAATGGGGAAGTGAGCCTTTCTCAAATGGGCAGCTAAACTATCAACACCGTTGTCAAATTCATGATTACCCAACGTCACTGCATCGTAACGATTGAGATTCATTCCTGCAATTTCAACATCTCCTTTGAACAGATTGAAAAAAGGAGTTCCTTGTGAAAAATCACCATCATCAAGCAGAATCACATTTCGATGATGCGCTCTGACCGTATCAATAATGCCGGCAATCCGTGCATATCCTCCCCTATTTTCTTCATTAGGCAAAATTTGACTGTGGGTGTCATTGGTACAAAGGATCACCAACTCTTTTTGCGATGCACATGCTGTCATGACCAATGCGGCCGCAAAAACCAGAACTAATTGTTTCAATTTCATCGTTTTTATATTATTTTTTATGAAGGAGATACATGAAAATCCGTGTCAAATGGATCATTCCCTTGTGAATCCATGTTATCTCATTTTGTCATGTATGTTTCATATGTTCATCTCTTTGCTTTTCCACCAACTTCTTAAAAATAACTTCTTGGTCGGTGATCAAAAAGAGATAGGGATAACCTCCGAATCTATTCATAAATTCGTCCATCCAACACTTGATGAATCGTTTTCCCTTCCGCAGAAAGCTGCTTGATGTAGTCAATTATCAATCGACGCAATGAAATGGGATATGTTTTTGATTGAATGGCGTGTAAAAATCCGTCAAAATGATCATTTCCTTTAGCAATATAGTCATTGGCAACAACCACATAGATTTGCTGCATTTGAAGCGGTTTCCCTTGCACCACCACATGCTCGGCTCTTTTTCTGTCAACGACCTGAAAACGAATTCCCGCCACTGCACCCCCATATTTGGCGATGCTGTCGGCCAATTGTTGAACAGTTTCTCCTTTCAAACGCAACACAACCAGTGCATTTTCGAAAGGCATTAACTCAAAAATTTTTCCTACCGTTACGGGACCTTTATAAATAGGACTTCGGAATCCGCCCACATTGGTCATAGCAATCTCTGCCGAGTCCTGCGGATATTGCTGTTGAACATACGACAACATGGCATCTGCAAAAAAGTCCGAAAGCAATCCCTCCGGATAATGCACCCGCATGGTTTGATCCGAATAACCAATGACCTGATTGGCCACTTTGGCAACCGAATCTGAATAAGGTTTCAATAAAGCAACCATCCGCTGATCTTGAATAGGATCGGCCTTCTGATCAACCCGAATCTGAGTTGCGGTCACTTTTACTAAGCGATACGACTGACACGACGTGATGCCAAAAACCAATAATAGAGCCCAAAAGCTGTATTTTCTCAAAAATTGAATCATGATCATTTCAATTGATTATTCCGATTTTTCTTTTTTTATTTTCATTGAATCTAAAACAAGGTAAGCAATTAAAAGAGCATACATGCCCAAGCCTAACCATGCCGCAGCATTACTTTCCGCCCATTTCCCCGAAAAATTCAAACCACCAAAACGAAGCGCTGCACTGACTACTCCCATCAAAGCGCCACCGGCAATAAATCCCGATGCCAATAACGTCCCTTTTTCAAAACGTGCTTTGTTCACAGCTTCCTCTTTGGATCGGGTGGAAACATACCAGGCAATGAAACCGCCCACCAACAAAGGAGCATTCAATTCCATTGGAATAAACATTCCCAACGCAAAAGCCAACGCAGAGACATTGAAAAATGTCAATACAATAGCAATAAACGCTCCCACACCGTAAAGAAACCACGGTGCGCCCGTTCCCGACATTAACGGTTCAATGACGGCTGCCATGGCATTAGCCTGTGGCGCAACCAACGCATTGGGACCTGTAAATCCATACGTCTTATTTAAGATCATCATAACACCACCTACAGTGGCAGCCGAAACTAAGGTTCCCAAAAATTTCCACCCTTCCTGTTTGGCAGGAGTACTTCCCAACCAATATCCAATTTTTAGGTCAGTAATGAAACCACCGGCCATCGACAAGGCCGTACAAACGACACCGCCCATGACAAGCGCAGCCACCATACCGGTAGTCCCTTTTAATCCGACAGCCACCATGATAACGGATGCCAAAATCAACGTCATCAAAGTCATGCCTGAAACCGGATTAGTCCCCACAATAGCAATGGCATTGGCAGCAACGGTTGTAAAAAGAAAGGCAATCAACGCAATCACCGTTAAGCCAACCAAAGCATAAAATAAATTATGCACAACACCGAAAAAGAAAAAAACGAAAATAGCAAGCAATGCCAATCCAACGCCAATAGCTAAGATTTTCATGGACAGATCCCGTTGCGTTCTTAAAACAGATTTTGATACTTTATTCTTTCCGGTCATTTCATTGGCAGCCAACCCGACGGCTCCCACGATGATTTTCCAAGAACGAATGATGCCAATCACACCGGCCGTGGCAATGCCTCCAATACCAATATGACGAGCAAAAGTGGTAAAAATAGTTCCTGCGCTCATGGAAGCAATTCCATTGACAGGTGCTATGTAGCTCGGAATCAACAAATGCAAGGTTCCATCACCAATCAAAGGCAACAGAGGAACAATGACAAACCACACCAAAGCAGAACCAGCAAAGATAATGGCTGCATAGCGCAATCCCACAATATAGCCAAGTCCGAGAATGGCAGCACCTACATCAATACTGAAGACCAATTTGGCTTTGTCGGCTATGGTAGCTCCCAACGGAATGACACGCGTTGAAAACACTTCGCTCCAAGCGCCGAAAGTAGCCACGACAAAATCGTAAATACCTCCGATAATACCGGCAAAAACCAAAGGTCGAGCCTGATTGCCTCCTTTCGCACCAGAAACCAACACCTGAGTGGTAGCAGTAGCTTCAGGGAAAGGATATTCTCCATGCATCTCCGAAACAAAATATTTGCGAAAAGGAATCAAAAACAAAATGCCCAAAATACCTCCCAACGCTGAGCTCAAAAATATTTGCATAAACGAAGCTGTCATGGTCGGATATTTTGCCTGCAAAATGTACAAAGCCGGTAAAGTAAAAATGGCTCCCGCTACAATGACGCCTGAATTTGCTCCAATAGATTGAATAATAACATTTTCTCCCAAAGCATTCTTGCGTTTGGAAGCGGTTGACAATCCAACGGCAATGATGGCAATCGGAATAGCTGCCTCAAAAACCTGTCCTACTTTCAAACCTAAATAAGCAGCTGCTGCTGAAAATAAAATAGCCATAAACAAACCCCATCCAACTGAATAAGGCGTCACCTCTTTGTATTTTTTTTGAGGACTCATTAAAGGATGATATTCCTCCCCTTCTTTCAACGGACGAAACGCATTTTCAGGCATTCCTGTAATCGGTTCTTGATGCTCCATAAAATTTACAGTATAAAAGTCAAAAATTAAAAAGAAATCACTAACCTAATCGGTTAAAAATAAACAGCATTCAAAAATTCAACGTGAAATGAATCAATGACAGTGACAAAGATATTCATTTATTATGACGCTAACAGCAATCATTATTAAAAAAATTGGGTTTATACATGCGCCTTGCATTCAAGAATAAAAAAGAAGTCGAATGACCTTCGACTTCTTTTTTTGCAGAACGAATCAACGGAAGGAATCCATTAATCTTTTTCTTGTTGAGTTGCTTCGTATTCTTTCAATAATTTTTCCTGAACATCCATCGGAACCAATTCGTAGCTGGCAAACTTCATCGTAAAAGAAGCCCGCCCGCCACTGAGCGAACTCAATGTGGTTGAATAACTCGACAATTCTTTCAATGGCATTTTAACGGATATTTTTTCAAATCCTTTTTCGCTGTGCATTCCCATGATGACAGCACGTCGTCCCTGCAAATCACTCATCACATCGCCCATCCGATCAGACGGAACCAACACGGTAACGTCATAAATAGGTTCCAACAATTTAGGATTGGCTTGTTTGAACGCTATGCTGAAGGCATTTCTTCCTGCCAATCGGAAAGAAATTTCATTGGAGTCAACCGGGTGCATCTTTCCATCATAAACAATTACCTGAACATCACGGGCATAAGAACCTGTCAACGGGCCTTGTTCCATTTTGTCCATCACCCCTTTCAAAATGGCCGGTAAAAAACGGGCATCAATGGCTCCTCCAACGATGCTGTTGATAAATACCAGTTTCCCGCCCCATTCTAAAGGGATTTCCTGCCGATCGCGAACGGAAATTTTAAATTCCTGGCCATTGAATTTATACGTTTCCTGTGGCATCATGCCTTCAACGTACGGTTCAATAATCAAATGAACTTCCCCAAATTGACCTGCTCCACCCGACTGCTTTTTATGCCGATAATCGGCTCTTGTTGCTTTTGTAATGGTTTCACGATAAGGAATTTTTGGCTCTAAAAAGTCAATCATCAATTTATCGTTGTTTTCAATACGCCATTTTAAAGTGCGCAGGTGAAATTCTCCCTGTCCATAAACGATTGTTTGTTTCAACTCTTTCGACATTTCAATCAACCAGGTTGGATCTTCCTCGTGCATGCGCGTCAAAATCTCGCTTAACTTCTCTTCATCCGCTTCATTCTTGGCCTTTATAGCTCGACGATATTTTGGATCGGGATAATGAATCGTTGGATAAACATAGTCACACCCTTTAGCATTCAGCGTATTTCCTGTATGCGTTTCTTTCAATTTCACAGTAGCCCCAATGTCACCGGCAACCAACTCGTCCACTTTTTCTCTGATTTGTCCGGCAACGACAAATAATTGATTGATTCGTTCTTTTGATCCTCTCGACACATTCACGAGATCATCGCCTTCGTGAACTTTTCCCGACATAACTTTAAAATAGGAAATTTCTCCAATATGCGGTTCCACACTGGTTTTGAACACAAACAAACTCGTTGGACCGTTTGGATCGGGAATCACTTCTTTTCCGTCCAAAGTGATTGGATGTTCCATTTCGTCCACAAAGGGCACCACGTTGTTGATAAACTCCATGAGCCGTCCAACACCCATATCGCGCAATGCACTGACGCAAAAGACCGGAAATACATCTCGATGAATCAATCCTTTATGAATACCGAGCCGCATTTCATCTTCACTCAGCGAACCCGATTCAAAGAATTTCTCCATCAACGATTCATCGTTTTCTGCAGCAGCCTCCACCAATGCATTGTGATAAGCTTCCGCTTTGGATTTAAATTCATCGGGGATTTCCAATTCTTCAGCAGCGCCTCCTTCGGGTTTCCAGCGATACATTTTCATTTTCAACACATCAATCACTGCATTGAATGAAAGCCCTGCATTGACCGGAAATTGAATCGGTGTTACTTTTGATCCAAAGCTTTCTTTCAATTGTTCAATTAATTGATCGTATTCAGCCTTTTCGTGATCCAATTGATTGGCAACAAAAATGACCGGCTTTTTAAATTCTTCAGTGTAACGAAAATGATTTTGTGTCCCGACTTCCACGCCATAATGCGTGTTGAGAACGATCAATGCCGTGTCGGTCACATTTAATGAAGTCACAACACCACCAATAAAATCGTCCGAACCCGGACAATCAATGATATTTAATTTTTTATTGTTCCATTCAACATGAGCAATGGTTGAAAAAACAGAATAACCATACTCATGTTCTACCGGAAAATAATCAGAAACCGTATTTTTATTTTCCACTGTGCCACGCCGTTTAATAATACCACCCTCGTAAAGCATGGCTTCTACCAGGGTGGTTTTTCCACAGCCTGAATTTCCCAACAAAGAGATATTCTTAATCTCATTGGATTGATAAACTTTCATACGTGTATGTTTTAAGATGAATAATTAGAAATCAAGTCAAAATCACCAACTTATCATTGATTATTTTGCCTTGCCAATTTAGGGACTTATCATTGAAAAATAAGTTTTAAAGTTATGTTATAAAATCATGTTACAAAACATATTTTTTTAGTTTTCATCACTTCATTTCTTCCGTCATTAACCAAGAAAAAATCGTTCAAATGGCAAAAAAAAGCATAAAACAAGTAGAACAACCAAGAGAACATAACAAAGCATCTAAAATTAAAGTATCTTTGTCTATCAATCCTATTTTTGATAAACACATGAATTTTTTGATTTTAAACGGGCCCAATTTGAATCTGTTAGGGAAAAGAGAACCTGAAATTTACGGGCGCAGTTCATTCGACGAATTTTTTGCGACTCTGCAACACCAATTTCCCGAACATGCTATCTCCTATGTTCAATCAAATCATGAAGGTGATTTAATCGATCAACTCCATCAACACGGTTTCGATATGGATGGCATTGTGATCAATGCCGGAGCTTATACGCATACTTCCATTGCTTTGGCTGATGCCATTCGATCCATCACTTCGCCCGTCATCGAAGTCCATTTATCCAACGTGTTCAAACGAGAAACATACCGTCATCATTCCTTTATTTCAGAAGCATGCCTTGGAGTCATTGCCGGATTTGGGATGCACTCGTATGTTTTAGCCATTCAAGCCTTGATTCTCAAAAAGCAAACTTCGCTTCCATAAAAAAAGTGCCCCATTCATTTAATTGTCCTTATATATGTTCAAGAAAACAAAAATTGTTGCGACCATTTCCGATTTACGATGTGAAGAATCATTTATACGTGCCTTGTTTCGTGAAGGCATGAATGTAGTCAGAATCAATACCGCACATACTACGCCCGAAGGGGTTGAAAAAATCATCACCAACGTGCGAAAGGTATCAAAATATATTGCCATCCTGATTGATACGAAAGGGCCTGAAATTCGTACCACCAAATGTGAAGGCAACGATTTGTCATTGACAACGCATCAAAAAATTAAAATTGTTGGAGATCCCAATCTACTTACCAACAATGATTGCATCGCCGTCACCTACCCAAAATTTGTGGATGAGATGCAAATCGGAGGTGACATTCTGATTGACGATGGTGAACTTGAATTGCGGGTGTTGGATAAAGACCAACATGCATTGTATTGCGAAGTCATGAACGATGGCATTCTGGGAAGTAAAAAAAGTGTCAACGTGCCCGGCGTTAAAATCAAACTGCCATCACTGACCGAGCGCGATCGAAATTACATTCTTTTTGCCATTGAACACGACCTCGATTTCATTGCGCACTCTTTTGTGCGAAGCAAACAAGATATTATTGACATTCAGAACATTCTGGATGAACATGAAAGTCAGATCAAAATCATTGCCAAAATTGAAAATCAAGAAGGAGTTGACAACATTGACGAAATTTTAGAACAAGCGTACGGCATCATGGTAGCCCGCGGTGACCTTGGAATCGAAGTTCCTTTGGAAAAAATTCCGTCGATTCAACGCACCCTGATCAGAAAAAGTGTCATGGCAAAAAAACCCGTCATAGTAGCCACACAGATGCTCAACTCCATGATTGAAAACCCACGACCGACAAGAGCGGAAGTAACAGACGTGGCCAATGCCATCTTTTCACGAGCCGATGCCATCATGCTAAGCGGGGAAACAGCTAACGGCAAATATCCTGTTGAAGCCGTTCGCACCATGGCCAAAATTGCAGAAGAAGCAGAAAAAAACAAGTTGCCGGAAAATGACATTCGTATTTCTTATTCCAAAGATGAAATGGACGTCACCGAATTTTTAGCACATCATGCTGCCGAATCCGCATCCGATCTTGATGTAAAAGCCATTATCACCGATACGTACACAGGCAAAACAGCTCGCATTTTATCAGCCTATCGAAGCAAAAGCCCTGTGCTTTCTATTTGCTATGACAAACATCCGATGCGCCAACTGGCACTTTCGTATGGTGTCATTCCCATTTATCAAGCCTTCAAAGAAGATCGGCGAGAATATTTCTTTGCAGCTTTGCGCCTTTTATTGCGCAGCAAATGGATGAAACGGGAAGATCTGGTGGCTTATTTAAGCGGGAGTTTTGGCATTGGAGGTGGAACTACCTTTTTGGAAATCAATCACGTGGGCAATATTCTTGCCTTTGATAAAACCTACATGTTACCAAACCTTCGGTAATTTAGCTTTCCTTATTTTAAACCTTTTCATTACAACTTGGTCTTATAAATAGATTTTAGTTGTAATGATTTTTTTTAAATCACAGCGCTCAGTCAAAACAGGTAAACTTATAATTCAAGAAAATGAAAAGAATCGTTTTTTTTATTACGTTATTAATGTGCGCCGCAGGATTTGCCACAGCACAAACAACCGGAGGAGTAAAAGGAATCGTTTTAGACGGTGATACCAATCAACCCATGGAATATGTGAATGTTGTCGTTAAAAAAGGAACTCCGCTCACCATGTTCAAAGGAACCATTACCGATGCGAAAGGAGGATTTACCATCGAAAAACTTCCGGCAGGTTCTTATCAATTAGAACTTTCATTTTTAGGATACACCACGTTTCAGAAACCAATCATTATTGACGGCAAAACGATCGATTTAGGCAGAATCACTTTAAAATCGAATTCAAAACGATTAGGAGAAGTGGAAGTACAGGCTCAAGGGCCACAAATGAAATTGGATATTGACAAAAAAGTATTTAATGTTGATCAAAACATCACATCGGCAGGAGCTTCAGCCGCCGAAATGTTGCAAAACATTCCTTCGGTGAGTGTTGACGTCAATGGCAATGTGTCGTTACGAAATAACTCGAATGTGGAAATATGGATCAATGGTCGCCCGGCAGGCATCACCTCCGATAATGAAGGAGACATTTTGCAAGAAATGCCCGCCGGAAGCATTGCCAAAGTGGAAGTCATCACCAATCCGTCAGCAAAATATAGCGCTGAAGGATCGGCGGGTATTATTAACTTGATTATGAAAGAAAGCTCCAAACCAGGATATTACGGCAGTGTTTCGGGAGGTGTTTCCGTTCCCGATCGTGGAAAATTAGGGTATAACCTCGGAGCCAATCTTAATTTCACTTCATCCAAAATTGATGCCTATGCCAGCGTGGGACGCCGTGACATGAAATTTACAGGCGGCGGATGGAACAATCGTTATCTCTTAAATCCGGCTAACGGTGACACGTTGTCGTCCTTAAAACAAACCTCAACCGCCGATCGCCATTTTCAGGGAACTTTCGTACGTGCCGGCATGACCTATCGCTTAGACAAACAGAACTCCATCGGCTTTGACGGCTTTATGATGTTTGGGAAAGGAGTGATGTCAAACCTCAATAACAATGAAACCTTTGATGCCAACAACGATTTAATGAGTCAATATTTTCGAAATACGGCCACAGGCGGAAAACGAACGATGTACAACATCAACCTCAATTACATGCACAAAATTGATGCTTTGGGCTCCAATCTGACCAGCTCCTTGAGTTTTTCGAGCCATCCCTCGAGCATGGAAAACGATTACACCCAATGGGACAATGCCAATCATTTGACCTCATCACAAAATCAAACTACCACAGGGAAAAGTCCTTCAGCCGAATTCAAATTGGATTATACCAAATTATTCACGTCAAACAGTAAATTACAAGCTGGTTTTGACGGTAATTATCAAGAACAATATTCCAATGTGGTTGGTTTAACCAATGGCGTTTTAGATCCAAACATCACCAATTTGTTTGATTATTATGAACGGGATTATGCGGCTTACACCACTTACGGCAACAAATGGGGGAAGTTTAGCGGCCAAATCGGATTGCGTGGCGAATATTCGTATATCAATTTTTCAACGGGACAACAAAATTATACGATTCATTATTTGCAGCCGTTTCCAAGTCTTTTCTTAGATTATTCGATTAATCAGAACAACGAATTTCAAATCAACTATACACGCCGTCTCAATCGACCGCGGGGACGCTCTATTAATCCGTTCATCAATATTTCGGACTCCACCAACTGGTCGTTTGGGAATCCGACGTTGGCTCCCGAATACATCAACTCTTTTGAATTAAACTACTTGAAATCGTGGACAGCCCACACGCTCTCCGCTTCTTTGTTTTATCATTACACCACCAACGGCATTCAGTCAGTGCAATGGTTGCAAAACGGCATTATGATGAACACCTTTATGAATGGTTCAAAAACCACTGCCGGCGGACTTGAAACAGTGTTAAGAGACAATTTCACTCGTTTCTTCAACTTAACAACCACCTTTGATTTTTATTACAACAAACTGTATGCATCTACGTTTGTTCAAGACAATCAAAACATTCACATTCCGGAACAAAGCAGTTTTACATGGAATGCCAAATCCATTGCCAACATTATGTTGCCGGCCAATATTTCAGCTCAGATTACCGGTGCTTACACCGCTCCATACTTTATTGCTCAGGGAAAAAATTTAGGCAGCTATGAAGTCGATTTGGGACTTCGCCAAATGGTGGCGCACAAAAAAATTGTGTTGAATCTCAATGTTCGCGATCTGTTTAACTCGAGCCGCAGCAAAATAGAAACATGGGGACCGAATTATCAACAAACAGCGCTCAACTATTTCAATGGGCGGATGATCATGTTTAATATTTCATACAATTTTGGGAATGCCAATCCAAAACGAGGCAAAAAGCCTGAAACAAACAACACCAACACCAATAATATGGATAATATGATGGACGGAATGTAAATATTAAACTTCTCTAACTAAATATTTTTTGCACTTCAAAATGTCCATGATATATTTGTAAACCAAATTTTACAATCATATCATGGACATTTTATTTTACGTTCTACTCAATAAACCAATAAATTAACCATGAACTCCAATTTTTTCTCAAAGCTTCTTATTCCAAAAGAAAAGAAATTCTATGATCTTTTCGAACAAGATACGGTTAACGTTTGTGCCATAGCCGACCATCTCATCACTTTAGTGCACGAAACTGATGAAGATCGGAGAAGAGAAATAAAAAATCAAATGCATGATATTGAACATGCCAACGATCAACTCACGCACAAAGTAATGGAGGAACTGGGAAAAAATTTCATTACCCCTTTTGATAGAGAAGACATTCACAGCCTCATTTCCTCTTTGGATGATGTTACCGATTTCATCTATGTCTCTGCCAAAAGCATGCTTCTCTATAAAATTGATCCAACCAAAGACATTACCATTCAATCATTAGCCGATTTAATTAGACAAGCTACCAAAGAGTTGAATTTGGCTATCAAAGGATTACGCGATTTCAAAGGAGTCAAAGATAGTCTGCAGGCAGTTGTTCAGGTCAATAGCATTGAAAATCAAGCCGACGACATTTTATACACCGGCATTGAACACCTATTCGAACATGAAAACAATGCTATTGAAATCATGAAAAGAAGAGAGTTATATTATCAATTGGAAACAGTCACTGACAAATGCGAAGACGTCTGTGATGTCATTGAAAGCATCCTAATTAAATACGCATAACTCCAATGAGCTTTACCCTTCTGATTTTAATCATCGTATTCAGCATTATTTTTGACATGATCAATGGATTTCATGATGCTGCAAATTCCATTGCCACGGTCATCTCAACCAAAGTTTTAACTCCTTTTCAAGCAGTTGCTTGGGCTGCATTTTTTAATTTTCTTGCATTCTGGGTCTTTAACCTGAAAGTGGCTGACACGGTTTCAAAAACCGTGAACAACGACAGCATCGATTTAGTGGTAATTTTTGCAGGCGTCGTTGCCGGCATCATTTGGAACCTGCTGACATGGCGGCTTGGAATTCCATCCAGTTCATCCCATACCTTAATGGGAGGCTTTGCAGGCGCAGGGGTAGCTCATGCCATGAGTTTCTCGGTCATCAATCAACGGGTCATCATTGAAACATCTTTATTCATTGTACTTGCTCCATTCATCGGAATGATCATTGGCCTTTCCGTAGCTACCCTCATCACCCACATCGTTAAAAAAACCAACCCACAAAAAACGGACAAAGTTTTTCGAAGGCTTCAGCTGGTGACTTCTGCCTCTTTAAGTTTGGGACACGGAGGTTCCGATTCGCAGAAAGTGATCGGGATTATCATTGCCACCCTCACCGTCTATAATCACTATGCCATTCAACACGGCATAACCATTCCAACCTGGATACAACACACCGATTTGCATCATGTCCCTGATTGGGTTCCCATCACCTGCTACTCCGCCATCGGCATCGGAACACTCATGGGAGGAATGCGCATCATTAAAACAATGGGAACCCGTATCACCAAAATAACTCCATTTGAAGGAATTGCCGCTGAAACAGCAGGGTCAATCACCCTTTTTGGCGTAGCAGAAGGATTAGGCATTCCAGTCAGCACCACGCACACCATCGCCGGATCCATCATGGGTGTCGGCATGCTGAAAAGAATCTCGGCCGTACGTTGGGGTTTGTCACGTCAACTCATCACGGCATGGATCGTCACCATTCCTGCCAGTGGAATCATTGCCGCCCTTATTTATTGGTTATTTAAATGGCTTGGAGTACATTGATCCTTTCTAAGCGTTCTGAATGAACTCTTTTTTTGAGGAAAAAATCACAACCCAATTGTTGCTTTTAATTTTTAGCACTAAAATAATAAAATTAAAAATAACAATTCGGTCATTTAAATTCCAATTTTTTTATTGAAACGATATTAAACACTCCTCTTTTTTAGTAATTTGTTACATTCCGGCAAAAAAATCACTATCTTTGCAGCAAATTTGATGCTCATTGTTCTGTGAATTTCTTAGAATAACAGGGATTAAATGCGTTTCTGACGGTTTCTTTTATTCTGGAATAAGAAAAATTTAATCAACGGTTTCCGCCTCTCTTCATGGATGTGTATAGAAACAAAAAAATACTCCTCTCAACAAAAATGGAAACCGTATCACTCTCTCCTCTCAACAAAAAGAACACTTGGATTGTTTAGGAATGATAATCGTATTCTTTTAGTAAACTAATGAAAGCCATGAATAAGAAAAGAATCAGCTTCAACTTTCTGATCATATTGATGACGTTGATGATGTTACAGTCATGCGTAAAAAATGACATTTCATTAAGCAACTTAGATGGGACGATCGGAACAAATGCCTCCTTCATTTTCCCGATTGCCAAATCAACGGTCACGTTACAACAATTTCTCGACTATGTCAATTCCAAAAATGTAAGCAGTGATGCAGCAGGCAATTTTTACATTTATTATCAGCCAAACGATCCTTATTTGTTCGACCTGAATATTCCCGTGAATGATGTTAACACAACACAAGCGATCAATTTTCAAGGATATACCGGACAAGCTGATATGACTACGGTGAACACAGCTTTCGCGCAAGCAGAAGATGTTTATTTTAATCTTCAGCAACTTTCAAGTAGCCATATCAATCAGTTAGACAGTATCCTGATCAATCAATTGACCTTCACCTTGTCATTCCGCAGCAATATCAATTTTAACAACAATCAACTGCGACTCACCATCATTCCGAATCCTGTTTATTTTGAGGGAATTCAACCGGCCACCATATCTCAGACATATTACGGGAACACGTTAAACAATCAAACACTCCATTTTACCTTTTCACATTTCACTGCACGACCTGACAACCAAGGAAATATCCACTTTAAGGTCCTTTTACAGGAGGTACCACCTGCAAGCGACATCACCCTGACCAGCAATTCATATTTCAGCACCTCATTGACACTTTCCAACATTGATTTTACGGCCATGTTTGGTCAGTTTTCGCTTCAGGTTGATTCTCAACGCCAAACAATGGATTTAAGTTTTATCAATCAATTTATTTTAACGAACAGTACACTCCCCTTTTCGAATCCTCAAATACGATTGAACATGCGTACCAATGCTCGTGTGCCGATGGATTTTGAAGTGGAGAATTTGATCAGTTACAACAATCAAAACCCAAGCCAAACCTTATCGGCTGTTTTCAATAACGGATCGCCGTCCTGTGTATTCCCATTGCGCAACCTTCCAAATCAGGTCGGAGCATGGGCTGAAAACAACATCCTTTTTGATAAAAACAACGGACACTTGGATAACCTTTTTACGCAGCCCGGCATCAATACTTTATCACTCACTTTCAAAAGTTATACGCGCACAGACACCGTTGTTCAGCAACAATTTATCTTAAAAAACGACACATTTCTGATTACGCCGTACGTCACGATTCCTCTTTCGTTTAATCCGGGAAGTAATATCATCTTACAAAACAGCGTGAATATCCCCTCTTCACTGGCAGATTTTCTGCAAAAATCAGATGCCAAACAAACGGAAATTTTACTTACAGCAACCAATTATACGTCGGCGCAGATTCAATTAACAGCTACCTTATTGGACAGCAACAACCAGCCAATAGACAATGCCTATCAAGTGCCTTTAAAAGAAACCATTCCTTTGAATCCCGATGGAACGATTGTCAGCACAAGCACAACCCAAGAACAACTCTTTTCCATTCCATTTTCTTACAATGATCTGAAAATGGCACGTTCCATTCAATTTACTTACACCATCAAAGGAGCTGACTTGCATTCGCCGTTAACCATGAATAAAAACAACTTTGTGGACGTAAAAATCAGTGCGTACACAAAAGGAATTTCGTATAAAAACTGATCAGAGTTAAATAAGCAACGCTTACCAATCCATCCGTACCATTAACTGAACGCTTTCATTTCACAATCGAAAACAGCATGATCCTATGACACGAGCCATTGCAATCTCAACATTGTTGATTTTCATTTTGACAACGGGCAGTCGCGCCCTGGCTCAAACCAATACGATGTATTTCATGGAAAATGTTCCCGAGCGAAGCAATCTCAATCCTGCTTTCATACCGACGCAATCCTTCTACATCGAGCTGCCCGTCCTTTCAGGAGTATCCCTACTGGCAGGCAACAACTCCTTCTCTTTGAGCAATCTCTTATTATCGGATAACGGTAAAACCATCACCGCTTTTCACCCTGATGCCAATCCGGATCCTTTTCTGAATCATTTACACGCCACAACCAACGTGACAGAACAAAATCGCATCAATCTTTTGGGAATCGGAGTCAAAGTCAAAAAGAATTATTTTAGTTTTGGAATCAACGAACAGATCAACAGCAACTTCAATGTTCCCAAAGGATTGCTCTCTCTCCTGCTGAAAGGGACACCAGACACGATTCATACCAACTTTTATGACCTACATACCCTTGGAACAGATGAATCAGCCTATTTGGAAACCGCTTTCGGCTATGCGCGTCAGGTGAGTGACAAGTTTAGTATCGGATTAAAAATCAAAGCATTGTTTGGACAAATGCATGCCGATGCATCCTTCAATCAATTTCAATTGAGCGTTAATCGGGAAACCATTCAAATGCTTGGCAGCGGATATGCCCACATCACCACTCCTTTTGACATTGCACAAAACAGCGACGGAACGCCCAATTATGACCAAACTGACAAGAAAGGCTGGGGCAAGATTGTGGGATTCGGCATGGGATTTGACATGGGCATGGATTATGCGGTCACCGATCAACTCCATCTTTCGGGATCATTGACCGATATTGGATTTATTCATTGGTACAAAAGCAATTGGGAAGCACAGATGATCAACACCATCTCGTTTTCAGGCATGAATGTGACACTCAATCAAAGCAATCCTTCTTTCAGTCAGCAACTCGGAGATTCCGTTAAAAGTGCCTTTTCTTACACCAAAAACGGCAATGGATACACCACAGCTTTAGCAGGAAAATTCCGATTTGGAGTGGACTACAGTTTGCCCAACAATCATTTTAATGTTGGACTTCTGTGGCAAAACGCATTTGGCGGAGCTTCCATGTACAACGACATTACTTTATCGGCCAATTTTCGACCGGTGTATTGTTTTAACGCCTCCTTAAGTTACTCCATCCTCGATGGAAACCTTGGAACCATCGGATTAGGATTGAATGCCATCGCCGGACCTGTCAATTTCTTTTTGATCAGTGATTATGTTCCACTCACTTTTACCAAAGACGGATATCCTTATCAGTCGAAATATGTGAATGTACAATTGGGAATTGCCCTGACGTTCGGCCATAAAAAAAAAGCAGATTTAGCCCGACACCAACAGAAGATTGAAGAAGAAAACGAAGAAAATGAAAAGAAAGAAGAACCAACCGTTGCATCACCTCCCATCATAATAAACTGATAATAATCATATAAACAGAAGAGGCTTCCCGCCAAGGAAAGCCTCTTTTCATTGTTGGGTGGCAGATGGGATTCGAACCCACGACCAATGGAACCACAATCCACTACTCTAACCAACTGAGCTACAGCCACCGTTTATTTATGGTGCAAAAATACGATAAATATTGATATGTCGCAAATTTTTTTCAAAAAAAACAAGTACATTCGTATCCTCTTTTACATAACACACTATGAATAGTTCATTTCAACTATTGCCATCCAATCTTGATCAAGAAGTGGCGGCCATCAAAAACAGCATCTTCGTACATCAAAACGGAATCATCTCCGAAAGCCTTGCCGACAAAGGGATTGTCTATCAAAAGAATTATGGCGTTCCTATTCCCGAATTAAAACATTTTGCGCAATCATTGCCCCATGAAGCCCAATTGGCACAACGTCTTTGGGATGAACCCATTCGCGAAACCATGCTGTTAGCTTTACTCTTATTCCCAACAGCTGAAATGAATGAAGCAAAAGCGGCAACCTGGATGTCGAAAATACAAAACATTGAACTGGCAGAACAAGCAGCGCGGCTATTATTCTCACAAACTCCTGCTGTCGAAAAAATTGTGGCAGAAGGGTGTCAATCAACCAATCATTGGAGCGTGGTGATCAGCATATTGACGGCAGCGTATGCCTTAAATCGTTTGTCGTCCAACACGGTGGCCACGATCGACGCCAAAATATGGTCGCTGATTGACAATGATCAATATGAAGTCTATTGGGCAAATACCGTCTATCTTAAAAAAAGAGGCCTGCAATCCAAAGAAACAGCCGAAAAGATCCTCCGACAAATCAACCCGTGGCAACAATCAGAAAAGAAGCATCAACGATACATGTATGAAGAAGTCTCAACTGACTTGCTTTTCCGATACGATCTGTAACAGCATCAACGAAACAGGTCATGGCATATGCTTAGTTTGATTTTTTACATTGCTGCTTTATGACTCATTTCATAGAAACAAAAAAATGCATTAACAAAACCCTAAAATGAAAAAAGTATGAACCAACATCAAAGAATGCTTGCAATCATTTGCCTGCTTTGCCTTCCTTTCAGTTTCAAGGCACAATCTCATCCGGCATTATACCAAATAGTACAACACATTGCTTTACCCGGCGAAGGAGGATGGGATTATTTGTCCATTGATGAACCACATCAACGCTTGTTCGTATCTCATTCCAATCAAATCAACGTTGTTGATCTGAAAACCAATCAACCCGCAGGCATCATTCCCAACACACCGGGTGTGCATGGCGTTGCCTTTGCGTACGATCTCAACAAAGGATTTATTTCCAACGGGAAAGACTCCTCTGTCACGGTAATCAACCTCTCCACGCTGAAACCCGTCGGAACCATAAAAGTCACCGGCAAAAATCCCGATGCCATCTTGTACGATCCGTTTTCTCATTGCGTGATCACTTTCAACGGTGGAAGCGCCAATGCAACAGTGATCAATGCCCAATCCCATCAGATCATCACCACCATTCCCCTCCCAGGCAAACCTGAATTTGCTCAAACAGATGGATCAGGCCATATTTATGACAACATTGAAACAAAAAACACCATCATCGAAATCAATGCCAAAACATGGAAAATCGATCATGAATGGTCTATTGCCCCGGGAGAAGAACCCACAGGATTAGCTATTGATGTGAAGCGCCATCAACTTTATTCGGTATGTGGCAATCAAAAAATGATCGTCCTCAATGTACTCACCGGCAAAGTCATCACATCGTTGCCCATCGGAAGCCATTGTGATGGCGTTGTTTTTGACCCTGTGTATCAACGTGTCATCGCATCCAATGGCGAAGGAACCATCACCGTTGCCCAGCAAACAACGCCCACGCAATGGAAATTGAACACCATTCCGACCCAAGTGGGAGCACGAACCATCACAGTCAACAACAAAACAGGAATGCTCTATCTTTCAACGGCTGCATTTGAAACCAATCAAGGTCGTCGTTCCATTAAACCAAACAGCTTTGAGGTGTTGGTCTTAAAGCCTACCCGTTAAGCATCAGTTTTCAACCTAAAACACAACAAAATCTTCAATACAACGGCTGTTATTGAAGATTTTTTTTCTCCTGACTGCCTCATCCCATTGAAAAAAGTCGGAAGATCACCTTTTTCTCCAAAAATCACCTCCGATGCAACAAAAAAGAGTAAATTTCAGATCATCCCCCCATTTTCAACAGGCATCATTCAATTATTAAGCTTATTTTTAAACAATACCCTCCTTTTAATTGGTATTTTAATAATAAATAATAGTCTATTTTTATTTCATACCCCATCTTTTACTACCTTTGTTCCCGAAAAAGAACAAAATTAAATTTCAAGGGTATGTTTGATTCAGGATTGACCACGTTTATGGTTTTAGCCACGAGTTTAGTGATGTTGATAACTCCCGGGTTGGCATTTTTTTATGGAGGACTTGGGTACAAAAAAAGCATTCTGAACATCATGATGCAAAGTTTTGTCTCCATGGGAGTCACTTCGGTGATCTGGTTTGCATTCGGTTATTCTCTCTGTTTCAGCGGCAATATGCAACAAGGGAATGATTTCTACGGCATCATTGGGAATCTGGATAAAATGTTTTATCGCGGCATCACGCCATCCACGCTGTTTTCGCCCGAGAAACGTTTTCCGGAATATTTATTTATTGCCTACCAAATGATGTTTGCCATCATCACACCGGCACTAATTACGGGAGCATTCATCAATCGGGTCTCCTTCAAAGCATACATTTATTTTCTGATTTTTTGGCAGATCTTTGTTTACTATCCCTTTGTCCACATGGTTTGGGGTGGTGGACTGTTAGCTCATTGGGGTGTGTTTGATTTTGCGGGAGGCATTACCGTTCATGCCACTGCCGGTTTTGCAGCCTTAGCTTCCGTCTTTTTTGTCGGCAAACGACATCAGAAAACCGATCCAAACAACATTCCCTTAGTGGCCATCGGGACGGCTTTGCTTTGGTTTGGCTGGTATGGATTCAATGCCGGAAGTGAGTTAGCCGTTAATTCCATCACCATTGCTGCATTTGTCAACACCGACATGGCAGCCTCCTTTGCTGCCGTCACTTGGCTCATTTTGGAGTGGAACACCGGCAACAAAAAACCGACTTTTATCGGACTAATGACAGGTTCGGTAGCCGGCTTAGCCACCATTACACCGGCAGCAGGCTATGTCAACATCAGTTCCGCTGCCATGATTGGCGTCATTGCAGCTTTTGGCTGCTTCTTTGCCGTTCGCTTCAAAGAATACAAAGGATGGGACGACGCCCTCGATGTTTGGGGTATTCATGGCATGGGTGGAGTAATCGGAACCATTTGTCTGGGTCTTTTTGCTTCCTCATCCATCAATCCATCCATTCCCAACGGATTATTGTTCGGCGGTAACGGCCTGTTGCTGTTCAAAGAAAGCGTAGCCCTGTTGTTTGCCATTGGATATGCGTTCTTGTTCACGCTGCTTATTTTCAAAGGTATCAATAAATTTGTGCCGGTCAAAGTGCCCATGTTAGCTCAAGAGATCGGACTCGATATGTCACTGCACGGCGAAATTGCCCGAAGTTTGTAAAAGGCGACATGCCTGACAATGAATGATCAATGACCTGCTTGCAACCAGTGTTTCCTCATGATATCGGAGGAAGTCCCAATTCGTTTAAAAATTGATTATGTGTCTCTCTTGCTTTGGTAATGTCTTTGTCAAGGTTAACTAACTTTTCATTTACTTCATACAAGTCAATGATTTCTTCGTCTAATGATGTGCTTACATACCGGGAAATATTCAGGTTGAATTCGTTTTTCTCAATTTCGTCCATGGATACGCTGCGCGAATAACGAATTTCTTCTTTGCGATCTCTGTAAGTCTCAACAATCTTTTGAATGTGCTCGGGTAATAAATTGTTTTGTCGTTTGCCTTTTTCAAAATAGTCAGCGGCATTGATAAACAAGACATCGTCAAACTTTTTGCACTTCTTTAAAACCAATATGCAAACGGGAATACCTGTGGAGAAGAATAAGTTGGCAGGGAGTCCAATCACCGTGTCAATGTTTCCGTCTTTTAATAGCTTGGTTCTGATGCGTTCTTCCGAACCGCCCCTGAACAAAACCCCGTGTGGCAAAATGATGGCCATGGTTCCCTCATTGCTCAGAAAATGAAATCCGTGTAAAAGAAATGCAAAGTCAGCTGCTGATTTGGGAGCAAGTCCGTAACTTTTGAAACGAAAGTCTTGTCCCATTTCTTCCGTTGGCTCCCAACGATAGCTGAAAGGCGGATTGGCCACCACGGCATCAAATTCCAATTTCTTAGCGGGATTCATTTCATTTAAAAGATCCCAGTCGTTATCCAATGTGTCTCCGTGGTGAATTTCAAACTCAGTATCTTTCACGCCATGCAACAACATGTTCATGCGGGCTAAGTTGTAGGTGGTGATGTTTTTTTCCTGTCCGTAAATTTTGCCGATCGTTCCTCCTCCATCTGTCATTTTTTTGCGAACATTGAGCAACAATGAACCCGAACCACAGGCAAAGTCCAACACGCGTTCTATCTTTTTCTTTTTGCCTTGGCTTGGGTCTTGGCTGTCGAGCGTTACAATGGCAGACAGAATATCGGATATTCGTTGGGGCGTATAAAATTCCCCTGCTTTTTTACCCGAACCTGCAGCAAATTGTCCAATCAAATATTCATAAGCATCACCCAAAATATCAATGTCGGTCGAAAATTGATTGATGCCTTCGGCAATTTTTTGAATGATGGTGCACAGTTTCTTGTTTCGTT
>Ga0315298_1000495_pt1 | contig 76212 bp, 80 predicted proteins | sample WHS_1_MG_FD_203077 | JGI IMG/M metagenome (GOLD analysis project Ga0315298, IMG submission 203077) | Extremophilic microbial mat communities from Washburn Hot Springs, YNP, Wyoming, USA - WHS_1_MG | ecosystem: Environmental > Aquatic > Thermal springs > Hot (42-90C) | place: USA: Wyoming... | reverse complement strand
AATCATTTCTGAAAGAAGCAGAATTGGCACCGTTAGTATTAGCGAAACCCAGAATCGCCGCTTAAACTCCCCCACGTGGTGAACGTGGTGATGATGGCTGTGAGCACTATGCGCGCTCAAGCATTTCTCCCCGAAAGTTTCAACCTTTCAGTCTTTCCAAAATTATCGCTGGGCAAATCTTCTTTACGCCTTCAATAGGCCCAATTTTTTCTGATATAAGCCTTGTCAGTTCTCGTCCATCCTTAGTCCATATTTCAGTCATTATCATGTGGTCTCCTGTGGATGTGGCTACACAGCGGATTTCCTTGAAATCGCAGAGTTTTTGGGCAACCTCCAAGAGTTTCGACGGGTCCACATCTATGCCTACTATTGCAACGGTGTTTAAGCCTATTTTCGCTGGGTCTATTTCCACAGTGAACCTTTTTATAACGCCATTTTCCTTCAAGGCTTTAACCCTTTTCCTTATCGTTGATTCGCTCAGCCTCAATTTTTTGGCTATATCCAAGAAAGCGAGACGCCCATCCTCCTCTAGGAGTTTTAGGATTTTGAGGTCGAGCTCGTCTATTTCCGCAATCTTTTTTACCATTTTCGCATCATTCTGTACGTTTTTAGCCGAATTTTGTACGAAAAATATATAAGCCTTGAAGGATAAAAGGATTATGGTTTAAAAGTTTGAGGAGGAATAAATAAATGGAAAAAATTGAAGAGAAAAAGCCGCTGTTGAGCCTCGGCGAAGTTGTCCCAGACTTTGAGGCGGTCACAACGCATGGGAAGATTAGGCTTTCAGACTTTAAGGGGAAATGGGTCATACTGTTTTCGCATCCAGCTGACTTCACACCAGTTTGCACAACAGAGTTTGTGGCTTTTGCTCAAATTCATCCAGAGCTCGTTAAGCGAAACGTTCAGCTTATAGGATTAAGCATTGACAGCGTCTACTCCCATATTGCTTGGGTCAGAACTATAAAGGAAAAGTTCGGCGTAACTATACCTTTTCCGGTTATTGCTGACTTGGACATGAAAGTTGCCAACCTATTTGGCATGATACACCCCAAACAGAGCACAACAGCCGCCGTCCGCTGCGTCTTTGTAATAGACCCAGAAATGAAACTGCGGGCAATGGTATACTATCCGCTGAATGTTGGAAGAAACATGGACGAGATTTTGAGGCTAATAGATGCCTTACAAACAGCCGACAAATACAAGGTGGCTTTACCAGCCAACTGGAGACCAGGCGACCCAGTAATAGTGCCACCGCCAACAACACAGGAAGAAGCCGAAAAACGCTTGCAAGAGGGCTACGAGTGTGTCGACTGGTTTCTCTGCAAGAAGAAGCTCCCATAACCCACCTTTTTATCCTATGCTTTTAAGAGGTGAAATGTTTGGTGCAAAAACTTCTTTCCACAGCCAAACTTGTTAAGGACTTGAGGATAGCCGTTGACAATGGAAGAGCCCACAGCGTCTGCCTAGACCTACCACCAGAACTAGGAACAGACATGGGACCGACAGCCCTTGAGTTGGGCGTTATGAGCTATGCTGGATGCTTCGCAACAATTTTCGCTTTAATGGCTAAGAAAATGAGAGTTCCGCTTAAAGACCTGGAGGTTAAGCTTGAAGCCGTAAAATCCGATGAGGCTGGAACCGTGACAGAAGCAGCCTTTAACATCGCAGTTAAAACAGACGCCGCAGAAGAAACAGTCCAAAGAATCTTTAAGCTGACGGTGGAAAACTGCCCAGTTGGGAAGCTTTTCGAAAGAGCCGGAGTCAAAGTCAGCTACAACATTAAAACAGAAAAATAGGGAGTGTGCTCTTGGAAAAGTGGGAATGCCTAATTTGCGGCTACATTTACGACCCAGAAGTAGGAGACCCAGAACACGGCGTAAAACCCGGCACACCCTTCGAGGCACTGCCCGAAAACTGGGTTTGCCCCATCTGCGGCGCCCCTAAAGACCAGTTTGTAAAGAAAAGTTAAGAATGGAGGTGTATGCCTATGGAGCAAACCAAACTATATGTTCTACCCCAACTGCCTTACGGCTATGGGGATTTACAGCCCTACATGTCTGAAGAGCAGTTAAGGATACATCACAGCAAACATCATCAAGCCTATGTTAATGGGGCTAACGCTATACTTCAACGACTGGATAAGGCACGCAAAGAAAACGCCGAAATCGATGTAAAGGCTACGCTTAAAGAGCTTTCATGGAACGTTGCCGGACACTTATTGCACTCGCTGTTTTGGGGCAACTTGGCACCGCCAAACAAGGGCGGCGGAAAACCCGGCGGAATTTTAGCCGACAAAATAAATGCAGAATTTGGAAGTTTTGAGCGTTTTCAGAAGGAGTTTTCCCAAGCAGCAATAAGTGTTGAAGGTTCTGGCTGGGCGGCTCTAACCCTTTGTAGGCAGACTGGACGCCTAATGCTAATGCAGGTGGAAAAGCATAACGTGAACGTTTATCCGATGTTCCGAATCCTCATGGTTCTCGACGTATTCGAACACGCCTACTACATCGACTACAAAAATGACCGCGGCAAATTCGTTGAGGCTTTCTGGAAAATTGTCAACTGGGACGAAATCAGCAAAAGACTGGAAGAGGCAATGAAGTAGCTTCCAACCGAAGGGATTATGCCATGCCTAAAATCCTAATCCTCTACTACAGTAGAACCGGAAACACTGAAAAAATGGCTAAGGCAGTGGCTGAAGGAGCAAGAACAGTGCAAGGCATAGAAGTGGAGTTAACCTATCATGCAACACCAGAACAGCTTAAAGAGTTTGACGCCATAATTGTGGGCACACCCACATACCACCATGACACAACATTAGACATCAAAATGTTATTCGAAGAAGCTGCCACAAAAAACATAAACTTAAAGGGTAAAGTTGGCGCTGCCTTCGGCTCTTATGGATGGAGCGGCGAAGCCCCAAAACTTGTCCTTGAAATTATGAAAAACAAGTTTGAAATGAACGTGACAGAACCGTCTCTGCTGATAAAGTATACGCCTGACACTGCTGGACTGGAAAAGTGCAGAGAGTTTGGAAGGAAAATAGCGGAAAAACTTGTTAAATAGCCGACCACCAGATATTAGATGGGAGATGTTAACCCGTGTCCTCAAAAAATGAACTTCTAGATTTTATTAAAAGACAGATCGATGTTGAAAATGAGATTGTCGACTCCCTCAACGAGGCTTTAAAAAGCATTAAGAATCCGTCCGTCAGAGGCGTTTTAAAGGGGATTTCGCTTGATTCTCTTAAACATGCGGAAATGTATGATGCCGCCCTAAAACTTTTAACCACAACCCAACAAGCCCTTGCGCAGGAACACCTCGACAAACAAAAGAGCCTTGTAGAGAGGCATATTCGCATAGAAGCCGAGCTTATAAAGAAGATTAGCGATATGCTTCCAACCGTTGAGAATGAAAAGGTTGAGCTTCTCTTGAACGCCATACTAGCCGACGAAAGAAGGCATCATGAGCTCCTAAAAGAAGTTTTAGAAATCATCGTTAGAGGCGAAACCATAACCGAAGAGGATTGGTGGGACATCCTCTGGAAAAATGTTCCATTCCACGGCGCACCAGGCGGATAGCCCAAAATGCCCTTTAGTTTCCATTTTTCTTTGTTTTTGGCAAGACTTTTAAATGGTTGGATACAAAATTGGAAGGGAGGTGAAACGTTTGGTTTCTAAAAAGTTGTTGGAACTGTTGAACGACGCCATCGCGAGGGAAATGCAAGTTTCCATTCAATACATGTGGCAACATGTCCAATGGAGCGGTGTTAAAGGCTTCGCAGTTCAAGAAGAGCTTAAAAAGGTGGCGATAACGGAAATGAAGCATGCAGAAGCCATTGCTGAAAGGCTTTTCTACCTTGGCGGAACACCCACTACAAAACCCACGGAAATTTTTGTGGGTAAAACCCTTAGAGAAATGATTGAGCGCGATATCAAAGATGAGGAGAACGCCATAAACCTCTACAAGCAGATTATAGCCCAAGCCTGCAAGGAAAACGACATAACAACAGCCCACCTATTCGAAGAAATTCTGGAAGACGAAGAGGAGCACCACGACCTCTTTACAACCCTAGCAGAAGAACTATAATGCAATTAAGACGCCTTTAAACCACATAATTTTCTTTACACTCTGCTTTCAGCTTAACATCCTTGTTTAGGGCTGTTTACTGATTTCCTGCATGCCATATCATTAGTGTATGTTCTGAAAACTAGAGGGGAGAGGAAAATACGCCGTGGAAATTGCCTATTTTCCCATTCTGCACCAAAAAGCTTAATGCGTGCCGAGATTAAAAGATGACAATTCCACACTGGGAGAGAGAAAGGCATGCTGTCTCAAATTCCCATCAAAATTGAGAAGGTTGAAAAGAAGCTTCTAGACCGTGAAATATTGCGCGTTGCCATAATCGCCGAATTAGACGCCGTAAACCTTTACGAGCAACTGGCAGCAGCAACAACAAACGAAAACATTAGAAAAGTGCTTTTGGAAGTGGCCAGAGAAGAAAAAGCTCATGTGGGCGAGTTCCAGACACTGCTATTAAAAGAGGATAAAGAGCAGGTTAAAGAGCTGGAAAATGGCAGAAAAGAAGTGGAGGAAATTGTAAAGTAGTTTAAGACAGCAAAAGTTTTGGGCAGCTTTTACACCATCTATATCTCTTTTCTCAGCTTGCCAGAGATAGATTTTTATTTTCCCATGTTAAACCATGCTAACATTAAGTGACTCCAAATGACACGGCATCTATTGGTTAAAATTGCTTCGCTTATCCTCTTTAAAGGTGGCGGCGGACAAGACGCTGAATTGCTGAAAGGTTTGGATATTCTTTTCACACTCATATGGTTCTTTGTTGAACTGCTTATATTGTCAGTCGTCCTTTACATTGCAGGACTAATTGTGGTGGGAAAAAGGCGTGCATTGTTCTCAGACGCTTTCATAATCTCACTTTTAGGTACAGTTTTATCCACAATATTCGCCATTTTGCTGCCAGGTTGGATAACACTGCTATTAAGCGTACTTGTATGGTTGATATTAATTAAGCGCTTTTACGAGACTGGATGGCTCGGCGCATTGGCAGTCGGCATACTAGTAGTAATAATCTACTTGGTAATCCTAATACTTCTCGCTTTGGTATTCGGTATACTAGGCTTGTTGGCGGGCTTATTTGAGAGAATCATCAGATGGCTCATGTCCATACTTCCTTAACAACAAGCGAGGATTAGCAATTGTCAGAGACAAAAAAGCGCACCATCATGCTAGGCTTAGCCTTCCTATTCTCGCTACTCCTATCCTCCTTTGAAAATACAGTTTTCTTCACAGTTCTGGCAAAAGATATTCTCCAAAACAACCTTTTAGCTGTTGGGATGATTTTCCTACATAACGTGCTTGTCATCTCCATGATTCTCTTAGGCATGTCCTTCTACGTGAGCCTCGTCGTCTCGGGCTTCTTTAAGAGGGAGAAATATTCGCATATTGTTTTGGAGCACCCGCAAACCTTCGCCATAGCCTTCACAGTAATAATTGTTTTCTTAAGCATCCTGAGGGGCTGTGCTCTGATATATGGGAAGGTCAGCTTTGATGTGTTACCAGCAATACTAATCATGAGCATGCCAGTAGGAATCGTTGAAGGCTGCGGCATTTACCTAACGCTGAAGAAAACATTGAGCAGAACCCTTAAAACAAGAGACCTAGTCTACATTTATGGCATATTCTTCATAGCAGCTATTTTGGAAGTCGCCTTCATAAACCTCCTAATGATGTTTATAAGCTGAAATTTTGAAAAGAAATAGTCCTAATTTTAGCTAGAGCCGCCCTCAACCCTTTTCAGTTTCTTCCTCAAATCCCTCATAAGCTTTTTAAGCTTGGGGCTCAGCTCCACTGGGTATTTAGCTGCACCTTTAAGCCGCTTATACCTTTCAGGAAGCATTAAAAGATTGTTTAAGGCTCTTTTCCTAATCTCTTCAAGGGATGGCAAATCATAGACTATTTTGCCCTTCTCCATAACCTTGACGAGGAGTGGTTCACCGCCAATATCTTCGCCTTCCAAGGCGATTACATCTTTAACAAAATTTCCTCTTTCATTCTTAAACCTGAAAACCTGCTTCCTTCCGGGAAGGGTGGCTTTTCTTTCACTCAGCTTCATTATTGGCTGGAATTCGCCCTTCTCGTTCATTTTTTCGCATAGTTTGTAGATTATGTCAACATAGGGTCTGTCGGCCGATGTTCCCATTCTTGTTCCAACGCCGAAAGCGTCTATTTTTGCGCCTTTGCTTAGCAACTCTTCTATTCTGTATTCATCGAGGTCTCCGCTCGCAAATATTTGCACATAACCAAGCCCATTGTCGTCAAGCATCTTCCTAACCTTTCGACTTATTTCCGCAAGGTCCCCGCTGTCAATCCGCACTCCGCGAAGCCTAAACCCCATCCGTTCCAGTTCTTTGGCGACAGTTATGGCGTTTTCCGCACCTTTAATGTTGTCAAAAGTGTCTATTAACAGAGTTGACTTGTCGGGAAAGGTTTTGGCAAAAGCTCTGAAGGAATCTATTTCGCTGTTGAAGAACATGACGAAGGAGTGCGCCATAGTCCCGAAAACCGGTATGCCATACAACATTCCAGCCAGAACATTTGATGTGCCATTGCAGCCCGCAATGTAGCTTGCACGAGCAACCTTCACCCCAGCGTCTGCTCCATGCTCCCTCCTCAAACCAAACTCGATTACAGACCTTCCTCGGGCGGCATAAACAACTCTGGAGGCTTTAGTAGCTATTGTGGTTTGAAGATTAATAGTGTTTAAAATGAAGGTTTCTATCAGCTGTGCCTCTATTATTGGTGCTGTAACCCTAATCAGCGGCTCGTTGGGAAAAACCACAGTGCCTTCCGGGATAGCCCAAACGTCACCACTAAACTTGAAATTTTTTAAGTATTCGAGGAAATCCTCCTTAAACCCTTGGCTCTTCAAGAATTTTATGTGCTCTTCGGTGAACCGCATTTTTTCAAGAAACAGTAGGACTTGTTCTAAGCCGGCAAATAGGAAGTAGGAACGGTTCGGTGGCAAGCGTCTTATGAAAAGGTCGAAGGTGGCTGGTTCAAGCCTTTTATTGTCAAAGTAGCTTGCACACATGGTAAGCTCATACAAGTCTGTAAGCATGCTCATGTTCTCCTCGTCAACAAAGCCTAACGAGCCCTTCACGGTTATCACCTTATGCTTGAAACTATGCTTTGTTATCCTGGGAATGGGCAAGTCTTTGTTGGGCAACCTCCAGCATACTCTGAATCTGCTGAAATAAATCTCTTTTCAGCAGTTTTCACTTCTCCAATGTATAGGACTTGTTCTGGTTTGCTTCCATAGCGGAAGACCGTCACGCCCTTACATTTGAGTTTCCATGCAAGTTCAAACACTTTTCTGACATCATCGACCGTCGCTTCATAGGGCATGTTAACAGTTTTTGAAACAGCATTATCCGTGTGCTTCTGGAAAGCCGCCTGCATTCTCACATGCCATTCAGGCTCAATGTCTAGGGCGGTTACAAAAACCCTTTTGACATCTTCCGGCACCTTGTCAATCTTTTGAACAGAACCTGTCTTCGCTATCTCCTCAAGGAGATGAGCATCATAAAAGCCCCTTTCCTTCGCCACAATCTCAAACAGCGGATTCGTTTCAAAAAGCCTCGTCCCATCCAAAACATTTCTTATGAAGGATACGGCGAAAAGCGGCTCTATGCCAGATGAGCATCCGGCAATTATGCTTATGCTTCCAGTTGGGGCTATGGTTGTGACTGTGGCGTTTCTCATAGCCCTATACTTGTCCTTCCAAATGCTTTTTTCAAAATTTGGAAATGAGCCTCTTTTTTCAGCGATTTCCTCAGACTTCTTGTGGGCTTCCCCGTCAATGAACTTCATCAGTTTTTCCGCCAGCTCCAAGGCTTGTTCAGAATTGTAGGGGATGCCAAGTTTAATGAGCATGTCTGCAAAACCCATAACGCCCAAACCTATCTTCCTATTCGCCTTCGTAACCTTCTCTATCTCCCTCAACGGATACTTATTCGCGTCAATAACATTGTCTAGAAAGTGGACGGCATTCCGCACGGTTTCCCTAAGCTTCTCCCAATTAATTTTTCCATCCTCAACCATGCGGGAAAGATTAATCGACCCCAAATTGCACGACTCATAAGGCAAAAGGGGCTGTTCACCACACGGGTTGGTGGACTCTATCCTCCCAACCTCTGGGGTGGGATTATGCCTATTAATCTCATCTATGAATACAACGCCCGGGTCTCCACTTGCCCAAGCAGACCTCGCTATTAGGTCCCAGACATCCCTAGCCTTGAGCTTACCCGTCCTCTCCTTATTTCTCGGATTTACCAGCCAGTATTCGCCGTCCTTCTCCAAGGTTTCCATAAACTCGTCGGTTATGGCAACTGATATGTTGAAATTTGAAAGAAAACCCGGCTGCTGTTTTGCAGTTATAAACTCCAGAATGTCTGGGTGGTCCACACGTAAAATCCCCATCATGGCGCCCCGTCTTTTGCCGCCCGCCTTGATGACTTCTGTGGCGATGTCGAAAACCCGCATGAAGCTTACTGGGCCAGAAGCCACTCCTTTAGTGGACATGACTATGTCGCCCTTAGGCCTAAGCCTCGAAAAGTCGAAGCCAACGCCACCGCCGCTTTTCTCGATTAAAGCCATGTTCTTAACGGCTGTGAAGATGCTGTCAAGGGAGTCTTCAACTGGGAGGACAAAGCATGCGGATAGCTGTCCAAGTTTTGTTCCAGCATTGAAAAGTGTCGGCGAGTTTGGAAGAAACTCAAGCCTCGCCATCATTTTGTAGAAGATTTCCTCGCTTTCCCTCGGGTCTTCGCCGTATTTTCGGTCAACTCTTGCTATGGCCTTGGCAACCCTCCTAAACATTTGAGCCGGGTCCTCAATTATGTTTCCAGCTTCGTCCCTTCTAAGGTAACGCTTCCTCAAAACCTCAAGTGCATTAACCGTCAGCTTAGGCTCCTCTATCCCAAGCCTTTCTCTGAGCTGCCTTATCTCCTCCTTCTTCCTTCTATAGGCTTGGTATTCTGAGGCAACCTCCTCAAAACCGCTCTTCTTTAAAACTTCTATTACAACGTCTTGGACTTCCTCAACGGATGGAATTTTCTCTACAAATCTTTCTTCTAAAAGGCTAACAACATCCTTTGTCAGCCGTTCAGCTTTTTCGCCGTCTTCAAGTTTGACGGCCACAAAAGCCTTGTGTATGGCATTTTTAATTCTCTCCGGGTTGAAGTCAACTATGCGGCCGTCTCTTTTCCTAATTTTTGTTATGGGCATGGCTTTTCAATAGAAATGGGAGCAAATAGGGATATAAAGCATGTTCTAATGTATAGTCTTAAATAACTTGAAACGAAATATTTTGCACAGAAGCTGCATGAGGCCGCTGGATGATTTCATACGCGTTTAAGCGGGTTTTTCGCTCTTTCGGGCTTTTTGCGGCACTGCTGTTAGGGGTTATGCTTGCCTCATCCTTTTTTGCTGACATAAATGTCGGCGCAGACACAACGGCAAAGGCTGCCCTACTACAGCAGCTGAAACGCATTCCAGTCGACATAAGTGTGGGAAGCAGTTCACGCCTAAACTCCCGCGATTGGGAGAAGATGGCTGGTGACATCCGACAAATTGAGGGCGTAATAAGGGCTGAGGTTATTTCAAGGGTCACTTTGACAAAAAAGGTTGGCGAGAATTATACTGTAATAATGGTTGCCGCCATATCCAATATGTCGATGGTTTATGATGGGCTAAACGTAGTAAACGGCGAAAAAACGCTTGGAGTGAATGAAACTTATGTTTGGGTTGGCTCCAAAGCGGCCAGCGATGTGAAGCTAAACGACATAATCACCTTAAACTTCACATACTACTCATATGAGGGGCGAGAACCGCAAGAAAAGACCCTTATTGTTTTGTCCTTAAAAGTTGTTGGCTTCGTGGAACTTGATGAAAAAGCGTACTCAATTGCAACTGGAGGATGGGGCGCGCCTATAATGATATTAAGGATGGGAGAGGCACCCATCACTTCTTATGGAGATTTACTTCTTATCGTAAGTTGGGAGAAAACCTTCACAAAGCTTCTAGATAATATTCCAGACGACGTACCATATTATAATATTCCATTTCAAACACAGATTCTAGTCTACACTGATAGGGAGCGGCTTATCAACCCTTGGGACATCCCCAGCTCCATGGACGCCCTAGAAAAGATCAGGATTCAGGTTAATGAAAGGGTTGCCAAATACGGCAGCATGTATGTTTACGACAACCTTAGAATGACCCTCATGACATACTATGCCACCAGCATAGCCATGCGGTTCATCTTCATCATAGTGGCGCTTCCAGTCTTCTTTGTGGCTTGGTATGTTGGAACAACCGTTTCAGACGTCTCCTATAACTTGCGGAGACGCGAAATAGGCTTACTTTTAACAAAGGGGTTCTCAAACTCGCAATTGTTTAGACTTTTCTTAACAGAGTTCATAATAATTGGAATAATCGGCGGACTGGCGGGTGTGGCACTAGGCTACGCAACTGCCCCCTTCTTCGCTGTAAAAAGCGAGGGGTTGGAAGGAATATCACCAGTTTTAAGCACAGAAGTCGTAATCATAACCGTGATTTTCGGTCTAGTCCTAACTTTACTCGCCACTTTTCGTCCTTCACGGAGGGCTGCAAAACTTCCAGTGGTGGAAGCTCTAAGGGAATACACGTACATAGAGGAGGTTAAACCCTACAAGCAGCGTTTACCATGGATAGCCTTCATCCTTGGACTTTACAAGATTGTTATGTTCCTTTTTGGCATAAACTTGGCTCAAGTTTTCGCTGGGCGACCTCCCTTCACAAACATATTCTTGATTATACTCTTGGTAATATGGATAGCCATAGACTCCATCCTCACATACATTGGACCATTGCTCTTCTTCTGGGATTTACAAAAATCTTTATCCGCGGCTCTTTGAAATTCCAAGAGCTGGTGGCTCGAGCAGCGAAATTTTTAGGCGATCTGGGAACTTTGGCCACAAAAAATGTTCAGAGAAACCCCGCCAGAGCAGCATCAATAGCCTTCTTGGTGGCGTTAATAGTAGGCTATAGTTTCCAAACCATAGGAGGTGTGGCCAGCACCCAAGACTACAATATTCGTCGAATAAAAGCCGAGGTGGGTGCAGATATAAGCGTCTCTTTAAACCCGACGGCCAATTTAACTAAAGTTTTAGAAATTATAGAAAACATGACAGAAACAGCGTCTGCAACCGTCCAATACTCTACTAGCGGGTCATTTCCAGATGGTTCTTCGAGGCAAATTCTCGCTGTTGACCCTAAAACTTGGCCTTCAACAGCTTACTACGAGGAAGACTGGTTCAGCGGCAACAGTGCAGCGAAGGCCTTTCAAATCATGAAAAAGGAGAATCAAACGATTATTCTTGAGCGAAATTTGGCTTCTCGCTTAAACAAGAAGGTTGGAGACACGGTAACGGTCACTATTGGAAGTTCGACGATGACGTTAAGGGTTGTTGGATTTTTTGGACGGGAAGTCCCGCAGGAATATCAGTGGCAAACTTTTCCATCATTCATTCCCATCGGGCTTTATAGACAGTTGAATTTGGGCTGGCAATCGTCTGCCACCATACTGGTGAAGTTAAAAGCGAATGCTGACGGTAAGGCTGTGGCTTCTGAAATCCGAAAAATTGAAGGCGTTAACTTTGTGCGCTCAGTTGCTGAAGAACTGGAGGAACTTCAAAGCAATCTATTACTGGTTGGACCGCTAAACATTCAGAGCCTAGGCGTTGTTTTCGCCATACTAGCTGCTTCTGTAGCTGTGGGCTTAGCAACGCTGGTAAGCCTTCAAGAGCGGAAGAAAGAAACATCCATAATGTGGTCGCGAGGGCTATCATTCAAACAGCTTTTAATTATGCTTCTCACAGAGAACATGGCCGTCGTCACATTCGCAGTCGTTTTAGGCACGGTGGTGGGTCTAATCATTGTAAACGGTAATGTGGCGGCCTCCAACTCCGCACTGGCCTACACGCTTGTTAGGTATAGAATGGTTTTTCCGCCTGATGCCATAACACTTCTGGCTTCATGCCTAATCCTAATATTCGCCTCAACAATAATACCCACCATCTTGCTTACTAAAAGGTACATTTCAAAAGTTGAAAGGATAGTGCGACTATGAAAGGAATGAGGGTAATAGCCAAAGACTTGATCAAAATTTATAGGCTTGGAAACGTGGAGGTCCAAGCCCTCAGAGGATTAAGCATGGAAGTTAAGGAAGGCGAAATGGTCTCGATAATAGGGCCCAGCGGAAGCGGAAAGACAACGCTATTAAACATTATAGGCGGATTAGACCAAGCAACAGGAGGCTACGTTCAAGTTGGCGACACTGTGGTCACCGCGCTGCATCCATCCAAACTGGTTGAATATAGACGCAAAACTGTAGGCCACATATTCCAAACACTAAACCTGATACCGACTTTGACGGCAGCCGAAAATGTTGAGCTTCCCATGGTGGCTTTAGGCGTCCCAAGAAGCAAAAGAATCCAACGGGTTAAGGAGCTCCTCGAAATAGTGGGGCTGACTGAAAGAGCCCACCACAAGCCCGACGAGCTAAGCGGTGGAGAACAACAACGGGTAGCCATAGCCGCTGCTTTGGCAAACGACCCGCCATTAATACTGGCTGATGAGCCGACAGGTGAGCTAGATACTGCCAACGCAAAAATCGTTGTCAACTATTTATGCAAGGTCAATAAGGAGTTGGGCAAAACGATAATTATGGTCACCCACGACCCGAGTGTTGCAAGAGCCGCGGACAGAATACTGCGAATCGAGGACGGCGTAATAAAGATGGCTCTGGCACCATCAGAAGTCATGGCAGAGGAAAAGGCAGTGTCCTATATAGACCAGATAAGAGCCCGCATCGCAGAAATAGACCGCCAACTAGCCCAGTTAGACGAAGACTTTAGGAACGGCAAAATAAGCGGAGACGACTATGTGGCTAAGAGGCAAAGCCTAAAACAGGTTAGGGAGAGCCTCCGCGAAGAACTCCACAGAATGGGCATCGTGTCATAGACAAGCTATTCAGAACAAATCTCCTCAGTAATTTTTACTCCTCTACTGTTAAGTTCATCCATAATTCGCTTGTAAATTCTATCTTCCATGCCAAGCATTTCTGGAGACGCTACGCCTTTCAAGTGCACGTCTCCAGTCAAAATTAAAGCTGCCACAATGGAGGCAGTGTATGCTGTAGTCCTAGCCATGGCAGTAACCCCATTTCTCTCGTCGTAAAAATCTATTAGTTTGTAAGTGTAACGCATTTCCATGCCGCCTTTCAATCCGAAAACATCAACTTTTAAGACGACGATATCCCTCACGTTTGGTTTGACAAGTGTCTTCTCGAAAAGTTTTGCCGTCAGTTTTCTAGGCTGTATGCGATGTCCTTCAACAGAAACCTCCTCATCGCTGAAAAAGCCCAAATCCCTAAGCAGCCTTACCTTTTCCGCATGCCCAGGATAGCGAAGAGTTTTCTCCCACATTTCCTCAACACCCTTCACGGTATAAAGCAAGGTTCTAAGTCCATCAGTATAGAACGCTTCCAGCCTTCCAATTTCTGGAAATTCCACCTCTTCCAATCCTTCCAAGGCTTCTACCTCGGCTATTTTGCCACCCTTAATTATTCGGGCTTTGCATGTGTACTCGTCAATTAGGCTTTCAGGAGACCATGTAATAACATAGCCTAAAGGCGGTATTGGGGTTTCTGGAAGCCCGCCAACCATTATGTGAACCTTGTTGGTTTTGTCAAGTTCTGCAAATGCGTGACCCACAAGGATGTTGCTTATGCCAGGTGCTAATCCACAGCTTGGAACAATTGTGACGCCAGCCTCAACAGCCTTATCATGTAGCACCAATGGGTTTTCCGGCATGTAAGAGACATCAACAAGGTTCTTTCCAGCTTTGATACAAGCTTCCATGAGGCTGAAACCAAACTTCGGCGGCAAAAAGCCCAAAACCACATCAAAACCTTTTAAGGCGTTAATAAGCTCGCTTCTGTTTGAAGCATCCAATTGAAACCACTTAACGTTGCTCTTTCCAATTTTTCTTGCTGTTTCTTTAGCTTTATCAGCGTCCTTGTCGGCGACAAAAACTTCAACATCACCTATTCTTTTCGCTAGGTCCTCAGCCGCCGCCGAGCCCATTCTTCCGCAACCTATAACAAGCGCTCGCATAATTCGAAAAAGGCTATGTGAAAACATTAAAGCTTTTCCAGATTAAAAGCCGCCCATTAATCTAATAGGTTTATTGATTGGAGATTTGAAAATTTTATATACGGCCGTTGCCATTGTAGTGTTGAGCGTCATGGCTGATATCTGTCCAATATGTGGGCTTCCCAAAGACTTGTGTGTCTGCGGTGAGATAGGCAAAGAACAGCAAAGGATTCGCATAAGGTTTGAAACAAGAAAGTTCGGCAGACCAACAACAATAGTTGAAGGCATAAACGACAAGGACACAGACCTAGGAAGCCTAGCCCAAAAACTGAAAGGCTTCTGTGCCTGTGGAGGAACAGCCAAAAACGGTCAAATAATCCTTCAAGGAGACCACCGCGAAAAAGTCCGCCAATACCTAATAAAACTTGGGTATCCAGCGGAAAACATTGAAGTTCAATAGCACCGCTCATCCGTAAGGTGTAAGCCCATGGGAATCCTAAAAAACATGCGCGAGGTACTTAAGACTCTGAAGCATCGGGGGCCATCAAAAATATACTGTCCAAAATGCGGAAGCCCCAGAATCCACTTGTCAAGCAGCCTAGATTATTGGCTTACGCCCAAAAAGTATGTCTGTGAAGACTGCGGGTATGTTGGCCCAATAGTTATGGAAATTGAAAAGGAAGAAAATGAAAGTTAAAACAGAGCTAGTCTGGCAGTTCTAGGTTCAGCTGCCTCTTTAGCGTCTTGTAGCGGTTTCTAACAGTGACTTCTGTGACTCCAGCAGCTTCGGCAATGTCTTTCTGAGTTTTCTTTTCGTTATTCTGCAAACAAGCAATGTATAGTGCCGCAGCAGCCAGTCCCATGGGGTCCTTTCCAGCTGCTGCCCGCTTCATTTTTGCCTCGCGAAGAATTTGAATGGCCAACCCTTGGGTCTTGCCTGAAATCCCAGTTTTCTCTGCAATTTTTGAAACGTATGTTAATGGGTCTGCTATGGGCATTTGCACGTCAAGTTCACGGAGCAAAAGCCTATAACAGCGGGCAACATCCTTCTTGTCCACTAGGCTGGCTTCCGCTATTTCCCTTAGGGTTCTTGGTGTTCCGCTTCCACGGCAAGCCGCATAAAGCGCAGCTGCGGCTATGGCTGCTATTGATCTTCCCCGAACCAAGCCCTTGTCTAGAGCTTTGCGGTATATGACGGCTGCCTTCTCCTTGATTGGTGGTGGGATGTACACTTTGTCTGAAAGGCGGTCAAGTTCAGCCATTGCCTGTGCCAAGTTTCGGTCTATTGAGGAGTGCACCCTTGAGCGTATCTGCCATTTCCTTAGGCGCCACATTTGCAGGCGTGTTGAAAGGGGTAGTTTTCTTCCGAAGGCATCGCGGTCAACTTGGCTTATGGCTGTTGATAAGCCTTTATCATGGACCGAGTAGGATGTTGGCACTCCAACACGGCTTCTTGAGGCTTTCTCCTCCTGTGTGAAGGCACGCCACTCTGGTCCCTTGTCCATCATTTGCTCGTGAAGTACAAGTCCGCACTCTCCGCAGACAGTCTCTCCAGTGTCATAGTCGTGGATAAGGTTTACACTACCGCATTCTGGACACTTGTCGACTAGGCGTTGACGGGTTCCGCCTTCTTTCCCACTCATTTTCTCACGCTTCGATTTTTGCGTAGAACCGTCCCCTTTTCATTTCCCCACTATAGGAGTAGAAGACGCCATCCGGCCCCGCGTGTTCTATCCAGATGAAATGTTTTAATATATAAATTTTACGGTTTAAACTAAAATATCCACTTCACAAATCTTGAATAAAGATGCATGCTACTAATATAACAGAAGAGTCTGTGCAAAATGATGAAGCTTCCAGAGAAAATGCGAAAAACGCTGGAGAAAATCGTGAAGGAAATGGCTGCCGACGAAACTGTTTCAGGGATAGGCTTATTTGGGAGCTGGAGCCGCGGAGACGCCACACCATCAAGCGATGTCGACCTGCTAGTCATCAGCAACAACCCCCTCGAAGACGAGTACATGGAAAGGGTTTCCATTGGCGACCTATTTTTAGACTTGAATTTCGTTCCAAAACATTTACTTCAAGGGCCAATCCATCCAAAGCTTGACCAGAAACTCTACGAAGTCCAAATCCTCTATGACAGAGACTGGACTTTGACAAACACAAAACTTTCAATGGCGAAGTTCTACAGCTCTCCGGAAAGGGTTAACATTAGGACAGAAACTCACATAATAGAGTCGGACATATACTTGAGCCGTGCCACCTCAGCCCATGCAAAAGGTGACTATTTAAGCGCTCAAATTTTCACCATTTTTGCCATGGAAAACATCTTACGAGTGCTTTTAGAAATAGCCCTCCAACCATTTTCAATTAGTCGTTTCCTAGAAAAAGTGGAAATCGCAGCGGAAAAGCTTGGCATACCAGAAATTTTTAACAGCTATCTGGAAATAGCCAAACTGGATAAAGTGAAAGCAGTGGCAGCTGAGGAAAAACTCAAACTTTTCAAAGCCGTTTGGGACGAAATGGGCTTCATGATAAAGCGAAAACCCCAGACACTAAAAAGCTTGCACTTCAAAATCAAGACTGGCCTAAACTACTATTTTAATTCGGCATTTTTGCAAGGCACAATTTTGAGGGCAAACTCGATGATAAGCTCTGAAAAGTTTGCCGAAGCAGTACATTACCTAACTAGCGTAGCTCTAAACATTGTTGAAAACTATGCTTGGCTTAAAGCCACCATAGAAAAGCAAAAAATAGACCACACATGCTTAATGCACTCAATAGAAAAACTCGAAAGGGATAACCCTAGAAACTACAAAAACATCGTGAAGCTTCTAAGCTTAACCACCACCGCAGATGTAGACAAGGCAGAGGCGGCGAAAACAATTGAAAAAGTTAGAAGAAACATATTGAAAATAAGGCGGGAAAGGAAACATTTAATCAAAACACACATATCAAAGATTTAAATTAACCATCTAATGCGTGTGGAAGCCCGGTGGTGTAGCGGACAAGCATAGCGGGCTTTGGACCCGCCGACGGGAGTTCGAATCTCCCCCGGGCTACCAACATCCCAGAAATTTTAGCTAAAAACTCAAAATTGACATTTATTTGTGCACTTTTCTTTTTCGATTGTGGTGCGGGGGGTGGGATTTGAACCCACGAACCCCTACGGGACAGCCGTTCTGCGAAACTTTTGGCTAGTGTTTTCCCCTCAGGGCTGCGCCTTTGGCCAGGCTTGGCAACCCCCGCGTTTGCTACCGCTCTATTTCCTATTTTTAGGTGAAATTAAACTTTCCTTTTAATGTTTGTTCATTAGACTAGTCTGAAATCCTCTTTAATTGTTGTTAGCACTACGTGGGTGTTTGTTCTTTCCACGTAGGGCATTGCCAGCAAGCGTTTTGCAAATTTGCTTAGTTCCTCCCTGTTTTTGAATTTGGCTATTACTATGGCGTCTATCAGTCCAGTCACGTCGTAGACGCAGCAGACATTTGGGAGTTTTGCAATTTCGCTTTCCACTTCCAAAAGCCTTCCCTTTGAGACTGTTATTTCGGTTACGACGGTTAAAGTGTAGCCAAGCTTTTCATGGTCCACTAGGGCTGAATAACCCTTTATTATGCCAGCATCTTCCAGTCTTTTGACCCTTAATAGGGCTGTGCTTGTTGATATGCCGCACTGCTTAGCCAGTTGCCTTGAGGAAAGCCTCGCATCCAAAGTTAAAGCCTTCAAAATTTTCATGTCCACCTCGTTTAATTCTTCCCCTTTTTTGACGCGTTTTTCCCTTGCTTTTTCCTTTTGAACCGGTTCTCGAACATTTGCGCTATCCATTACGTACACACTCACAAGTTCATGCTACACTTGTAAAATTGTTTCGCTTTATATTTAACATTTGTCATCATTTTCCTTGAAAAACCTTTTATATGTATTATTAAAGCTTATCTAACCGTAAAAATATCTAGGAGTCAGCACAATGCGAAGTTCGCTACGGCGAATATTCCAGAACCAAAATGTTGAATTATGTTTTAGGCTTATGAAGAACGCTGACCACGTTCTGCTGCACTTCACAGATCTACTCGGCTTTTTCAAGGGTAGAACAATTCCAGTTGAGGAAGTGGAAAACGCCATAGTTGAAGGCGTCGGCTTTGACGGCTCATCGCTGATTGGCGGAGTTGGCATTGAGGAAAGCGACATGATCATGAAACCAGACATAGCCACCTTCACGGTTTGCCCATACTACTTCTACGAAAAAAGCGTTGTAAGCTTCATATGCAACTTGTACACGCCCGAAGGCAAGCGCTTCGAAGGCGACCCGCGATATGTCTGCCAAAAAACTCTTGAAAAATTGACGGCTGAGGGTTATGAGCCAACAGCAGCCGCGGAACTGGAATTTTACCTTGTGCAGAAAACGGCTGAAGGCGACTTCCAACCCGTCGAAAACCACCTTATTGATAAACAGCGATATTTTGACATAGCCCCCGGAAGGGATGTCACCGAATCCTTTAGGATGGAGCTAACCAACGTGCTTTTCACTATGGGCATAGAGGTTGAACGGCAACACCACGAGGCTGGCGCAGCCCAGAATGAAATAACCTTCAAATACTCAGATCCTGTGGCGACCTCGGATAATATTATGCGTTATAAGTTTGCGGCTAAGGCTGTTGCTGATAGAAAGTATGGTTGGATAGCCACCTTCATGCCCAAACCGTGGCTTGGAAAGCCTGGAAGCGGCATGCATGTCCATCTTGGACTTTTTAACGCGAAGACTGGAAGGAACCTTTTCTATGACAAGGATGGCTATGCCCACATATCCCAGAAATGCCGCTACTTCATAGGTGGAATCCTCGAGCACGCAAGGGCTTTATGCGCTATTGTAGCGCCCACAGTTAACAGTTATAAGAGGCTTGTGCCGGGTTATGAGGCTCCAGTCTACATTACATGGAGTCGAAAAAACCGTTCAGCCCTAATCCGAGTGCCAGAATACTTCCCAGGAAAGGAAAGGGAAGCCAGAATAGAATTCCGATGTCCAGACCCGCTTTGTAATCCTTATTTGGCGTATGCCGCGATATTTGAGGCTGGTTTGGATGGCATTAAGAGGAAAATAGAGCCCGGAGACCCTGTTGACGTGAATGTCTATCATCTGAGCGAAGCAAAGCGGAGGGAGCTTGGAATAAGGGTTCTGCCGGGTTCGCTTAAGGAAGCCTTGGAAGAGTTGAAAAGCGACGAGGTGTGCATGAGAGCCTTGGGCAAGGAGAACGCCGAAAAATATTTGGAGCTTAAGATGCAGGAGTGGCGTGAATACGAGCTTCACATGCCTAAAGATGATAAAAACGCGGTTACAGCTTGGGAGCTGCAAAAATACATTTACGCCTAACAAACTTTAAATCGCCGCTTTCTCCATGTTCAAAGCCATTTGAGAGTGGGCGTGTGAAATACGACACCATACTAGTATTAGATTTCGGTGGACAATATTGCCACCTCATTGGGAGACGGATTAGAGAAAATGGCGTATATTCAGAAATAGTTCCCCACGACATAAAAGTTGAGGAGATAAGACTTCTAGGCGAAAAGTTTAATGTTAAAGGACTAATCTTTTCTGGTGGTCCAGCAAGCGTTTTTGATGCGAATGCGCCAAGACCAGACAAGTGCATTTTTGATTTGGGGCTGCCAGTTCTAGGCTTATGCTACGGACATCAGCTTATCGCCCAAATTTTCGGCGGAAAAGTTGAACCGGCTAAACGTAAAGAATTTGGCTCAGTATATGTGACCATAGACAAACCTGTTGGCGTTTTGAAGGATTTAAGCAGAAAAGAGCGGGTTTGGATGAGCCACAGCGACGCCGTCTTTTCCGTCCCGCCAGAATTTGATGTTTTGGCTCACACACAAAATTGTCCTGTTGCCGCTTTCAAACATAGGACTAAGCCTATCTACGGTTTGCAGTGGCATCCAGAAGTTGTGCACACAGTAAATGGCGCCAAAATGCTTCGCAACTTTATCTTTGAAGTTTGTGGTTGTGTTGCAAACTGGAAAATGGAAAACGTCATAGATAAAATGGTTGAGGAAGTTAAAAGAGAGGTTGGCGGCGGAAAAGCCATAATAGCCCTAAGCGGAGGCATAGACTCCAGCGTAGCCACAGCCATAGCAGCCAAAGCAATAGGCGAAAGGCTGACAGCAGTTTTTGTTAACCACGGATTCATGAGGGAGAATGAACCCGAATTCGTGAAAAACACGTTTCAAAAACTCAAAATAAATTTGGTGATTGTAAACGCGCAGGAAAGATTTTTTGAAAGGCTTAAGGGCATAACAGACCCGGAAATGAAAAGGAAAATTATAGGTGAGGAGTTCATTCGAGTTTTTGAGGAAGTGGCGGAAAAAGTTGGCGCAGAATACTTAATCCAAGGAACCATTTATCCAGATAGAATTGAGTCTGGGTTCAGAAGGTTCTCGGACAAAATTAAAACTCATCATAATGTTGCGGGGCTTCCCACTAAAATTAAGTTTAAGAAGATTGTTGAACCCTTAAGGGAATTGTACAAGGACGAGGTTCGAAGAGTTGCCCAAATAATCGGGCTGCCAAAAGAAATAGTTTTTAGGCAACCCTTTCCAGGTCCCGGACTGGCGGTAAGGGTTGTTGGCGAAGTGACCAGAGAAAAGGTTGAGATTGTAAGGAAGGCGGATAAAATTGTTAGAGAGGAGTTCGAGAAAAGCGGCTTAAAGGAGAGGTTGTGGCAGTATTTTGCCGTTCTGACAAGCACTAAAGCCACTGGTGTTAAGGGTGACGCCCGCGCTTATGGCTATGTCGTAGCTGTTAGGGCTGTGGAAAGCCGCGAGGCGATGACGGCAAGTTTTGCAAGAATCCCCTACAAGATTCTGGAAAGAATCTCCACAAGAATAACCAGCGAAATACCAGAAGTTGTTAGGGTGGTATATGACATCACCCATAAACCACCTGCAACCATTGAATGGGAATAACGCTTTAAATTCTCGGCTTAGCCATCAAATCTTCAACTTTAGCCTTCTTCAGCAAATTGATGTGCCTAACCAGCTCCTTAATAACTGCTTCAAAAACCATTTTACCCTTATCCGCTGAAGCTGTTGTTGACTTGCCAAAAACCCCTGAACTTGTGCGGTCCGCTGTGTCCAGTGGGAGGACTATGCCCTCAGCTTCTGCGACGTGTTCGCGTACCTCCTCGTCCACAGCCTTATCCATATTAACCAAATGCGGGTGCAAGGCCAAATTCACAGAAGTTTCCTCAGCACCAGCATGACCTCTCTCTTCTGGCTTGAATATGTCTGACAGAAGTTTGCCAGCGGCGGGCCACCATTGGAAAACTGATACGAAAATTCCCTTTTCCCGCAGTTCCCTAGCCAGCTCGGTTAGGGCATTCAAATTTCCGCCGTGACCATTTACAATGACTATTTTCTTTACGCCATAATAGTTTAGGGATAGGCAAACATCCTTCACATAGGCTTTTAGGGTTTTAGGCGAAACGTGGATGGTTCCCCAAAACTGTCTGTGATGGTGGCTCACGCCGAAGGGGATAACTTGCAAACAAAGAATCCCGGCACGTTTAGCGGCTTCTTCAGCTATTGCCTTAGCTATAAAATGGTCTGTTCCAAGAGGGTTCTGTGGACCATGCTGTTCGTTTGAGCCTACTGGAACGATGGCTATATCATTTTTATTGAAATATTCCTTTGCCTCCACCCAGCTCATCTCGTGAAGTAGGACTTTCATGGCTTATCCTCCATTCCACGAAACTGTTTTATTTCGAAGAAATTTGAATATAAGCTTGCGCACAAACCGGTGAAGCCTCTTTGAAAGCACTGATTCTGGCTGGAGGATTCGCAACACGGCTTAGACCCCTAAGCTGCACAAGACCAAAAATTCTATTCCCCGTGCTTAACAAGCCCCTTTTAGAATGGACCCTCGAAAGCCTCTCAAAAAGCGGGATAAAAGAGGCGATATTGGCTGTTAACCATCAAATAGCCTTCCACATAAAAAATTCCAAATTTTCAAAGGGCAAAATGAAAATCGCCTACTCATACGACCCGCCTAAGAAACCCCTTGGAACCGGCGGCGCCATAAAGCATGCTGAAGATCTCCTAGAAGACGACAATTTTCTGGTGGTGAACGGCGACATCTTCACCAGCATAAACTACGCTGAGATAATTGAGAAGCATGAAGAGGAAAAAGATGCTGTTGCTACGATAGCTCTATGCACTGTTAAAGACCCAAGCCGATATGGAGTTGCAGAGCTCGAAAATAGCGGCAGAATAAGAAGGTTTATTGAGAAACCTCCTCCGGGAATGTCTCCTTCAAACCTCATAAACGCGGGAGTGTACGTTCTGAACCATGAGATTTTCAGATACATTCAAAAAGGGAGAAAAGTTTCTCTCGAACGTGAAGTTTTTTCAAAGCTCGCTGAGGAGGGCAAGCTTTTTGGCTACGTGTTTGACGGCTTGTGGACGGACATCGGTAAGGCTGAAGACTATCTAGAGATTAACAAAATTCTGCTGGACAACCTTCGTGGAAAACGCAAAAACGTGATAACGGGTTATGGGAAGATAAACGAGCCAGTATTTTTTGATGAAAGCGTTAAAATTGGAGATGGTTCAACTATTGGACCATACGTGGTTCTTGGGAGAAATGTCAGCATAGGAAGGAACGTTCAAATAAAAAACTCCGTTGTATTTTCAGGCGTCTCGGTTTCCGAGGGTTCATTGATAAATGGGGCTATAATTGGCGAGAATGTTGTCGTTGGTAGAAGGGTTAAAATTGGCGGGAACTGTGTTATAGGTGATTGCGCGGTTATAGGAGATAATGTTTCATTAGCTGAAGGAGTTTCAATCTGCCCAGCTAAAGAGGTTTTCCATGACGTGCTAGAAGCAAAATGTATTATTTAAATGAGGGTAGGCGTATGTTGAGCCAAAGGAGACTGTTTGGAACCAACGGGATTCGCGGGCTAGTTAATAAGGAGTTAACTCCAGAGCTTGCGATTACCATTGGGAGCGCCATAGGCACATACTTCGGTGGCGGGAATTTGCTTGTTGGACATGACGCCAGAACAAGCAGTCCCATGCTTGCAAAAGCTGTAATAGCTGGATTAACCGCCGCTGGCTGCCATGTGCTTTTTGCGGGGATGGCGCCCACACCGGCACTGCAGTATGCGGTGAAAAACCACAAGCTTGAAGGCGGAGTTATTATAACTGCTTCCCATAACCCGCCAGAATATAACGGGATAAAGGTTGTCTGGAGTGATGGAATAGAAATTGCGCGGGAACAAGAAATAGAAATCGAGAACATATTCTTTGAAAACAAGATTCGCTTTGCGGAATGGGACAAGATAGGAGACGTGCAAAAACTTGCGGGAATTATTGAAGAATACGTGGAAGCTATAAAAAGGCATGTTGACGCAGCCAAAATATCAAGCAAGCATTACCATGTTGTGGTTGACGCCGCCAACAGTGTCGCTGCACTTGCAGTTCCAAAACTTCTCAGAGAGCTTGGCTGCCGCGTCACAACCATAAACGCGAACATTGATGGAACATTCCCATCCAGACCACCTGAACCGCGACCAGAAAACCTTGGAGACTTAGCCTCAACCGTTAAGGCTGTGGATGCAGATTTGGGAGTAGCCTTTGACGGAGACGCCGACCGATCCATATTCGTTGACGAAAAGGGAGAAATCCACTGGGGCGACAAAACCTTCGCCCTCGTAGAAAAACACTTTCTGCTGCGGAACCCTGGCGAAAAAATTGTTTCACCCATAAGCTCTTCAACCCTAGTAAAGGATATTGCAGACGCTTATGGCGGAGAAATAGTTTGGACAAAAGTTGGAAGCGTCACAGTCTCCCACACAATGAAGAAAACTGGTGCAAAACTGGGCGGGGAAGAAAACGGCGGAATCTTTTACGGACCACATCAACCAGTAAGAGATGGCGCAATGGCAACAGCCCTAATCTTAGGCATAATGGCTGAAACGAACAAGAAACTCTCAAGCCTCCTTGATGAACTGCCCAAATATTTTATCGAGAAAGGCAAGGTTGAGTGCCCAGAACAGCTTAAAGAAAAAGTTTTAGAAAAACTCATCGAACAGACGAAGGGACTGAACACAAGCACCATCGACGGGGTCAAAATTTGGTTTGAGGATAAAAGCTCCATTCTCGTTAGACCAAGTGGAACGGAGCCCCTTTACAGACTTTACGCGGAAGCAAAAACGAGGGATAAAGCCCTAAGGCTTATTCAAGATTACAGTTTAAAACTTAAAAGGATAATCGACAGCTTAAAAGGCTAAACCATGTAAGGTGTTTCTGCAACCCGGAGAAACCCCAATGTTATCGATAAAGTCTGTGGAAACAGAAACTTTGGAACAGCGTGAAAAATTAGTAGTCGGCATAGTTGGTTGTGGACGCGTAGGCATCCTTCATGCTTGCCTCTTTGCTGAGGCTGGTTTTAGGGTTGTATGCGCCGACAGCGACCAAGCCGCTGTAGAGCGTGTACTTAAAGGCAAAGTTCAATTTCTGAAGTATGAAATAGAACCAATTCTTCGGAAAAACTTGACAAGCGGAAGGCTAAAAGTTACCAGCGATTTAAAAGCTGCAATATCCCAAGGCAACGTTATAGTGGTTACCACCCCCATCATCGTGAACGATAAGGGTGGAGTGGATTACTCCCCTCTGGAAAAGGTTCTAAAATTGATAGGCTCAAGCCTCCGCAAAGAAACATTGGTCATCATCGCAAGCGTTGTTGGAATAGGCATGATGGACGGGCTTATCAAAGAAATTCTCGAAAGCTCCTCTGGATTAAAGGCTGGTTCAAGCTTCTATTTGGCTTATAGCCCAATATTATTTCCGGAGAGACAGACACTCAAGAGCCTAACAAGCCATAGGCGGATGGTTGCGGCATCGGATGAGGCTAGTTTAGAGGCTGCATCAAATGTCATAAAAGCGGTAACAAATGCTGAGGTTGTTAAAACAATGAATTTGAAGGCAGCTGAAGCAGCTGTGCTTTTTGAGGCTATTTTCCGAAATGTTAATTCCGCATTAAATAACGAGTTTGCCTTATTTTGCGAGAGGTTTGGCATAGATTACTCAGCAGTTCGAAACCTTTTAAGTTCTGGTATGAACATGCCTGTGCAACTAACGCCAACAAGCGAGGAGTTCAGAATATTGCTGGAAGAGGCTGAAAACCTTGACGTTAAACTTTGCATCACAGAAACCGCAATGGAGTTAGGCGAGGAATTTTTAAAACATGGAGTTGAGCTCATTCGGGATGCGCTTAAAAACTGTGGAAAACCATTGAGAAGGTCAAAAATTGCACTGCTTGGGATTTCCCAAACACCAAACACCGCGGATGTCCCCAAAGATTCTGTAAAGAGAATCATCAGCCTACTTGAGAATAAAGGGGCAAAATTGACGCTTTATGACCCGTACTGGTCCGGGAAAGCTCTAACAGACTTCGAGCACATATCCGTAATGAAAAGTTTAGTAGAGGCGGTGGAAGGCGCAGACTGCATAGTAATACTTACAGGGCACGATCAGCTTAAACGGCTAAATTTGAGGAGGCTTAAGCTTTTGGCAAAAATGCCGGCGGCAATTGTTGACTTTGAAAGTGTCTTAGATCCCGTGAAAGTTGAGGCTGAAGGTTTTATATATCGTGGTTTTGGAAGGGGAGTTTAAAAGAAATGAAAAAACTCGGAGTTGCTGTTATCGGAGCAGGGTTCTGGGGAAGGAACCACGCAAGGGTTTTCACCGAATTGGAGGAAACAGAGCTTCTGGCTGTTTGTGATATTGATGCTGAAAGGGCGGAGGCTGTTGCTAAACAATTTGGTGTTAAAGCCTATACTAGCACAGCGAAAATGCTGAAGATGAAGGACTTAGATGCCGTCAGCGTCTGCACTTGGTCAACAAGCCTTGCAAAAGAAGCCTTAAAGGCATTAAAAGCTGGAAAGCATGTCTTAGTTGAGAAGCCTATGGCTGCAAACTCGAAACAAGCTGAAACTCTAATAAAAACTGCGGAAAGTGAGGGACTACACCTTTCCGTAGGCTTTCTAATGCGTTTTATTCCCGGACTACAGCACATCAGAAAAGCTGTTGAAAGTCAAGAAATAGGCGAAATTGTTTGCGCCACAGCCAAGAGGGTTTCAGAATGGCCTGAAAGGATAGGGGACGTTGGAGTGGTAAAAGACTTGGCGATTCACGACATAGACGTAATGCGCTATTTATTTGGCAGCGACCCTGTGGCGGTTTATGCGAAAACTGGCAGCATGAGGCATAGAAAGTTCGAGGACTATGCCCACATAATGCTAACCTTTGAGCATGGGAAAAATGCCTTTATCGAAGCGAACTGGCTGACCCCTTATAAGACGAGGTTTCTTGTGGTAACTGGGAGCAGAGCCATAGCAAAACTTGACTACATCACGCAGGAATTGACGATAGAAACGGCGGAGAAAACCGTTCAGCCGAGAATCCCATGGCAGGAGCCTCTAAAACTTGAGCTTCAGCACTTTGCAAGGTGCGTCTTGGGGAAAGAAAAGCCGTTTATAACGGGGTTGGATGGCTTGAAGGCTTTGAAAATCGCTGAAGCTGCGCTTAAATCCTCAAAAACTGGTAGACTTGTTAAGCTTAAGTGAGCCCCTTCCTTTTTAGGTTGAATGGTTTTCCTTCTAGAAGAATTTTCTCGGGAATCTTCTCTTTCCATTTTTTAAGGAATGGCACGTCTTCATTTTCTTTGCGCAGTTCGTCAGGAAGCATTTCTGGAATTTCATCGCGAATCGGGTACCATCTGAGACATTTTGGACAAACAATTAATCCTTCGACAATTTCGTCTTTTTCCTCAAAAACATAAAGCTCAAGCGGATGGTGCTTATCGATGGGGCATGCAAGTATTTCCATCAATTTCCTTTTGATTTTGCATTCCTCCTTTAAACCAACATTTTACTGTCAAGTATAAAACATTTAATCCCCTAAAGTGTTGCTAGACCACACATGGCAGCACGGAAGACGCCTTAATATCCAAAACAATTTGGTACCAGTTTGGACCGGTTATACGGACAATTTTGCCGAAGGGAATTTCAAACTTCACTCCAAGGCTTTCAAGTCTTTGTGCAACTTTAAATTTGACTTTTTCAACAGCGTTTTCCCCTTTACCAGCATGTTCAAAATCGTAATAGTGTATCCAACCGCCACCCTCTTTTAGGGCTAGGAGGGCGTAAGGCAGATACTCCAAAGCTTTTTCTGGCAGTGGCATTAGCACTCTGTCAGCCACGCCATGTAGCATTTTTAGGATTATTTCTTTTGCATCTCCCTCTATTGGGATAACTCTTCCAAAGACTCTGTTAAGCTTAACATTCTCCCTCATATACTGAACAGCTATTGGGTTAATGTCTATCGAGTAAATTTTAGCGGCATTTGAGTGTTTGGCAATCACCAGCGAGAAGCACCCCACCCCAGCAAACATGTTCACGAGGGTTTCTCCATCCCTAACAAGTTTGGCAATCCGCATCCTTTCATAGAAAAGTCTTGGAGAAAAATAGCACTTATCCACGTCCACTGAAAAGAGGCATCCAGACTCTCTATGAACAGTTGTCGTCCTTTTTTCCCCGGCTATGTGCTCCAGTTTCCGAAGCCTATAATCTCCATGAACCGGGCTTGTCTGCGCCAAAACAGTCCTAACATTCTTATGAACCTTCATAATGGTGTCAGCGATTATTTGACTGTACTTTCTGGATTCTTCGGTTAAGCGTATTATGGCTATATCTCCAACAATATCGTAGGAGTTGTAAATGTGGGATATCTCCTCCGGCGGAAGAACCTCCGATAGGAGCGTTTTCAAGCGCTTTTTCACTGTAAGTCCTCAAAATGATTAGTAATATTGGAAATGCTTAAAAGCAAAAACCCCTCTGTAATGGAGGAGGATAGCACACATGGAGAAAATAACAACGGGAATCGTTTACGAGTGTTTGCGTTGCGGAGCAAAAGTTTCTACAGAAGAGCTGGAGCTTCGCGGCGGAGAAATAAAATGCACCGTATGCGGCTACAGAGTCTTGAAAAAGATAAGGCCGCCTGTTGTTAAGCGGGTCCAAGCAAAATAGAGTCAAGTAGGCTTATTTTGTGAAGAACGGCTGTTTGAAAGTTTGAGCTCCCTTATATAGTTAGAATAGTTCCCTTTCACCTATCTTGCGTAAGGCTCTTCCCCGAAGCTTTATTGCTGGTCCAACAACCTCTTCAGGCTGTTTTTCAGTTGTTTTTCTCTTAACAGTTTCTCCACAGATTCCTCGTGGGAGGAGTCTTCTCTTTGTGCAGAGGGCGTATGAGCAATTTGCAACGTTGCAAACGTCCTCAGTCCAGCGGCACCAAACCCCGTTTCGTCGGTAAACCGCAGCGTTTTTGCCACACTTGAAGAGTTCACATGTGGGAGAACACATCTTTACCTGCGCCAATGTGGATACAACCTTTTCCAACTTGTTCTAAAATCTTTGCTTCACAGTTTTTCTGGTATATGCTTCCGCAATTTTTGATATAAAGTTTTTCCCATAAAACTCAATATTCAAACTCTAACTCGAAGTTTTGCCCGGTTTAACGCGTTTCCTCCTAACAATCTCCATTATTGCAACCAGCACTATTGTCGCAAGGATTAGAATAACCATTACAAACTTGGCTGTGTCAACCAACAAGCCTGCCAAAACAACATATCTCCCTATTTTAACCACAATCGGATTTGAATAGTCTCTCCTCTCGCCAATATAAGTTGTGACGGTGGCTTCTGGAAGCTCCGGGTTTGTCAAATAAACTTTTATTGTCAATGCGCCGCCAATTCCTCTAAAGCGGGCAATACCGTCCGCCCCAGTGAGGTTCGAGTTTATTTTGGCGCCATTTCTTTCCAGTGTTACGTTTGCCTTTGGAATTGACTGTCCAAAGTAATCAACTACCTTAACATAAATCGGCAGGTTATAAAGAATACAATAAAACGATGTGCTGTTCTCGCCGAATAATATTATTGGTTCCTTCGTCTCGTTTAATAATATACTGTTAAAGTAAATCTTCACAATGTATTTTCCGAAAATACAGTTAAGGGTTACATTTCCATTGCTATCTGTGTAATTACTGTAATGTGCTCCAACTTCCAATTCAAGCGCTTCAACAGTGGCATCCTTTATAGGGTTGCTTTCACCATCAAGAACTTTTATGTGCATTGGGAATGTGGGGCAGGTTATGTCTATATCATTCCAATCGCGTGGCTCCATTCTGTAAATCGTTTGATTGAAATTTTTCCCATAGCGCAAAGCGACAATCGTATGATTTGCATCTGGCAAAAGCGAATGAAACTTTGCCGTTCCTTTAATGTCGGTTAAGGTAGAATTAACGTACCGGTCATTTTTTCCATCAATATCTCTGGTAAAATTGCAGGATATGGTCACGTTTACAAACGGGACTGTCACTGCTTTATCTCGTGCGCTCACTATGGTTACTCTTAAGTTTGTAAGGCGACATGTGATGTTAACTACTCCTTCATGTTCAATGTAAACTGCGGTTTGGTTAACCCTTACTCCTTTATAATAAGCGGTAAAATTGTGGTCGCCCACTTCCAGCATCACCCTTACAAAACCAGTTTTGTTGCTTACAACATCCCCATAGGTTATGTTTGCCCATATATCGTGAATTTTTAAGGTAACATCTGAAACAGTTTCGCCTGCGAGGTTGCGTGTGCAAATTTCAATTTTAAAGCCTGGAACTGTGAAATTTTGTACATCTGAAGGCGTTTTCCTTGTTATATTTGATATGGATGTTATGCTAACCCGATATGAGCCGATTGTGGCGTTTTCCGGAATAGACCACTCATTATAATGAACTATGCCCTCAGAATCTGCTGTCAAGTTTTTAGAATAGTGTACATTCTCACCCACTATCGTTAAAGTAACGTTTTCATAAGGTGCATATACCGCCTTAATATCAACGGTTTGGCGTCTATGATATTCTGCGCTGTCTGTTAATCCAATAAAGAATGTGTCAGACGCCAGTGTTCCATTAAAACTGACTGTATACGTTCCGGTGTAATTCGTGTGGGCTTTTGGAACATCAGCAAAAGGATATGTAATTGTCGCGTTCCAAATTCCCGTGTTCGTTGTGTTTGTAAGGGACACGCATATTGAATACGCCTCATCAGCTGCGGGTGTTTTCACGGTTATGTTTGCAATATAGGGAGGCTCTGTTTTTCCACCAGTTATGCTTATTGAAATGTTGACTCTTGCCCTTTGCTGTAGTTGTTTTGGGTGTTCTGGTTTGCTTATTTTCAAGATGTAGTCGGTTTCAATAATGAACCAAGAAGTTGCATTAATGTTTGCATCAACATCCTTCAAAATCAGCGTGTAATTTCCACCGGGGAGTGGCGGGATAGTAAAAGGAGCGCTCACATTATTTTCGGAGGCGGTTCCATTTGCTACGCGAACGTGCCATGGATCTTTTTCAAACCATATTTCGTACCGGCCACCCGTAGTGTTGATTGTTCCGGTGACGCGAACTGTGTCTCCGACTTTTCCGCGTTTAGTTGCGGGTGAAATGGAAGTAATTTTCACGTCAACTGCGTTTACGTGTGGAGTAGTTATCTGCGAGAAAATAGTTAAAGTAATCAGGATTATTAGCACAATTATGGCAGTCTTCTTTTTCAAGCCGCTACTCTCCATTGCTCCAAAGTTTGTTTGTGATGTGAAACATTTACTATCAAGAGAACATTTTAAACTTTACCTTTTCAACAGTTCATCTTCAGCCTAAAGCTTTGGTTTTAAACTATTTTTGAGGCAATCCATTTAAACAGTCATGCTCAAAAGTATGCCCATGGCTAACGGTGTCTCACTATGATTAGCGAGATTTTAGCTTTGGTTGAGAAGCATGAGAATTGGCGTGGGAAAGAATGCCTAAACCTTATTCCATCAGAGAACGTTATGAGCCCTGCTGTGCGGGGTCTTCTCTGCTCTGAGCTGGTTCACCGCTATACTGCCAGAGACCGCTTTTACATGGGCACAAGGTTTATGGACGAAGTTGAACGGTATGGGGAGGAACTGGCGAAAGAGGTTTTTGGAGCTGAAACTGCTGATTTGCGTCCGCTTTCTGGGCATGTTGCCGACATGATTTTTGTAGCTTGCTTTTCTAAGCCTGGCGACGTGCTCATGTGCGTCTCACCGGAAGATGGTGGCTATCCGGGATTATGGCATGATGGTTTGGCCGGACTTTTTGGTTTAAGGGCTGTTCCTCTACCGTTTTTGAAGGAAGCCATGAACATTGATGTTGGAAAAGCCGAGGAAATCATTAGGCGTGTGAAGCCAAAACTCGTAATTTTTGGCGTAAGCCTCATAACATTCCCGCATCCCGTTAAGGAGTTAGCCAGTATTGCACATGAAGTTGGCGCTTGTGTTGGTTTTGACGGCTCCCATGTTTTGGGGCTTATCGCTGGAAAACATTTTCAAGATCCGCTAAGGGAAGGTGCCCACGTACTGCTTGGCTCTACGCATAAGTCTTTCTTCGGACCGCAGGGCGGCATAATTCTGGCTGATGAAGAGCATGGCGAAGCGATGAAGGCTAAGATTTATCCTCGATTTGTTGATAACGCCCACTGGAACCGAATTGCAGCACTGACACTGGCGCTTGCTGAGATGAAGGAGTTTGGCAGAGAATACGCCGAACAAGTCATCCGCAACGCGAAGGCTTTAGCCAAAAGTCTGCATAGTTACGGCTTTCCGGTTAAATGTTCACATTTGGGCTTTACCCAGTCCCATCAGGTTATCTTGGATTTTGGAGGTTACGAGCGAGGCAGAGAAATAGCTGAAAAACTTCAACGTGCAAACATAATCGTCGACTGCGTGGTAAGGCTGGGGACATGCGAGGTTACAAGGCGTGGAATGAAAGAGGCGGAGATGGCGAAAATCGCCGAACTTATTAAGAGGACAGTTTTGGACGGTGAAAACCCGGAGACAATTAAGCGTGAAGTTGCAAAGCTATGTTCAGAATTTCAAGAAGTTGAATATTGCTTCAAATAGGTGGAATAGGGCACCTTTTATAAAACTGTCTAAACTTTTAACACTAGTGAAAGCCTTCCAAATGGGCGTTGACGATGAGTCTCGTTCCAGAAGCGCTTGTCGAAGCGTTGAAGAAACACAAATACCACATTGTTGGTAGGCATTCCGCCGTCAAGAGATGTAGGTGGCTCTATGAAAGCCTTGTTCACGACAGGCCTTGTTACAAGCAGAAGTTTTACGGGATAAAGTCCCACCAGTGCATTCAGATGACACCGTCGCTTTTCTATTGTACGCAGAGATGTCTCTTCTGCTGGAGAGCCCAGAGCGGAGACCTCCAAATCACATGGGAGGAGACTAAACTACCAAAATGGGATTCCCCAGAAGAAATTGTGGAGGGAAGCATAAAGGCGCAGCTTGAAATTTTAAGCGGGTATAAGGGAAATCCTAAGACGGATCATCAAAAGTTTAAGGAAGCCTTAAGACCGAGGCATGCGGCGATAAGCCTAACTGGAGAGCCAACCCTCTACGAGCCTATAGGGGAGCTTATACACGCCTTTCACAAGAGGGGTTTCACTACTTTTCTTGTGTCCAATGGCACTGTTCCATCCGCGTTAGCTAAGCTAAGCCATGAGCCAACCCAGCTTTACATTTCTGTCTGCGCTCCCAACAAGGAGGTTCACCGAAAAGTTTGCCGCCCCATATCTGCGGACGCTTGGGAGAGGCTTAACGAGACATTGGAGCTTCTAAAAAGTTTTAGCTGCCCGACTGTGATTCGCATAACTGCTGTTCGCGGCCTTAATATGGGAAATGTTGAGGAGTATGCCAAACTAATAGAGAAGGCTAATCCCACATACATTGAGCCTAAAGCTTACATGCATGTTGGTTTCTCAAGGCTGCGGTTGGGTTATGAGAGTATGCCAAGCCACAAGGAAATACGTGAATTTGCGATGCAGCTTGCCAACGTCACGAGCTACAAGGTTATTGACGAGTCGGAGGATAGCCGTGTAGTGTTGCTGAGTAGGCTTGAAAAGCCCATAAAATTTTCATTTAGTTAAACGCTTCTATATTTGAGAGGGTGGAGTAAAGGTTAAATAACTCGCTTTTTATTCATTGGTGTTCAAATCGCTATCATAAGGGTGCAACCTATGGTTAATGAGGGAAAAGGAAGATTATTCAGGAGGAAAGATGGCAAATTCCTAATTTACTTGCCAAAGGACTTGGCTGAAGACAGCATGTTCCCATTCAAAGGTTCAGACTCAATATTCGTGAAGGTAAGCTTCAAAATCGGAGACGACAAGCTACTCATAGAGCGTTGGCCAGAACAGCAAGAAAAACAGCAGCAAACCAGCTAAAAGTCCAAAAAGCTCAAAGTTTCACCGCCATCTTCCAAACTTTTTGGCAACAATAAAATAGCAGTTTTCCTCTAATTCATAAGAGCGACGAAATAGAAGTGTTAATGCTTATGGTCTCTTTGAAAGCTGTATTAAAGCAAATTAGAAGGGAGCTTAAGGGTAAAGAGAAAATTCGTGATAAAGCCCAAGCTGACATGAGGAAATTAACAAGCATTTCTAAGCAGGCAATACTCTTCATCCATCAAAAAAGGTTCAAAGAGGCGCGTAGGCTTCTTGAGAAGGCTGGGGAAATAATTTCTAGGCTTAATATGGTTGCAAGGGAGCATCCGGACATAATTCACAGCGGCTTATATGACGTTGCCCTTCAGGAGTTTGCTGAGGCGAACATATTTCTCACGCTTGTTGAGGAGGGACGCTTTGTCACGCCAACGGAGATTAATGTGCCTTCTATTGATTATGTTCTTGGACTTGCAGATGTCATTGGTGAGTATAGACGTTTGGCTTTGGATGCTCTGCGGGAGGGTGACGCTAGGAAAAGCGAGGAATGCCTAAGAGTGATGGATGAGATTTATACTGAGCTTATGGCTATGGATGAAGCCTACATGATTGTTCCTGGACTTAGGAGGAAATGTGATGTGGCAAGAAAGATTATTGAAACCACGAGGGGTGACGTAACCCACGAGGTGCGAAGGCAGTCCCTTGAAAAGTATATGAAGCGTTTTGAAAAGTTGGAGAGGCATTTTGAGGCTCTTGAAAAAGGAAGATAGATGAGCCTAGCGGATTTAAAGCCCCGCTTTTCAGTTGAGAAGGCACGTAAGGCACAGCTGCAGATTTCGAGGCGCATTATTTTTGAGGATAGACTGCCAAAGGAAATCCGTTATGTTGCTGGTGTTGATGCCGCCTATGCTGGAGACTTAGCGGTGGGTGCGGTCGCTGTTCTAAATTTTAAAAGTCTGGAACTTGTTGAGGTGCAAATAGCTATGCGCGAAGTCACTTTTCCATATGTTCCGACACTTCTTTCGTTTAGGGAGTTGCCGCCAACACTTTTATGCATTAAAAAGTTGAGAACCCAGCCAGACATTTTTCTGGTTGATGGGCAAGGTTTTGCGCATCCTTTTCGCTGCGGTTTCGCAAGTCACTTAGGAGTTGTTTTGGGTAAGCCAACGATAGGTGTTGCTAAGAGCAGGCTTATTGGCGAAGTTGAACCTTTTGGTGAAAGGGATTTCGCCTTTCTCTGGCATGAAGGCGAGATTGTTGGGGCTGCGCTAAAGACTTCCGCTGGGAAAGTTATTTATGTCAGCGTGGGGCACATGGTTTCTCTTGAAACAGCCATAAAAATTGTTAGGCACTGCACGCGTCACGGTGGTGTTCCAGAACCGTTAAGAATTGCACATGAGATGGCGAGTGCGGAACGGAACAAAATTTGCTCTAAGCATTATCGTGGTTCCAAAATGTAATATTGCTGAAGTGCAAAATAGGTGAATGACGCTTAGCCACCGAGTGGATGTGAAAGTTTGCTTCATCCAAAAATAATGGCTTTGGCTGAAAAAATTCGCGACAAGGAGCTCCGCAAAAAGGTTGTTGAGCTTCTTGAAAATCCAGTTTTTGAGGTTGACGGGAAGGTTTATTCTGGTTTGCCATTAGATGTTGCGCCAGCCGGTTTGTCACATCATCACTGTTATCCGGGCGGCTATGTGGAGCATATTGTATCTGCAACTAATTTGGCTTTGGCTTTGTGCAATTCTGTGGAGAAGGTTTATCATGGGAAGGTGAACCGCGACCTTGTTGTTGCTGGCATGTTGCTCCACGATATCTTCAAACCATTAACCTACACCGTGAATGAGAATGGGAGTTATGGCACAACTGGTTTGGCTGACTACATGGACCACTTATCCATAGTCATATCAGAGCTTGTTCGAAGGGGCTTCCCGCTGGAGCTTATCCACGTGGTTTCCGCCCACCATGGAGAATATGGTCCCATCAGACCGCACACTATTGAGGCTTTGATTTGCCACTTGGCGGATTTGATGGATTCACGGCTGAACGGCGAAGTCTTGAATGCTGCCGCTTTTCTGGTTAGGAAGGCTGTCGGTGAAGAGTTGCCGGGCTTAACCTCGAAGGAAGCCTTCGAAATAATCCACTCGAAGGCTGCCGAAGGCTGGGAAGGCGTAACAAAAACCGTTGAAAAGATAAAGAGGAAAAGGGCTTCACGCAAACTTAAAATGGCGTTTAAACGAAATTTGGGGTGATGCCTATGACAGAAATAACGTTTGAAGAGTTTCAAAAACTTGACATGCGTGTTGGAAAGGTTTTGGAGGCAAACCAAATTCCTGGCTCACGAAACCTCATAAGGATGATTGTCGACTTTGGGACGGAGAAACGCCAAGCCGTTGCCGGGCTTCTCCAATGGTACAAGCCCGAAGAACTTGTGGGCAAGAAATACGCTTTCATCCTAAACCTTCAGCGGAGAAAGTTTATGGGCGTGGAATCCCAATGCATGATTCTGGCGGCTGAAGACGATAAAGGCAATGTGGTTGCACTGCAACCAGAGAAGGACATAGCTGAAGGAAGCAGAATCCACTAAGGATTCTGGCTTAACAACTTGTTTATTGCTTCAGCCTTTTCTTTGCTTTCAGCCAAATAATCAACCATCTCTCTGCTTAGGTCAAGCCATTTTGCAAGTCCAGCAGCCATCTCCACATTGTTTTTGAAAATTATCCGCAGATACGGCAGAACCTCTTTTGAGGCTCTAGTGGCGGATATGTGGCATCTACGCTTGATTTTACGGCCTATCTCCAACTGCATTGCCCGCTCCTCCTTCGATCTTGATAATGCTTGTATCCGCTCTGGAAAGCGGAAGGGCGTCCAACCAGTGGTTTTTGTGTTAACCCTTGCCATGGCTACCCCAGCCGTCATGAAGTCAATTACATAGCGTATAAAACTATAGTCTTGGGTTGAGCGAATTCTTCCACGGTAAACGTCAGCCATTGAAAGAGCATTCATAGCTGCTGCCAAGTCGTGGGGGTCTGTTAGGTGGGCTGGAACGTTTTCATATATCCACTCAAAGAGCATGTCGATGTCTACGTCCGCCATATTAACGGCGCGTTTTGCTCCTTCGCATGTTTTCCCGTACAAAATCATTCGCAAAACTGTGAATATCGTCTCTTGGCGGTCTCTGAAGCCCAGCCACGCAACGTCATCGTATGTTAGGCGTTTTTTGCCTTGCGCCAGTGCCTGAAGGTCTGTTACCGCCGAGCGGATGTCGCCTTCTGAGCGTTGGGCTATAAACTTTAGGGCATTTTCCTCAGCGTCTATGCCCTCTTTTAGGCATATAGCCTTCAAATGCTTTAGAACATCGGTGGTTGGAGGCTTTTTAAACTCTATTAGGAGGCAGTAGTTGCGGAGATTCGCGAACCTTGGGTCAAAGGCATTATTGGCTATAAGCACTATTGGGCACTGAGCCATTTTAATTATGTCTGTTATTGCTTTTACTCCGCCCTTGTCCGCCGTTCCAGTTAAGCCGTCCAACTCGTCGAAAAGAATTATCCTTTTAGTGCCGAATAGTGAGCCGTACTGGGATGCCAGTCCAGCAAAACGTTTTACGGCTTCTTCTGTTCTGTAGTCACTAGCATTTTTCTCCACTAACTCCATCTTAAAGTCGTTTGCCAAAGCCTCCACAGTAACAGTCTTTCCAACACCTGGAGGACCATAAAGAAAGGCTGCCCTCTTCTTTGGGATTCCCTCATCCCAAGATTTTACCCATTCAACAAACTTTTGTATGGCTTCCCTATTTCCAACAACCTCTTTCAGGGTTTTCGGCTTATACTTAACAGTCCAAGGCTGATACACATTTTACACCTTTCTTGAGCCCTTTATTTCGTGGGCTGCCTCGACAAGTCTGGCGAGTAGTGCGCTTAATTGGACTTCTTCATCTGCGCCTTCAACAAGTCTATAATCTATTTCTCCAACAATGTCTGCCAACTTTATTTTCCATGGTTCTGGGATGTCTGCTCTGAAAATTTCGGTGTGGATTTGGCGGATTATGTCGCTTCCCGCCACACCGTATTTCTGAATCATATCGCGGAGCTGTTTTCTTGCTTCTAAGAAGTTGCCCTTCATAGCTGTCTCAATCATCTTCTGCACGTCTGCGGGGTTGGCTCTTCCAGCAATCGAATAAACAATTTTTGCGTCTATTGATTTACCCAGCGAGGCGGCAGCTTGCAAAGTGTTTATTGCCCTTCTCAAGTCTCCGCCGCAGACCTCGTATATGGCGTCTAAGCCATCGTCTAGAAGTTTTACGCCCTCGTTTTCGGCTATGTACCGCAGGTACTTGTCGTGCTCTTCCCGCGGCAAGTATGTGAAGCGGAAGGGTGCACAACGCGACTGAATTGGCTCTATTATTTTCCCGCTGTAGTTGGCGCACAATATGAAGCGGCATGTTTCCGTATAGCGTTCCATAGTCCGCCTCAAGGCTTGCTGGGCGTCCGCCGTCATGTTGTCCGCCTCATCCAAAATCATTATTTTGAATGGAACCTCGCCTATGGAACGCACCCTCGCAAAAGTTTTAACAGTCTCCCGTACAACGTCTATGCCCCTCTCGTCGCTGGCGTTCAACTCCATAATATATTCGCGGTAAGATTCGCCATAAAGGTCCCTAGCTAAACAAAGAGCAGCCGTGGTCTTGCCAGTTCCAGGCGGACCAGCAAAAATACAGTGGGGCACGTTTTTTGCTTTAACAAAGCTTTTCAGCCGTTCCACTATCTCTTTCTGGTCAACCATCTCATCCAATGTTTTCGGTCTGTACTTCTCAGCCCACATCTCAAAACTCAATTAGAGAGCCTCCTACTGCTTTCAATAATAAAGGGAACAGTTAATAAATACTTGTTTGACTTTCTAAAAGCTATTCTTGAGATTCGGCTTTCTCTTCCTTTTCGAGAAATCCTGTCAAGAATATTGCATATTCGCATGGATGCTCATTCTGTAGCAGGGACTTTATGATTTTAATTCTTCCCTTTTTCCCATGGCTTACCCGTGAGATTATGTACTCAATTGTTTTCTTGCGGAGGCTACAAAGCCACGTTTTTTGCCCCGTCTTTACAAGTTTGTAGTATGGGCAACTCTTATACTTGAGAGTGAAACCTCCCTCAAAATATTCTATTTCAACCTCTATGCCGAGTTCCCTGTACATGTCTGTTATTCTTTCGCCAACTTCCCTTATTGTCCACGGATAGTCTTCTGGGAATAGTTCGTCAAGCTGCTCCTTTTCAATGGCGAAAGCCTCCTCCACAGAATTACATGACATGCCCTCAATCAATGTTTGCATTAGTTTTTTCCGCGGCAATGGCTCAAGGACGGGTTTCTCTAATAGTTTTAGTTTGAAGCTTAGGAGATTTTGGAAAGTTGTTGTCGTTATTTCATAGCCGAGTTCTCTGAACATAGATTCTATTAGGACTCTTTGACTGTTCATCACAAGGGGGTCTATGCGTTTGAAAATTATGGTGAAGTGTTCATCGTCTACGAAGCGAACCTCAGCGTCTGGTTGAGTCGCATCAATATTTTTTAAAATGAATTTTTTTGCAAGTCTCCTAATTTTTTCCGGGTCGTTTCTTGCTAACATGCGAATGGCGTTGGATATGCGGGTTCCAGTTGCGCGATATATCTCCTCAAATTTTCGCCTGTCACTTTCATAGACCTTTGAAGCGAAAGAGTTGAATAGGTCGCGTGGAACGGGAATAACATCTAAGAATTGTTTGCCTATAACTTGGAAGAGACTTAATTCGGCCAACTGGTCGAGAAGGCTTTGGTCTTCCGCCCCCACATACTGAATTGTCATGTTAACTGTAGTGTGTTCTGTTGAATAGTTTAGCGTCTTCCATCCGCGAGTTGCCAGCATAATCGATAGGGCCGCCACAGACATCCGTGTTATTGGTGCTGACACCGCTTGGAAAACAAGCTCCAAGATATTTTCGTCCCTCTCTATTAGGACTTTTGCCTGTTTAAACCAGTTCATTTTGACAAATGCTGATAATAATGCTTTCACAAAATCTTTTGGTTCCTTCGGAAACTCTTCTAATCCTAAAACTATTCTGGCATCTTCCAAAAGGTTGCCCAAGTCTGTTATAGGTTCTTCCAAATGTTTTTCAGCCCAACTCATGAAGGCTGGTCCAACAAGCGTCAAAGTGCTTTTAAACAGTCCCGGAGTGACATTCGCCAACTCCTTTTCAATTTGTTGCTCTAGAAATTCTCCAAACTCTTTTCTTCTTAAGGGATAAACCTCCGGACGCACCATTTTTACGGCTATGTCTTCACCCATGACGCGTATGTCAAAGTAGACGCCTATTCTCTCGAGTATTGTAGCAACTTGAAAGGCAACTAATATTGGCAAACGTTTGAAGACTTTTGGTCTTAAAATTGCTATGTTGTTGATTTCGCTGTATGATGATATTTCATACATGTTTGTGAGATTTCTAATTTCTTCTAGGACTATGAGGAATTCTTTAAAGTTTGATGGGGCCTTCCAGCTGATGGAGCTTTTAAGGATTTCTATAGTGTTTTTTGCCTCCGCCTTTTGCTCCTTAATAAAATCCTCAATTGTTTTGTTTCCCATGGCTATTTCTAAGAGGCTGTCTAGGTTTCTTCTGCTAATTGAGGCTAGGTCAAGGGCTTCCCTTAGCTTAGTTTGTTCATTTACTTTGGCTTTTATGGTGCAGTCGTCGCATGAGCCGACTTTATCTACTCTAAGTAATGTTTCCAGGGCTTTTTCGAGGACGCGGCTTTTTGTGCCATAGGTTTTTGCTAGTTCTTCAAGTATGTCGTTTGCTTTTCTCGTTATTGTTGTGTGAAGGTGGACGGACATGGTCTTCACGGGTTTATCTATTTTAGATGATGCTTTTAAAGATGTTCAAATTTTTATAGAAAATGTACATATGAACACATAGAAAAACGGGAGAGGCTATCGACGCACCAGCAAAGACTCTACAGGTGTAAGTCTGACTCCCTTTCTCGTCATGAGGGCGTCGGCGACCCTTTTAACAGCCAACATATAAGCGGCTACACGCATGTTCGCGTTATACTGCTTTGAAATTTCTAGCACATCATAGAAAGCTTTAGTTATCGTTTCCTTCAATTTGTTCCGCACCTCTTCCTCGGTCCAATAGTAGTTCATCTGGTTCTGCACTTGCTCAAAGTAGCTGACAATTACGCCGCCAGAATTAGCCAGAATGTCCGGTATTACAAACACTCCCTTCTTGAAGAGGATTTCGTCGGCTTCTGGGGTTGTTGGTCCGTTGGCTCCTTCTGCCACTATTTTTGCCTTTATTCTGTCTGCGTTAGCCTTTGTTATTTGGTTTTCGAGGGCTGCTGGCACCAAAACATCACACTCCAATTCTAAAAGCTGTTCATTTGTTATGAAGGTGCTTTCTGGATAATCGACCACCGAGCCTGTTCTATTTTTATGCTCTAGCACTTTTTCTGGATCTAAACCGTTGGGGTTATAGATTCCTCCTTTTGAATCTGAAACTGCTATGATTTTGCAGCCAACTTCATGTAGCAAGCGTGCCGCGTGATATCCGACATTTCCATAGCCCTGCACAGCCACGGTTGCACCCTTAAGGTTTATTCCTAAACATTTGGCAGCCTCCATCACGGTGTACATTAAACCTCTTGAAGTTGCCTCACTTCTTCCACGGGAACCACCAACACTGACAGGTTTGCCCGTTACAACCCCGAAAGCCGGATAACCAACGATTTCGCTGTATTCATCCATTATCCACGCCATTGTTTGTGCGTCTGTGTAGACATCCGGGGCTGGTACATCGATATTTGGACCTATGAATTTAGCAATGGCCCGCACATATCCCCTTGTTAAGCGTTCAAGCTCGCCTTTTGACATTTCCTTCGGGTTACATCTGATTCCACCTTTGGCTCCTCCCAGTGGCAATCCTACAACCGCTGTTTTCCACGTCATCCATGCTGCCAGAGCTGTAACTTCATCTAGGGTTAGTTCTGGATGGTATCGGATGCCGCCCTTAGTTGGACCTAACGCGTCATTGTATTGTACACGGTATCCCGTGAAAACCTGTATGCTTCCATCGTCCATCACGACTGGAATATTGACTATCAAAGTGCGCATGGGACGCTTTAGAATTTCGTGAATGCCAGGGTCAAGTTTCAGTTTTTCGGCTGCAATGTCCAACTGTTTAAGGGCGGCTTCATAAGGGTTTGGCGTGACAGCTAAAGGCGCTAAAGTGTCTATTTTAACAAATGTCGCTGATTGAAGTTTTTCAACAAGGTTCGTTAGTATTTGTCTCGCCACTTCGCCATTTCCTTCTCTGCCTCCGTAAAACCATAAGTAAGTTTCAGCTACAGCGTCTTCCTTCCTTGAAAACATTGAACCGGCAGAAGCCATTTTTGGGCTTTCGGAAAAATAGTCAACGATGATTCGCAGCATGTTTAACTCTTCAGTGGTTAATGGTAAGAGTTTCCTTATGGGTTCGGGAGCCTTGACATGGACATATTCGGCTTCCATGATTTTCTTTCGGAGTTCCTCAAAGACTTTTAGAGAATCCTCGATTGGTATTCCAAAATTTTCCGAATAAGTTGTCAGAAGGGCATAATGAGCTGTTGTGTAACTTTCTATTTTCGCTGTTAGCTCGGGTTTTTCCGCAAAGAAGTCCACCATTAGCTTTAGCATTCCCAATTCTCTAGCGGGAAGCTCCATAGAGTTTAACATTTCATTTTTCACCTCTTACTATTCTGGAACCTTATTATGACTGATGTTCAACTATAGAAACATTATGTTCATAATGTACAACAGTGTACATCATTGAAATATGCGGAAAAGCGACGCAACATTTTTAATGATGCATGTAAACCTTAAACCCGGTGCATCTATTGCCAAATAATGATGAAAAGCCTGTTTTCTACTCAACTGGGGTTAAAGGACTTGACAAGCTTTTAGGCGGTGGATTATTATTAGGCGAAAACGTGTTATGGGAGGTTGAATCCGGAACTTTTGCAAGAGAATTTCTATACTCCTTTATGCGGCAAGGCATAATTGAAGGAAATCAAGTAATATACCTAGAGTTTATTTATCCTCCCCAAGCCATTATGCTTCAACTCGCTCCTCTAACAAAAACGTTGCCAAGTGGATGGGAGAAGAAACTCCTTGTTTTAGATTGTTTTTCAGAGGCCGCGGGGCAAGGGGAGCTAATATTCAACGACTTTTACGATAAGGCTCCAAGCTGGATTAGAAAAGTTCCCAGTTCCAAAGACCCAGACCGTTTCCACCATTTTTTTGGGAGGATTGAAAGGGAGTTTGTCACTCCCGGTACAAGACTTGTTTTTAACAGCTTATCAATAATGGAACACAACTGGGGAAGGGACGCTGTTAAGGCCTTTTTTGGGCATGTTTGCCCGGCGCTGTATGCGTATCAGACCCTTGCCTACTGGACTATGGCTAAAAATGCCCATCCCAAAGAGTTCTGCGCCTTAATTGAACATATGACACAAGTGGTTATAGACCTCACTCGGCAAGAAAACAAGAACTTTTTATGGATAAAGAAGGCTGGCGGCAGATACAATCCCCAAACCTATACGCGACGCGAATACACCGTCGACGGGATGAGCATAGAAATTCTCTAAAGCTTTCCATGTACAAGAATGTTCATTTTTTGTTGTTTTTAGGATAACCTTTAAATGTCAACGGAATTTTAACCATCATCACCGTTTACAAACGTAAAGGTGGGGAAATATGACAGAACGCGTTTTCAGAAACAGCTCCTACCTAAATGGAAAATCAACAACTGGAACAACAACCAGAGTCAAAGACACAAGCCCAACAAGTGGCATGTGCCCCATATGCATCCGCGACTGCCCAATAATGTGTGAAATAGGCTTGTCAGCATTTAGGGGAAGGGAAGCCCTCTACCCAGAACCAGTTCAATTTGGCTTCAGCACAGCCGGAGCCCTAAAAGACTTTGGACTAGACTGGTCCCACTTCAATATACAAGCAAGCCTTTTCGAGGCCCACGGTATAGAGGAAAACCCGGACGTGGCGCTTTTCCCAAATGTGAACATAGAAACAAAGGTTGGAGGCATACCGCTAAAAGTTCCCATACTATGCGGCGCCTTTGGCTCCACAGATGTTGCAAGGCTGAACTGGGAAGGCCTAGCCATAGGCACAGCCCTTTCTGGCGCCATGATAATTGTCGGGGAAAACGTTTGCGGCATGGACCCAGAAGCCCAATTCACTAATGGTAAAGTAACCTACTCAAAAGAGTTGAAGCGTAGAGTTGACCTTTTCCGGAAATTCTGGGATGGGAAATACGGGGAAATAGCCGTCCAAACAAACGTTGAAGACCAACGGCTGGGTGTTGACGTCTACGCCATATCAAAACTTGAAGTGAACGTTATCGAGCGAAAATGGGGACAGGGAGCAAAAGCCATAGGAGGCGAAGTCCGCGTAAGGGATCTGGAAAAGGCTATAATGCTGAAGAAAAGAGGTTACATAGTAATCCCAGACCCGGAAGACCCGGCGGTGCAACAAGCCTTCAAAGATGGAGTCTTCAAATCTTTTGAAAGACACAGCAGAGTTGGCATACCAAAGGAGAAAAACGTCATAGAAGACATAGAGTGGCTGAGAAAACAAGGGGCGAAACATGTAACCCTCAAAACAGGCGCCTATCGACCGTCAGCAGTGGCGTACACTTTGAAAATAGCTTCGGAAGCAAAAATAGACGCCGTATACTTTGACGGTGCGGGAGGCGGCACTGGCATGAGTCCAGTTCCAATGATGGATGAAATGGGCATTCCAACAGTCTATTTGGAAGCCATAGTGCTAAAATGTGCCCAAATATTGAAGAAGAAGGGCCGTTATGTGCCGGACATAATTATGGCTGGGGGTTTCATAAACGAGACCCAGATTTTTAAGGCGATAGCCATGAGCAACTTTGGAGATGGACCATTTGTAAAGGCTGTTTTGATGGGGCGTTCACCGCTTACCGCTGTAATGAAGGCAAGCTACTTCAAACAATTGGCTGAAGAGGGAAAACTGCCGAAAGCCTTTGCTGACAAATTCGGCGCAACCCCGGAAAAGTTCTTCATAGCTGTTCCAGAGCTTAAAGCGAAATATGGGGAACGCTTCAAGGAAATTCCATGGGAAGCCGTAGCCCTCTACACCTACCTGACAGACCGCATAGGCGTTGGACTAAAACAGCTTTTGGCTGGTGCTAGGAAATGGCGGCTAGACCTAATCAACAGAAACGATCTAATGAGCCTATCAGAGCTAGCAGCTAAAGTGACTGGCATACCGCTGGCGCATGAGGCAGAAGCAGACGCCATCGAAAAAATATTGGATTAGCCCTCTCCCCATTTTCTTTCTCGTTTAATAGCCAAACCTTTTAAATAAACTCAAAGTATTAGTTTTGGGGCTCATATTTATGGAGAGAAGCTACTCTGCTTTAGACACAGCGCTAGAACAGTTAAGGATAGCTGCAGAAAAACTCAAGTTGGACCCTGGATTGCATGAAATGCTCAAACATCCTAAAAGAACACTTATGGTTTCGATAAACGTCAAGATGGACGATGGGTCCATAAAGACATTTTTGGGATGCCGTGTACAGCACAACGATGCACGAGGGCCATTCAAAGGCGGTATAAGATACCACCCAAACGTCACCTTGGATGAGGTTACTGCATTAGCCATGTGGATGACTTGGAAATGTGCTGTCGTTGACATTCCGTATGGAGGGGCCAAAGGCGGCGTGTGCTGCAACCCGAAAGAAATGTCAAAAGGCGAGCTTGAACGCTTAACAAGGCGTTACATAAGCCTGATACTGGACCTTATTGGGCCTTACCGTGATGTACCAGCACCAGACGTTTACACAGACGCGCAAACCATGGCCTGGATAATGGACACTTACAGCCAATTTAAAGGGTACAGCGTCCCTGAATGCGTTACTGGAAAACCTTTAAGCGTTGGCGGTTCCGAGGGAAGGGCTGAAGCCACCTCTTTAGGCGTTATGTTCTGTGCCCGAGAAGCTGCAAAAATTCTCGGTCTAAAAATGAAGGATGCAAGGGTTGTGGTTCAAGGATTTGGAAGTGTGGGATGGAACGCTGCAAAGATAGCCTACGATTGGGGATGCAGAATAATAGGCGTGAGCGACTCGACCGGCGGAATATATTGCCCAAACGGATTAAACCCCTACAAAGTTTATGAACACAAAGCAAAAACAGGTTCCGTCCTCAACTTTGAAGACTGCAAAAACATTACCAACGAGGAGCTTTTAGAACTTGAATGTGATGTTTTGGTGCCGGCAGCCCTCGAAAACCAAATAACAAAGGCTAACGCAGACAGAATAAAGGCAAAAATAGTGGCAGAAGGAGCCAACGGACCAACAACCCCAGAAGCCGACGAAGTGCTTAACGAGAAAGGTGTGTTCCTAATTCCAGATATCTTGGCAAACTCCGGAGGCGTAACAGTAAGCTATTTTGAATGGGTCCAAAACCTAACAAGGGAACACTGGACCCTAGAAGAAGTAAACCAGAAACTTGAAAAGAAAATGGTGAAAGCATTTAGCGATGTATATAAAACTTCAAAAGAGGAAGAGGAGCCTATGCGAACAGCCGCCCTAATGCTTGGCGTTGGACGGGTGGCTGAAGCAATTAAAACTTTAGGCCTATGGCCTTAGCAAATTCCAAAAACACTTAACAGCCATTATAAACTATGAAAATCTTAAACCCTCTTGTCGCATTTTCTAGACTACACTTTTTATATCCCAACTCAGAGAGTAGAATCGGTTGAAAGGGGAAATGCAGTTGCAGACGGGTGTTGCGAGAAAAATTAAAGCCTTAGACTTTATGTTTGAAAACTCGCTGGTTAAAGTTATAGCTAACCGCAACTGTCCGGAAATCAAGCTTGCCGGATTAACCGTCGGCCCTTTTGAGGAAGGAAACGAGTATGAGGTTTTATATTGGGTGGCTCGGGAGCTTGAAAAGTTCGGTGTTGTCCGCTTTAGAAATGAAGAGCTGCTCGACTCGGCCAGACTTTACAAGATTCACTGGAAAGAAAGGATTCAAGCGGCTGGACAAATTTCAGAACTTCCCAAGGATTTTTATCCCAAGCTCCGCAGATATCTTGAGGGGCTCAGAGAGGAAGGGGCTAAGCGTCCAGAGAAGATGCGGGAATATGAAAAGGCAAAACAGTTGGCACTGGACATTTTAAACTTAAGGTTAAAGAAGGTTGTTTCCCTTGCTTCTGCGCCAGCTCAAACCGAGCATATCCTAAGAAACCTTACAGCAGAGGAAAGGCTTCTTTATGAGCAAATTTACAAGCTTATCAATAAATGGAAAGCTCAACTTCTTGAGCATGAAAACGGGGAAGGCGTGGAGGAAAGATGACCGAAGAACTTGAAATTGTAGACCCTCAGGAGCGCTTCCTAGAGCTTTTTAAAACAGAGAAGTATCGTCAGAGAATCTCCCAGTTAGCAGTTTCGGGTAAAACATCCCTTATAGTGGAGTTCGAAGATATATTAACGTTTGACCATAGGCTTGCAGACAAACTTTTAGAGAAACCAGACGAATACTTGAAGCATGCAGACAACGCTGCCCAAAACCAGCTAGCCATAGAAGCCCCGGAATACGCAGAAAAACAGAAAATAACCGTCAGAATTGTTAGGCTTCTTGAGCCGACGCCGCTGCGGAAACTTGGCGCAGCTCACATCGGAAAACTTGTGATGATTGAAGGCATAGTGGTGCGCTCAACACCAGTCCGCCCTATGGTGATGCGGGCAGCCTTCAAGTGCAGAGGATGCGGGAACATAACATACGTTGACCAAACCGGTCCGTTTCTTAAGGCTCCTTTTGCGTGTGGTGACCCTTCATGTAGGCGGAAGGGACCCTTCGACTTCATCCAAGAAGAGTCAACATTCATAGACTCACAAGACCTCCGAATACAAGAACGCCCAGAAGACCTTCCGCCAGGGCAGCTTCCACGAACTTTACATGTTAAGCTTGTTGGAAGCGAAATTGTTGATGTGGCGAGGCCGGGCGACCACGTCTCTATTGTGGGCATAGTTCGTGCTGCAGCCCCAACCATGCCTAAGGTTGGAAAACTCCGCACCTTCGTCTTGCATTTGGATACAAACTCCATCGAAGTCTTAGGAAAAGAGCCAGAGGCAACACTTCCATCGCCAGAGGAGGAGAAGCAAATCCTCGAACTTGCGAAAGACCCGTGGATACATAGGAAAATAATAAACTCTATTGCACCTTCGATTTACGGCTACGAGCACGTTAAGGAGGCAATAATGTACCTTCTCTTCGGCGGAGTTCCTAAGACGCTCCCGGACATATCAATAAGGGGTGAGCTAAACATTCTTTTGGTGGGCGACCCTGGAACAGCCAAGTCCCAACTCCTGCAGTATGTGGCTCGGGTTGCACCTAGGGGACTTTACACTTCTGGTAGGGGCACAACAGCGGCTGGCTTAACCGCGGCAGTTATACGCGAGAAGGGCGGCGGGATGAGCCTTGAAGCTGGAGCCCTAGTGCTTGCGGATAAGGGGATTGCATGCATAGACGAGATAGATAAAATGCGCCCGGAAGACCGTGTTGCAATCCATGAAGCCATGGAACAGCACACCGTCTCAGTGGCGAAGGGCGGAATAGTGGCAACCCTCAACGCACGAACAGCCATATTGGCAGCCGCAAACCCAGCCTTGGGCAGATATGAAGCCCGCAGGACAATCGCAGAGAACATTTCTCTTCCAGTGACTATCCTCTCAAGGTTTGACCTAATATTCGTGTTGAGGGATGTTCCAAACAAGGAGATAGACGGCAGGATGTCAGAACACATCCTTGAAATTCATCGTAAAGGCTTAAGCCCCGTGGAGCCACCCATACCGCTGGAGCTTTTGCGGAAATACATAAGCTATGCAAAGACTATAAAGCCAGTCTTGACCAATGAGGCACTGCAACGCCTAAAGGACTTCTATTTGGCTATGCGTTCGGCAAGCGAATCAGAGGGTTCCCCAATAGCAATCACTGCCCGGCAACTGGAATCGCTTATACGTTTGGCTGAAGCCAGAGCCAGAGCCGCCTTAAGAACAGAAGTTTTAGCGGAAGATGCAGAAGCAGCCATAAACATAATGAAGCGCTCTTTAGAAGAGGTTGGAATAGACCTATCCTCATACAAGATTGACATAGACCTAATAATGACTGGGAAGCCGAAAAGCCTCAGGGACAAGCTGCAAGTGCTGCTCTCTGTGCTGGCAGAGATGGAGAAAGAAATAGGAATGGTCGACAAAACCGCTTTAATCAATAGACTTGAAACAGAATACAATATTTCAAGAACTGAGGCGGAACGCCTAATTGGGCAGCTGCTACGCGAAGGAACAATATACGAGCCAAGGGAAGGCTACCTTAAGAAAACGTAGGTTAGCTGTGGTTTACTAAAGAAAAGAGGTTGCTGTTAGCTGGCTGCTTTGATATTAGTTTCTTTGTGGTATTGGGCGTTGGCTGTGAAAACAACCAAACTTACTGTTACACCAATGTCTGTGGTTGATATGTGATCCAGATGGAATATGTAGACAACCATGCGGGCTCCAGAGGGCAAGATTAAAGATTTTGAACCAAGCTTATCAAAGTTTGAGCCAGTGTAGTTTCCTTCCAGATATGTTTCGTTGGCTATCCATTTCAACTCATTTGGCAAGGTTTGGGTGGAGTTAAGTTTCCAATAGTATATGTATTCGGAGTCGCATTTTCGCCCCCTAACGGTTATTTGTTCAACCACAACGTCCCTTCCACCAGTGTTAGTTATCGTAAAGGCGGCTGAAGCATTCCCGTCGCTGGTGCACCAGACGCAAAGTTGTGTTATCTGTAGATATTCATCTTGAACCCTGGTTGTGACAACGTTTATGGCGTAAAATGTTACAACAGTCGCTAAAAGTACAGAAACCACTAGAATTATTAGGGTTGTTACCACTACGCTTAAGCCTCTAACATTCCTTAACAGACGCATACATTCATCTCCAAGACTGTTTTGCTGACATTAAAGATGGAAAAGGAAAGTAAGACGCTTTGTACGTAGCAGAGACCAACGCAAGTTAGAGATTTTAATCAAAAGTTTTGACTTTACGAAAGTATTAGGATTAAATTTTATTAGTGCTCATTACAAATTAGAAGCATTAAGAAATGTAGGTTGCACCATGTGAAGTGCCAATGAGAACCCTAATGGTTGTTGCTGGCACAAGACCAGAAATAATCAAAATGGCACCCATTATCAGGGGTTACAAAAAGGTGGAATCCCCTTCACCTTTGTTCACTGCGGGCAACACTACGATAACAACATGTCCCAGCAGTTCATTGAAGAGCTTGGGCTTCCAAAACCAAACCACAACTACAAAGTTAAAGCCTGTTCGCAGGGAAAGCAAACCGCCCGCATAATGGCGCATATGGAACACCTATTAAAGAGGGTAAGGCCAACTCTAGTTCTTGTTGAAGGAGACACAAATGGGGTTCTAGCAACAGCCCTAACCTCCGTTAAGCTCGGCGTCCCCGTCGGGCATGTTGAAGCCGGATTAAGAAGCTTTGATTTACGTATGCCAGAAGAACACAACAGACGGCTAACAGACCACGTATCCACATATCTTTTTACCCCCACCAAAACCGCTGAAAACAATCTTAGAAGGGAGTCTGTTTGGGGGAAGATTCACACAATCGGAAACACCGTCATAGATTCAGTAATGCAGCACGCGCCAGTGGCTGAGAAAAAGTCAAAAATAATGGAGGAAATTCGCTTCGAAAAATTCGCTCTGGCAACGGCACACAGGGCGGAAAATGTTGACAATCCAACGGTTCTGAGGAATCTTGTGGAAGCATTTATGGAGGCCCCTATACCAGTGGTTTATCCAGTTCATCCCCGCACACAGAAGAGGCTTAGACAAAACAGAATTTACGCCAAGGTTAAGAGGTCGAAAAACCTTCAAATTCTTCCACCACTGGGATACCTAGACTTTCTAGTGCTGATGAAGAAATGCGAAATTATCCTCACGGACTCTGGAGGCATACAAGAGGAAGCCACCGCCCCGCAAATAAGAAAACCGGTCCTAGTTTTACGCAAGTCAACTGAGAGGCCTGAGGCTGTGGAGGCTGGATTCGCAAAGGTTGTTGGCACAGAGAAGCAAAGCATATTGAAAGCCGTGGAGGAGAGTTTAGAAAATCGGAAAGAACTGCCCGCGGATTCGCCTTTTGGAAAAGGTGATGCTGCCGAACAGATTGTCAAAGTAATCGAAGAGGAAATTTTCTAACTTTGCTAGGAAATGTAGGTAATCTTTTTGTCTTCCTCTCTCCGCATCTCTTCAGCCTGCAACATTCTCTTCTCTTCGATTTTCCGCAGCCTTGCCACCATACTCTCGGCCTTGGCAATTTCAGCGTCTAAACCAGCCAAGTCAACATTTATCCCCAAAATCTTCATCAAAACTTCCAAGACGCTTTTAGCCGCCTTTGGATCAGGCAAATAACCGCGTGTTTCGCCTAAAAGACATAAAGCCTCAATCTTTCTGAAAGGTGCCAAGCCGAGGATCAGTCCAGCCGTGCCCACTATTGGGCTTCCCATGGGGCTTATTACGACATTTGCCTGCAAAGCCCTATTAAGGAGGGTTTGGCTTGTGGCGGCTGCCACAACTTTTGGTTTGTCTGTTTCCACTCTGTAGCCGCCTATTGTTATGACGAGTTTAACGCCGTGTTTTTGGGCGAAGTCAAGTATGCTGTTTGAAATTTCATATTGCCCCTCAATGGTTTGAGCTTGACTGTCTCCCGTAAAGAGGATCAAATCATTTTCTCCTCCATCATTTTTCCAGAAATAAAAGGTGCCCCGCAGAAGCCTAACGCTTCCCTTTTTGCTAACAAGCACAAAGTATGGGAAATGTGGCGAGTATAGATATGCAAGTTTTTGCGCCTTTAATTGTTTAATCAGATAGCGGGTGGCAATTTTCCCAACAAGACCAAGCCCCGGGAGCCCCTCAATTAATATTGGGTTTTTAAGCTCTACCTTTGTCAACTCCTTAATTACTGTCTCTTTCATTTAGCTTCAGCCTCTCTTTTCAAGGCCATTCTATATTTTAGGTACTTGTCTTCTGGAGAAAACTTGGGTGGGTGGGGCACTCGAACTGGTCCGCCGCAATATGGGCACTTGTCCCTTTTTAGAGTGTATTTTCTGCATTTTTCACATTTCCTTAATAGCCAAGCCACCTATTTCTCCCTTCTAAATGTTCCTTGCCCACCAGCTTTAACAACATTTGAGACTATGTTTTCGGCAACTCTCTGCAGAACGGTTTCCGCATGCTTGTAATTGTCGGCTAAAACTTCGATGCAATATTTCGGCGCCGCCATCACATAGAACCGAAGATTTACGCCTCGGGTTTTCTCTGCTTTTTTGGCGTTCAAAAAGGCCTCCTTGATAATTTCTACACCGTTGGGCTTTAAGCAGCGGAGTTCCACAATTCCCTTAATCTTAACGGTTGGTAGGCGAATTCTTTCCTTTGCAACTTCAACAAAAACCTCAGCCAACTTCTCTGGAACACCTATCTTTTTTAGGGCTTCTATGCCTTCTTTGGAGGCTTTTTCAAAGCCCTCGTATAGGCCGTACTCTTTCTCGATGAGGGCTCCAGCTTTCTCGTAAACTTCCTCTATGGACAAGCCAGCCTTTTCCGCAACGCTTCTAAGGAGGGCTTCAGCCTTACGCTCCTTTTTCCATGAAAGCATCTTCTCAATTTTCTCTCTCTTTGTGACTCTCCTAAGGGATAGGTCTATGTGTCCCTTTTCTGCATCAACCCGCAAGACCTTCAAAACAACCTTCTGCCCTTCCCGAACAAAATCTCGTATATTCCTAATCCAGGAGGAGGCAACCTCAGAAATGTGCAGAAGGCCCCTCTTATCAAACTCGTCAAGCCTAACATAAGCCCCATAATCCGTAACAGTCTCAACAGTAGCTATAACCAGGTCGCCAACTTCAGGCCACTCTTGCCTCCTCAAAGCCATCTCGACACCATCATCTCACTCAAAAATCGCGACTATTTCCCCTTTAATGGCTGCTTTGCCACCGGCTGGTTCAACCAACTCTACGCCACAAACATTACATGCGACTCTGTTGACTGCGTGGCTGAAAATTATCTGCTCGTTGCCACATTTCAAACATTTAACCCTAAGGAAGGCGCTCTTGGGCCTAGGAATGAGTTTTTCCCACTCAGCCATGGGCTTATCCTCCACCCTTTTTAGGCTATGACAAGCTTCCTTAATCTTATCCCTTCTTTGTGCCTCGTGTAGCCGCAAACCTTACACTTCAGCTTTAAAGTCTGCTTTTTAGTGGTTTTGGCAAACTTCCTCTGCAAGGGGTACTTCTGGCCACCATAGCCCTTCTTTTCCCTCTCGTGGTGGCGTTCTCCCTTGGCTAAGGCTCTACGCTTACCAGCCTTATAAAGTGAAACCGTGTGAATCTGATGCGTCTTACACCTTGGACAGTAGGTTCTAATCTCCTTAGGTACATTCATTTAAGCCAGCCAGCCTCTGCATTAAGAAAACACACCCACTCATATACTTTTTCACTTAAAAAATTAGGGCGCCTTCCTCAACCTTAAAAGTAGAAAAGCAACCAGCACCAAAGCAACGGTTAAAGCTCCAGCAACATAGCCCAGCGAAAAAACCGTGAACAGCGCCACAAAATCCATTTCCAAAGGCACTAAACCAATTGCCAAAAAACCAGCCAAAAAGCCAGCTATAAAAACGGCGAAACCCAACACTAAGAAGCCGGCCAAGACTTCTTTTTCCACCATTATGTCAACCTCTCCTCTCTCTTAGTGCCAGTTCCTAATTAACAATTTCCCCAAATTCAGAGGATAACTTATTTAATCCTTAATCAGAACTAATTGAGGAGAAGGAGCTTTCATGCAGAAAATCCTAAAGTCGCTGGTAAAAACCATACCCATAATTTCGCTTGCCTTCCCAATCCTACTTCTATACTATTGGGACCCGTCGTCCTTCGAACACACGTGGCAGGGCAGAACCTTCTACCTATTCTTTGTATGGCTAATCTCCCTAGAAACAGTGCTGGACTGGGAAAAGCTCCATTTCAACTTCACTCTTAAAAAATCCTTTAAAGGATTTTTGAAGGCATTTTTGTTTGCCCTGGCGGTTGCTGCTCCAACAATTTATATAACAGTTTCAAATCATTATGGGCTAAATTCATGGATCGCCAACGTCGCAAAACAATACGTGCTTAATTGCAACCCAAAATTTTTCAAAAATAACAGCTTTGACTATTTCGCGAATATCTTGCCAATATCAATAGAACTATTGGTCCTCACACTCTTGTTTTGTCTTATAGTCCTGCTGGCTTATGGAATCAAGAACCTGCCAGTGTTCTCTGGTTCAATATTCTTCTTAGGTGTTATGGGATTTCTTTTCGTGATAGACGATTTGTATCCGGGTGGGAAGTTTACGCCCCTTCAAATGCTTGTCCCCGTAACCGCCTTCTTTGCAGCGCGGCTTCTTGAACTGTTTGGGTACACAACCACCGTAACCGAGGCCTACTACCGCATTTATGGCCGGGTTTCAGTTTTGAAGGTAAACAAAATTCCTCTTTTCGGAATAGGTTGGATATGTGCAGGAGTTGAAAGTCTTGTAATCTACACCATTGTCATTTTTCTCTTTTTGAAGAAAAGCGACATTACCACAAAACGTAAAATATTCTACTTCGTGACGGGAGCAGCGGTTACATACTTCCTTAACATACTCCGAATTTTCACCCTAGCCATAATTAAACTGAGCGGTGGGGACATTTGGCCTTTTCATAATTTTTATGGGCAGTTTTATTCGATTACGTGGATAACCATGTATCCCCTAATAATTGTTGGTGTTGAGAAAATTTTGGGGAGGAAAAGCTGATTCGTTTAGGGTTTTAAGTCTATGTTTAGTTTTTCGGCTAAACCCTGTTTTATTAGAATTCTTGCATTTTCAATAGGTAGGGACGCAACATCCTCAACTTTAAATGGGCCGTAGGCTTTCATATCCTTTCCAATGATGGCTGGTACATCTTTCAAAAAGCGTAAAACCGCTACCTTCTGTTCCTTCTCGCTGGTCGCTGCCAAATATTGTCCCTCTAACAGTTTCCTTGAGATCTCTTGGAGATTTTCTAATAAAGGTGCAATTTTTTGAAGGGTGTTCCGCTCCTCTTCTGTTAAGAGGTTTGGTGGAATTTTCTCGCCTTTAAGTGTCTTCTTAACGATTTTTTCGCGGCGTTTTTTGAATAGTCGTTGCAGCATGTGTTTGACGTTTTGCATTTCAATTTGCAGAAGGGCTGCCCTTACCGCTTTTTTGTCTAGCATTCTCGATTCCTCCTTTATTTTCCTCAAATATTCAGCCACTTTGACGTGGAAGTCTGCAGGCAGTTCTTCCAATGTTGCCTTTTCCATTTCGTTTTTCCAGATTCTGTAAATTTCCTCATACACTCTACTTTTGCACCTCCGCTTTTCCTTTACATATCAACAGCACTGCTGCTGCGGTGGGAAGTTCCACCTTAACATTCCTGTATGGTCCAAAGATTTCGTCGTGTATCCTAAACTGTGGTGCACTGTGGACAAGCACTGTAACCGCACCCTTTCTTAAGGCTACAGCATCTTTAAAAGGATCGAAATTGTCTATGCCAGCCACGCTTAGTTTGGTTTTCTTGAATCCTGTTTTACCGTGTAGAGTATTTGCCATCCTGACGAGGCGGTGGACATCAGCCGTGACAACTGTGTCAATTTTGACGAACTCTTGCTGTGAACAATAAGCGAAAATCTTTTTCCACGTTTCCAATCCCACCCCTTTTACGGCTTTCCAAGGTTCGGCGGCTTCTTCCAAACTTTTTAAGAACCTATCTCGGCTTTTCAGTAATGCCGTAGCAATTTTTTTCTTTAAGCCCACCCCTTTTTCTAAGTCCTCCTCATTAGCGTTTAAAATAAACTCCCGGACTCCTCTTATTATTCTCGCGTGCCAATTTGATGATTTTTCCGCTTTTCCCCGGGTTAAGCTTTGTGACTCTGCGTCGAAGCCTATGCCGCAGATGTAGTCAACTATCTCTTTGCGGGAGATGGCGTCAAGGCTTTGGACAACTTCGTTCTCGACGTGGACGTGGTATCCTCTATGACCCGAAAAATAAACGTGTATATCGTCATTGGAAAAGCCGAAATCCTCCTTTAATACTTCCAGAAGTTTTATGGTTTCGTTTTTCGCCGTGTCCATGCATTCTTGGCAGAGCCAAGTGCTTTCCTCAAACTTTTCGCCGCCACATATTGGGCATTTTTCTGGCGTTATCCCTTTACCCGAAAACCCGCAGCCGCAGCATGTCCATTCGTCATGAACTTTATTGCATGGTGTTGGGATGTGGTCAACATCTATGTCGAATATAAGGTCTGCCCCAAGCCACCCTTTCCTATCCATTTCAGCTGTTGGATTTTCGTAGCGGGCACAAGAGTGGTAGGCATCGCTTGGAACAAAATCTTGCATAAAATCCCTTAACTCATTTATATCCTTGAAACTTTTGTGGCGAACCATCTGATTCTCAAAAGATAGAAAGCCGAACTCCCTTTCTTCAAGGCGTGAAATTACAGTGTCGAGAGGGAACCCTTCCCGATAGTAGTTGCGAAACACGCTACGAATAAAAGACAAAGATTCAGGCTTCAAGCTCTTCGAGTTCTCAAAAACAGCAAAAAATAAAAAGTTTATGCCACGAAAATGAAGTTTTCATTTGCATTGATTGTTAATATTTTAAATGTCAGATTAGAATAAAATAAATTCAAGCGTGATTGCGATGGTTGATCTTCTAAGTTTGTCAGCAAGTCTCTCAAATTGGATTTTACGTTGTAAGGGGAACATTGTTAAAGTGAACTTTGAAGTCGATGGAAGATGGTTTGAAGTGTTTGTGCCAGATGATCAGCTGTTTGGAGCGGTTAAGGATGTCCTCTTAAATAGAGTTTATGAGTATCTCCTCGATTTTGAGCTTACAAATTTTAATGGTGAAGTTATTATTGATGCTGGTGCTCATGTTGGACTGTTTAGTTTGATCGCTTCAGTCTTTGCGAAAAAAGTTATCTCAATAGAGCCCCACCCAGTAAACTTTAACCTTCTGAAGATTAACAAGATAATAAATAATGTTGAGAACATCGTGCTTGTTGACAAGGCGTTATGGTACGAGAAAGTGCCGTTAAACCTTTACGAAGGCAACCACACCGGTTCGCCTTCGATTACCCAGATAAGAGACAATGTGAAAAGCTATCTTGTTCACGCTGTGACGCTTGAAGAGATAATCGACAAGTTTGGTGAAATAGGATTGTTAAAGATGGACATAGAGGGAGGAGAATTTAAAGTTTTTAATAATGTGAGGAAAATGTCTTGGACAGCATAAAATGCATGAGCATCGAGGTTCATACAAGGGCTGGAGACCTAAACCAAATTATAAGTATCTTATCTTCCCGGAATTTTGAAGTGAAGTTTTTCTATCCACCAATTGCTAAAGATCCATCTGGGTCTAGTTACCAGATAAAGATTAAAGACTTGTTTAACGTGAAGGCATGGAGAAAATTTGTTTATGGCTTATGTTCGTTAGCTGGAGTGAAAGATAGGTCAGCAGTGATCCTGTTTGCAAAAAGAAAGGCAAGCCTGTAGTGTTGCATTATGTCAAAGAAGACAAAGGCAAAATAAACCTTTAAATTAATTCTTCTCCAATACCTTTGCAGAATTTGCATGAAAATTTTAATGATTTCGGGTGGCAGAGGTGGCGTATATAGGTTCACATATGAAGTAGTCAGCAGACTTTCTAAGAAAGGCTACAACTTTTTCGCGGCTTTCATCACCGGTAACGAAAATTTGATGGATCCGCCACTTAAAAACTTGCCATTCACGTTTATTAACAACCCAAAACACTGGTGGAACATCCTAAAGTTTTCTAGAATAAAAAAGTTTGATATAATTCACTCAAACTTTGCAGCACCAATACCCTTAATTTCAGTCACAAAAAAGCCGATAATTTTCACCTGTCATGGACTTCCTCAGCCATGGCTGGAAGCAGAATTTAAAGAAAAATTCCTTTTCACAATTGAGAAGCTGGCATTCAACATAGGTGTCAGAAAAGCAACAAAAGTGGTGTCTGTCTCGAAATACGTCCAAAGAATGATAGCTTCAACTTATGATGTTCATTCACAAGTAATATATCATGGAATAGATCCTGCATTCTACCAAAACGTAAAGGCAGATAAGGCGCAATACAAGATGTTTTTTGGGATAAATCCTAAAGAGAAAATTGTACTTTATGTGGGCAAGTTTCACCCTTGTAAAGACCCATTGACTCTTATAAAATCCTTCAATCTAATAGCAAAGAAACAAAATAAAATTAGGCTAATTTTGGTTGGTGAAGGAAAATTACGCTCCAAAATACTTGAACTGGCTCGAAACCTTGAAGTTTTAGATAGAATTAGTATATACGGCCAACTGAAATCGAATGAGCTTGTTCACTTATATCGCGCTGCGGACGTCTTTGTTCTTCCATCCGTAGTTGAAGCTTTTGGTATAGTAGCCTTAGAGGCTATGGCTTCTGGCACTCCATGTATTGTATCCAATGGTGGAGCTTGTCCGGAGATAGTGCAAGACTGCGGGCTCATTTTCGAGCAAGGAAATTATCGCGACCTCGCCGAAAAAATTCTCCGCGTTTTAAAGGACGACAACTTGGCACAAAGATTGGCCTTAAAAGGGTATGAAAGGGTTAGAAAAGTTTTTTCATGGGAAAGTGCGGTTGCCCAATACGAGAAACTATATTCCAGTATCATAAAGTGCTAGAAACCTTGGAAACTTCTAAAACATTTAAACGTGCACGCAGATACTTGCCGTCAACAGCGGTTCTGCTTAACAAGGCAACCTTTAACAAGTGTTCTCCCTCATCCAAAAACCCCATGAACACCACCTCCTTCTCCGGTTTTCCAGTGGCATTAAACGTTTGTGGCTGATGATCATCAACCTGAACCTGAAGGGATGTTGTCTCATTTCCCCAAAAACTTAGACTTATAACGTAATTTCCTTCATCTTTAACAGCAAATATCACCTCTACAGCAGGTGTTTTGGGTATGTCACCTGTCATCCAGCATTCAAGTACAAATGGGTAATCCCCCAAGCTTTTATTAGATGGATACCAGTTGCCATACAAAACTCTTGAATACCGAAAAACTGGGATTACCAGTATCCCCTCGGTTTCGCGAAGCTTCGTCATGTTAACAATGTAGAGATCGTCTTCCAGCAGTTCCAAAAAAGCCTCAAAATCTCTGGGAATGGCTATAAGATCGGTAAAAGCTCTTCCATAAATGATTACTGCATCATCAAAAGACTGGAAATTTGAGCGAATCTCTTGGAATAGAATATTTGAAACTTGCCTACTAGACCAGTGAAAGAAGGGCGTAGGCATCCAATCCCTAAGATAGTAAACGCTGCCAACATACGTGTAAACATCCCCGATAACGGCTCTACCCCAATCATAAATATGCTGACCAAGGTCACCAGCGTAACGGTCCGTATAGTCAGCAACTATAATTATTGGCTTGTCGCGAAACCTCTGCTTTAAAAATAACATTTTCTCATACGCCTCTGGACTAATTGTTATTCCATAAATACCCGTATACGAGACAATAAACAGATTAAAAACCATCATTAAAACAAGCGCACCAAACTTCAGCCTCGTCCTCAAAGAATTTTTTATCCCTCGATCAATTCTGCAGTTAACTCCTCCAATTTTGTGGATTGCAAGGAAAGGCGTTGGAAATAGGATAACCGCTCTTTCAGAAAATATCATAAAGGACGGTTCCAGATACTGGATTAAACCAAACATTATAGAAACAAAACCCCAAATTGCAAAGAACCTTTTAAGAAAATCTTCCTTGCCAATAAATCGAGTTTCACTAACTAATTGGTAAACTCCGATGAATCCTGCTGGACCTAGGTAAATAAGCCATTTCCATAAATTCATGGCGGTTTTCCCGAAAGACCCTCCTGAATATATTATTAACTTCTTAATGTGAACGTAATATAGCGTGGCAGCGGGCAAAATCACAGTTAACAATAAGGCGGTGATGGCTATCCTCCTAATTTTCGATAGACCCTTTTCGCTAAAAACTGCCAGAAAAAATATGAAAGTTAGAAAAAGCGTGCTTTCAATGTGGGTGAAAGAGGATAAAAACAGCAAAAAAGTTACAACACCTAAATAAAGACTCCTTTTCTTCTTCAGATATTCGTTTAAAAAATATGCGCATGGCAGAAGCAGGTTAAGCGCCAACAGGTTACTGTGGAGATCTGCAGCTACCCTAAACGCGCAAAACCACGAGAGAATCACTAGAATGTAGATTTTCCAATCTTTGTTGGGCTGCAACCTTGTTAAGAGGAGGTAGGCTTCAACCAAAAGGGTGAGTAATAAAATTGGAGGCAACAACATTTCAACAAAAAATGCGTTAATACCCAACTTCACGAGTAGACTGCCAAAAAGGGAGTAAATAAAATTGTTAAAGTCTATTTCCGCAATAAAATTCCAGTCTTTGGCAATAGCCTTCATATGCCAAACGTATCTGGGGGTGTCCCAGCCTACTGGCAATGGAAGAAGCTTAACCGGGTAAGAAGTGTAGGAAATTGTAAAGACAAAAATTGTGGCGAGAATGAAAGCCGGTATAGCCTTTTTCATCTTCTCTTCCAGCCGATAATCCCTACTAATAATCCTATTGTGTAGCTTAGATACATTAAGAGCATTAAAGGTGGAGTGAAAATTAGGAATTCCTTCTTCCTAAACTTGTGGTATGTGTATAGGGAACAGAAAATTGCAAATCCGGCAAAAGAAACGAGTATAAAGAAGAGTAATCTAGGTTCTAAAATTATTAGCGGAATGAATATTAACAGTGACACGAGGGCAACTAAAGGTGATATGTTAACTTTGCTGATATGGGGGTATTCAATCATTGCGCGACCTCTCCCTTTACCATAGTTGTAAAAGTGTTTGATGAAACTGCTCCAGTTACGCATATTCCATTTATGTCTTACCTCAACTTTTGGGTCGTAGACTATTTTATATCCAAGCCTCCTAACTCTCGAGCAGATTTCAACATCCTCACAATAATTTGTGTCCACGAAACCTCCCGCTTTCTCCAAGACCTCCTTTTTGAAAAAGGCGCTGCATGTTGGCACATATGAGACCTCACGTTTAGTTTGGAAATTGGAAAAAGTAACGGACCATCCATTAATAAAGGGTACTGAAATTATGTTTAGCGCAATTTGGGAGAATTTGGGGAGCCTCTCATGGACTTTAACTCTTCCACCCACGACCCCTATTTCCTCGCTTTCGCTTAATGTTTTGAAACCGCTTTGAAGCCACTCCTCGTCAGATGCACAATCATCATCTATAAATGCTACGACTTCTCCAGAAGAGTTTATCACTCCAATGTTTCTCGCCATTCCCCTGGAGGTGCCTGGTTTTTCTATAACCTTTATCGGTATATCAGCCGCTGGTAGCGTTTTTAACGAATTTTTATGGCAAACAATTATGATCTCATAGTCCTTAAAGTTTTGACTAAGAAGCGATTTTAAAGTTTCATCAATTCCATAGTCTAATTCCTTCGTGATTATTATGACTGAGGCTTTACACATGCTGCATTCCTTTTGCCACTAACACTATGGGACTATGGAGGCAAATATGGATGCCAGCATAATTAGTATACAATTATCCGTCTCAGATTAGCGAACACCGTGGCACGACTGTTTTCCAGAACATTTATGGTCCTATACATATGAGGCCATGATGGGATCGGCATAGCAAAGTACCATCTTAAATTGAATAGGTGGAGAGCATTTTTAAAACCGTCTATCAATGTATTTAGTTTCTGCTTCCCAATTCTCCTCCTATAGGGCACTGACACTTCTGCCGCCTTAAAGAGTTTAAATGCCATCACCTTTATTTCCTCTGAGAATGCCATGCCATCAGCTTGCAGATCCATTTTTTCCAGTATGCTCTTTCTAAAAACCCACATTCCCGACTGTGAATCGTTTATATCGACTCTGAATAGAAGATTTGTTAGATAGGTTAAAATTTTATTTCCAATAATGTGGAGCGTGGGGAAGCTTTTGCATGTGATTTTCTTCAATCTGTTTGTTGAAATGAAATCAAGTCTATAAGTCTCTAGTATTTTAACAATTTTTGGGATTAGGAAGGCTGGATATGAGTAATCCCCGTCCAATGTAACGATTATGTCTCCATTAGCGTGTAGGAATCCGGTTTTGTAGGCTCTTCCATATCCCTTTCGTGGTTCAACTATAACTTTTGCTCCGTTTCTTTTGGCTATTTCCCTAGTATGGTCAGTTGATCCTCCGTCCACTACTATGATTTCACATTTGTAGCCCATTTTCTCAAGTTCTTTTTTGGGGATTTCGTCCAATACCTTTTGCAGTCCTTCTTCTTCGTTTAGGACGGGGATAACTATGCTTACAAGTTTTGGAATTCTCAATTCTCCCACCTTTGCCCTTATTTTTGAGTTTGTTAACTTTTAAGTTTTAAGTTTATCGCACTATTACTTTTTCAGCCTTATAAAAGTGACTATCCCTTCCCCTTTATTTCCCTGCTTTTCCTTTTGTAATAGTTTATGGGATGGTTTGCTTTTTTGCACGTTTCATCTGGATCTATACATAGTCCATGGGTTTTAAGTGTGTCGCATTTTGGTGGCTTATATCGTGTTCTTGAGCCTCTTTCGCCAGCGATGTGTTCTACTTGGTAGCGGGTCATGTGTTCGTTAAAGTCTGAGAAGCTTCTGAATAGTTCAATTATATTTTCGGTTGGTATTCCTATGTTCACGAGGAAGGATGTTAGGGTGAATCTTCCTATGTGTGATATGTGGCGTCCTTTGGATGTGGCGTCATAAAGCGTCTTTATGCATGGTGGGAAGGCATCTTCTCTCACGGTTTTTGGAACGCCTTCTATTTCTGCTTTGCTGACTTTTTCAAGTGTTAAACTCTTGATTTTTTCAACGATTTCTGTTATTTTTTGTGGAAGTTCTGGTAGGTCTTTTATTTCTAGTCGTTTTTCTACATACCTTCTGATTTCTTCGCTGAGGAGTCTTGCGGTTTCGTTTAGTGTTAGGTGGACGTTTCCATTTTTTAGTAGGCGATTTACCAGTTTCCATTTTTTCTCTCGGAGATTTGTTGTGTTTCTAAGGTAGTCGGTGAAATGGAGTTTAAACTGGTATGACATTTCCGTGTCTGCTGCTATTTTCCATTGAAAGTTTTTTGCTATTGCCAAAATTTTTTCTGGCGGTTCGCTTTTCATGTTGTTGTAGGCTTGTTTGGCCTCTGCTAGGGCGTATCTCCTTTTTATGAATTGGTTTTGGGTGGCTGCTGCAAGCATTATTGCTGTTGGGAAGGATAGGATTTCTATTTCCTCGTTTTGGGTTTTCCTAGTTACTATGGCGTATAATATTGCTTCTTCAACTCTTTCTTCGGCGCGTTCTAGAATTTGAGTGAATTCAGGGCTTGCTAGGTCTTCGATTTTTAGGTCTAGGGTTTTTACGTATTCTGCTGCCTCTTTTAGGAACGGATATTTAGCCAAGTCATTTTTTGTAAATTTGACTGTGGCGAGTTGCATTTTTCCACTTTTAAGCTGTCTCTATCCTTGGCGCCAGGTAGAAGGTTAGTTTTCCCTCTTTTGCTTGTTGAAAGTCTATTTTTATTGGCATGTCTGTTGAGAATTCTAGGGTTGCTATGTCTGATGTGGCTGACGCCGCCCTAATTATCTCCGAAAGGTAGCTTAGGCTGAATGTGGCTCTAGATGGCTCTTTTGCTTCTAAGTCCAGTAGGGCGTCGCTTCCCTTCTTTAGCTCTATTGTTGCACCCATGAGGTCTCCAGTTGCTTGAAAAACTAGTTTTTCGTTGTCTGCCTCTATGCGTACATGGTCGCTTACAAGTTCGGCGTCTTCCATTGCTTGACGTAAACCTTCTGTTGTTGCCTTTGCTCTAACATTAAATGTTATTTTTGGTGTTGGCACCTCCTCCTCTGATGCCTCAAGGGTTGGCATTGTGAAGTTTCGCGTATACTTCCCGGTTATCTTTACCTGCAAGCGTCCAGTTTTTTCATCTAAGGCCAGTTCAATAACATCGTCCTTTCCAGCCCTTTTTAAAAGTTTTAAAAGTTCACTTATGTTTATGCACATTTTTGTCGGCTCAGTGCAGACGTACTCTTCAAAAACTGTTTTTGGCCATTCAAAGTCAACCATGGCGACGCGGGACGGGTCCATTGCCCTAAGCTTTAAGGCTTCTGGTGTTATTTGGAAGGTGGCTTCGTCGACGAGGATGGATATGGCTGTTGCCATGTCCCTCAAAAGCTTAGCGTCTGAAACTTTAAGCTTGAACACTTGCTTCACCTTTTAATCTGGATATGGCTTAGAGAGCTATAAAAGATTTGCACAGCTTGAAGGCTCTACATCAAGAAGGCGCTTTACGAATTGGACTTTATTATTCACAGCGAATTTTATTCTGGAGAATTTTAACAATAAATGGTGTTTATGAGTATTCTCTGAATGTGTAGCCGCATTTTGTGCAGCGGAGGAACTGGGTTGAGGATTCGTCTGCTCCGCGGGTTTGCACCTGCCATACATAGGCCGTGTTGTTTCCGCATTTTGGGCATTCGATTCTGACGGTTGGGAGGGTTCGGAGTTTTTGTTCTTCCTTGCTTATTACTGCGACTTGTTGTTGTGGGTTGTGCTGAATGATCTTTGCAACTTTTGGTGTGGTTTTTTCGCTCGCCATTCTTTTCTTGTAGCCGCATTTTGGACAAGTAAGCGTTAGGGATTCTTTTTTCTCAGATTTTGCCTTTTTTGGCACGAGGCGTGTTCCGCATTTTGGGCAAAATTCCATTGTTTTAAACTCCGGTTTCCGTTTGTTTTCCCATGCTTCGGTGTCTTTTAAACTTTTTCTTTTGATAATTAGGATTTATGCTATATTGCACTAAGCCCGGATGCAATTAAGTGTGCAACGCGGAGTGCTTCGGGTATGTAGCTCCGCGTCGATGTTAAATTCAGAATTTTCCTTGCGTCTTCCTCAGAGATGCCCGCGGTTTGCATGTAAATCTTGCCTTTGCCCCCTCTTATGGGCACTTCGTAAAGTTCGCCAGCGTTAAGTATGGCTTTCCAGCGCTCCTCGCTTTTTGGAAGCTTTTTTAAGGCATCGCGGATTTCCTCAAAGTTTGGTTTGTCCCTTGTGACGGCTATTACTGGAAGCCCTGTGTCCGCGTTAAGCCTTTTTATGTCCACAACATTGAAGCCCGCAATGGTTACTCCATTAAGCATTATAACCCTCAGCTGTTTGTAGTGGGGGGAACCCTTAATCATAGATGCAATCTTTCTCGTGGCTTCAAATCCATCAACCCTAACTTTTGTGTGCATAACCCCGTCAAGCCAGTACCCACCACGGAAAACAACGCCCACAACTGGCACAAAACCCTTTGTGTGAGGTTTGAATACGCTGTCGTCAACCCCTAAAACGCGGATTTCAGGCTTTATTACACGAAACTTTCCTGTGGCGGGCAAAATTTTCCCTCATCTTCAGCAGAAGATAGAGCTGATGTGGCATTATAAGTTTAGCGAAAACAGGCTTGACATGGAATAGCATAGCATAAGAAAGCTTAAAAGTTTTTCAGAATGCAAACTAAACACGTTTAGAGGCTAGCAACGTGAGGGTTTATGGATAAAACAGAAGTCATCGGCGCATTTTTAATCGCCATCGGACTCTTACTAGTTATTCACAATATCATTTTCTGGCAGAGACCTTTCGATGTGGCTGACGTGCTTCATCACGAGTTTTTTGAAGCAATATTTTTCACGGCTGGCATAACCCTCCTAATAACTGCATGGTCAAAAAGGCGGAGAGGATGAAAATTGAACCTTCTAATCCACAGCGGAACAATAGTCACAATGCGAGAAGACAAGATAATCCGCGACGGCGCCATAGCCATAGAAAACGCAGTAATAGTTGATGTTGGAAAATCTGAGGAGATGCTTCGGAAATATGGAAGTGGCTATGAGAAAATAAACGCCAAGGGAAGGGTTGTGGTTCCGGGGCTTGTAAACACTCACCAACATGCAGCCATGAGCCTTTTGAGGGGCTACGCTGACGATTTACCCCTCCAAGAGTGGCTTGAAAAATGGATATGGCCCATAGAGGGGCTGATGACCGCCGAAGACATTTATGTTGGCAGCCTGCTGACGGCTGTAGAGTCCATTATGGGTGGTACGACAACCGTTAACACCATGTACCATTACATGCCTGGGGAAAATGAGGCGAAAGCCTTTGCAGAAGCTGGCGTCAGGGGTGTTGTTGGGCATGTTTGCTTTTCATGGCGGAAGGACGAGGATAGAAGGGCTTTGGAGGATTTAGCCAAAAACTGGCATGATAAGGCTGGTGGGCTTATCCGCGTCAGCGTTAACCCCCATGCGCCTTACACTGTTGACCCCGAGTATATGAAGGAGTTGAAGATGCTGCGTGAAGAACTCAACAAGAAGTATGGTTCTAAAAAGGCGCCGATTATTTGGCACATTCATGTGGCGGAAACATTTGACGAGGCTGATAAGATACGGAAAGCCTTCAATGTTGATGTTAGGGGCGGCGTGATGGAATACTTGGACTCTTTAGGCGTTTTGAACGAGCACGTTATTGCAGCCCATTGTGTGGCACTAACGGATAGGGATATGGCAGTAATGAAAGCCAGAAGCGTTAAGGCTTCCCATAACCCAGTTTCAAACCTTAAGCTTGCCTCTGGCATAAGTCCTGTTCCAAAAATGTTGGAGCATGGCGTAACGGTTTCGCTTGGCACAGACAGCCCATGCTCTAATAACGCGGCAGACATGTTCGAGGTTATGAAGGTGGCAGCCCTACTCCATAAGGGGGTTAACAGAAACCCGACAGTGTTGTCTGCACAGCAAGTTTTGAAAATGGCAACTTTGGATGGGGCGAGGGCTCTGTGTTGGGATAATGAGATAGGCTCAATAGAGGTTGGGAAAAGGGCGGATTTAGCCATCATAAACTTTGAAAAGCCGCACCTATGCCCATTATACAACGAGTTTAGCCATCTCGTTTACGCCGCAAAGTCTTCGGATGTGGAAACCGTCATAATAAACGGAAAAATAGTGATGGAAAATAGACGCCTAACAACATTGGACGTTTATAAGGTTATGGAAATGGTGGAGAAGGCTAAAAACCGTCTTTTGGAAAGGCTTCAAGCGCAACGTTAAATAATTGTTGGTGGAAATGGCTTAGCGGGAAGGCGATTTAATGGCAAACTTTAAAGTTAAGGATGAAAGCCTAGCCCCGAAGGGCGTTCTTCAAATAGAGTGGGCTTCAAGGCACATGCCGGTCCTAAACCAAATTAAGAAGAGGTTCAGCCAAGAAAAGCCCCTAAAAGGCGTTGTGCTTGGTGCGTGCCTGCATGTGACAAAGGAGACAGCAGTGTTGGTTGACGTTTTCCTCGCTGGCGGTGCAAAGGTCGCTCTTTGTGGCTCAAATCCGCTTTCAACGCAGGATGAAGTTGCGGCGGCACTGGCGGAGAAAGGCGTATATGTCTATGCGTGGCGGGGTCAAACAGCAGACGAATACTACTGGTGCATTGAAAGGGTCATAGACCAAAAACCACTAATAACTTTGGACGACGGGGCGGACCTAGTCAGCACAATCCACAGCAAAAGAACAGATGCACTGCCAAATGTCAAGGGGGGCACGGAAGAAACAACAACGGGTGTTTTGAGGCTCAAAGCCATGGAGAGGTCCGGAACCCTAAAATACGCGATAATAGCGGTTAACGATGCCTATACAAAATATCTGTTTGATAACCGTTATGGGACTGGGCAAAGCACGATAGACGGCATATTAAGAGCCACAAACATTCTCTTGGCGGGCAAAAACTTTGTCGTCTGTGGCTATGGGTGGTGTGGCAGAGGCGTAGCAATGCGGGCAAGGGGCATGGGAGCCAACGTCATAGTCACCGAAGTAAACCCACTAAGGGCTCTTGAAGCCGTCATGGACGGTTTCCGAGTAATGCCCATAAGCGAGGCAGCCGAAATAGGCGACATCTTCCTAACAACCACAGGCGACATAAACGTCATTAGGAAAGAGCATATGGAGAAAATGCGGGACGGTGCCATCCTGGCCAACAGCGGCCACTTCAACGTTGAAATATGCCTAAAAGACCTTGAAGAACTTGCAGCCTCAAAAAGGGCTGTTAGACCAAACCTTGAAGAATACGTGTTGAAGGATGGTAGGAGGCTTTACTTGCTAGCTGAAGGGAGACTTGTAAACTTGGCGGCTGCCGAGGGACACCCGTCAGAGGTTATGGACATGTCCTTTGCAAACCAAGCCCTAAGCGTCGAATACCTCGTCAAAAGCGAGAGGATGCCGCCTAAAGTTTACCCTGTTCCAAGGGAGATAGACGAAACCGTGGCTAAGCTTAAACTTGAGGCGATAGGTGTAAAAATAGATGAGCTTACAGAGGAGCAGAAAAGGTATTTGGCAGAATGGGAAATGGGCACAACTTAACGTTTTAAATGTCATATCTCATGGTAAACTTTAAAAGGAGAACAAACAATAAACATGGCTTTGTGTGGTGATATATAAATGGTGAGCAAAGATCAATCAATTGGAGGGGCAATATTCATCATATGCCTTATAATAGCAATATTCTATGTGATAACATTGTTCTATCCAGACTGGATTGTGAATTTAGGCTGGGCAAAAGAACCCGGACATGTTCAGTTCTGGCTAGTGGCGATACCGGTTTTCATAGCCTTCATAGCTGTAATGTTTATTGGCGCTTGGATTGGCTGGACCATGGCTACGACACCTCCACCAAAGCCCATAGAGGAAATAACAAGCGAAATTGAAGAGGCGGAGAAGAAGGAGGAGAAGGAAGCCGAAACGGCCGAAGAGTCCAAAGAAACCGCTGAAACAGAGGAGAAGGAAAGGGGCAAAGCTAAAAAGTAGTTTTACAACCCAAGCATTTTAAATACAAAATGCAGCACGACATTGATCACTGCGGCTATTCCAAAAACTACCAAAATTATTTTTGGCGAGAAAGATGTAAGCGAGCTTTCTTCGCCCTTCGGCTGAATCTCATATGCCGTTATTTCTTGGGTTTCGGCATCTACGTGAATTATGGCTGTAAGCTTCTTCATTTCCACCTCAACCGTGTAGATTCCCTCTTCAAGAGAGACCCTTTTCGGCTTCAGCCCTCCTTTGTGGCCTATCCTTTTAAGAAAGCTTGTGGCAATGGTTGTGACTGATTCAGCGTTCATCCTCTTCATCTGCGCCGCGGGGGTCACAGCGCCTGGAGCCCTTTTCTGTAGAACCGCCGACAACTATGGTGTCTCCTACCCATCTTTTACATTGGGTTTTGAATGTTTAAAAGAAGGTGTGTGTATCATTGGCAACAACCTACTCTGTTATTGTTTTTAGCATGCACTGCACTATCTTTTCGCATACGATGCACTCTTCTGGGACACCCTCTTTTGAAGAGCGTTGGCTCAAATATCCAAAATAGTGTTTACATTCGGTTTTCTCCGGAACAATCTGGATGCCGCGTTCCTTCTTCACCAATGGTTTTTCCTCAACTCTGCTTTCTTCCTCCGAGGGTTTTTGCTCTGTGGCGGATATTATGGCTGGTTTTTCAACTGTTATTTCTGTTAGGCAGTAGGGACACGCCTTGTAGACAGCGCCGTTTCCAACGTTTTCAACCTTTATTGGGTTTGCAAAGTTTTTCCCGCACAAGGGGTTTGGACAAGTGTGGCTTTTGTTTTCTGCGGAGTCTTCCCTCTTCTTTTTCGTGGATGATTCCTCCTTTAGAATTAGAATTGGACTTCGAGTTTATAGTGTTGATGAATCCAGAATACTTATCCTAACTAACCTTTATCAAAAGAATGTTATGGGGCTGCAAGTTTTTTGAGGTCATCTTCACCTTCGGCGTAGCCAGAAGCAATAAGGATGTCACCCGCTTGGATTCGCGTGTCCGGTTTTGGTCTTATACATTTGTCTCCTCGTTTTATGGCTAGAACCCACATGCCAGTTTCTTCTGGGATTTTTGCTTCCCGCAAAGTCTTGTTCGCCAAAGGCGAGTTTTCCGTCACCTTGGTGTATGTGATTGTTTCTTCAGCCTCTTCTATGGCTAGGGCTAGCACTGGGTGGGGTTCAATGCCCCTTAAAACAACTTCGGCTATTTGTGCTGCGGCGTCGGCTATTTTTTCCGTGACAACGCCAAGCCTTATCAGTCCTAGGAAGCCCTTCGCCTCCTCCTTCTTGAATTTGCTTGAAAGGACTAGTAGCTCAAATTCTGTGTGCAGCTTATCCACGTATTCTTCAAGCCTTTGAACCTCTTCGGCTAGCTCCCTACTGTTTAATAATAGCGATGAGTAAGCCAAGTCGATCATCAGCTCTGATGTGTCTTTAAGCTCCACGAAGCGTTCAACTATTTCCTCAAATTTTTTCTGGCTTTTCCCCGCCATAAACTAGTCCTCCAGCCTATCGAGTTTTGCTTCGCAGAGTTCCTTCAGCTCTTTTAGTCCTTCGTGGGTGCCGCGGGCTATGAGGATGTCGCCAGCCTTAACCCTCTCGTTTTCTTTCGGGTTTATTATCCAGTCGTTTTCTCTGAAGATGGCGATGATGTCTACGCCCATTCTTGGGGCTAGTTTAAGCTCGCCTATCTCCTTCCCGACAAGAACTGATTTTTCATTCACCTTTGCCTTTGCTAGCCGCTCTTCAACCCTTTCGAAGATTTCACTTACAATGGGGTGTACGCCTATGTTCTGGGTTACTATTGCCGCTATGTCCGCGGCGGCATCTGAAATTTTGTCTGTTGCGGCAGCTACCTTTGAAACTCCGACAAGTGCTTCAGCGTCCTTTGCGTCTCTTGCAGCCACCATCGTCGTCATTTCCAGATGGTAAGCCAGAGTGTCTATGCGTTTTTCAAGTTCCAAAACGTCTTCCGCCAAGTCTTTATCATTGAATAGTGCAGCAGAATAAGCCAAATCAATCATGAGTTCGGAGAGGTTTTTCATTTCGCGGAGAACTTCTCTCACTGTTACGGGCTTATACTCGATTTTCTCAAAGGGAGGCATAGCGTTTTAGGCTCTCCAACCACAATATTTTAGGTAACAAATATTTTAACCCTTATCCCTAAAAGCTGGTTTTGGCAAGGTTTAGGCTATTAGACTAGTATGCCAGCCCAAAGGACAAGTGCCACAAGAAGCGAAATTGTTGTTATGCTGTCTGCAAGGGAACTCTCTATCGGAATTTCAAAATTGTCGGGGTCTAAACCCTTTTGATAGGTTAAAATGGCAACGGAGTAGGAAACCAAAATTATTAGAGAAGCCGCAAGAACGTTGACTGTGAGGAGGAAAAGGGTAAAGGTTACAAGGCTTATTGGAGTAAAGGTGCCGGTTATCAGCAAGGCTAAAACTGAATAGGCAAAATACATTATTAGGGAGGCTGCCCACGCGCCCGAAACTTCCATAAAATGGTTTTTCATGGAGGAAAATGAGGCTTTAAGGGTTCCGAGGGCAAGTTTTGTTGTGGCTGTTGAACCGACAACAGCACCTACATCCCCTATCGTGTCGATTAGGGCTGGATAAACAACATAAACTTGGCTGAGTTCCTTCCCGCGTATGAGTTCTTCCACCTTACCTAAGGCGGCTCCGGCAACATTAACAATGAAAGAGACTAGAACAAGCGTTAATAGGGATTCTTTCAAGGTTTTGATAAACTCCGGCTCCCTTGCATTTTTGACAAGGAAGAATGCGGAGGTCAGCAGCAATGCCAAACTTATAAAAGCGAAAACATAGCCCCAGAAAAGGCTGTTGGCGAGGAATAGGTTGAGCACTGTAATATAGATTGATGTTATGAGGATGTCTGCCACCGTGGACTCTATTGGGTATAGGATTATGTCTGGGTCTAGTCCATGCTTGAAGGATATAAAGGAAACCGCCAGCGTTAATGGGGAAATGACTATTAGCGCCAAGGCCAATGTAGCCATAAAAACGTTTATCAAGCCCAAAAATTCTCCAAAGCCGCGGAAAAGGGCTGCGATTAGGCTCATCATGAGGCTTGCTTCAAAAGTCATAATCACAATCGCTTGGAAAAGTAGATAGAAGCTTTTTGTGTTTCCGAAGAGGCGTGGTTGGATGGTTCCAAGATGTAAAGCAGTGCTTAAGCGACCACAAAACAAGCCGCCTATAACACCGCGCGCGCTGAGGATGGGTGGATAGATTACAACAGCCCATGGCGCCTTTGCAAAAAGGCCGGAATAGTAGGCGATGATTGTTCCGGCGGCTATCCCGAAAATGTTGAAGGCGTAAGCCATCACCGACTGCTTCAAAGTTTCAACGAATCGCGGTTTAACCTTCAAAGCCATAAACTAGCCACTCCGTAAAACTCTTGCAAAACCTCGGTGGAAAGGTGCAAATGAAGCAGAAGACAGCTGTGAGTGAAGGCACTTGGACTTATGGTCGGATGGTTTTAAGTTGAAGTTTTGATGGGCACAGCTGTGCAATTGTAGTTTCGTGTTCAGCTTTTTTGGCGTGCTGTTGGCTAGCCTCATTCTTTTCGCCTTCTTGGCTGTTTTCCATCCATAGGCACTCCTTCAACGCGGCATTTTCCAGCGTGCCCTCAAACTCCACCTTTTATATCGCTCCCAAACCTCTAAAATTGGTGAGCAACTTCCTTAATTATTTTTCCACGAATCCAAAATCCATATCCAAAATTCATAACTGTTTTAATTAGCAAGCCTCCAAATTTGCGTGCAGCGGTGAAAACCTTTGTATGCTATTTGGGTAAAAATTGATGAAGCAATGCCTTGGATTGAGCTAAGCGGAACATACCAGACAAAGGAAGAAGCCAGAAGGATGGCGAAGACGCTTTTTAAGAAGATAAGATTTAAAGTTGTCATGGTTGAGAAAGAGCGAAGGCAAATGAAGGCTGTTGTAACCGTAAAACGTTGAATTAGGGATTAGGGGCTTAAGCCTTAGAAAATTTCCTCTTTCTCCCAGCTTTATGGTTTTGGCGAAGGATAGCATGTGGCGCACTTGCATTCCTTGAGGGTTGGCAAGTCCTCCTGATGAAGTTTGCAGATAACCTTCTCATATCTTATGGTGGCGCATATTTCGCAGAGTTTTTCTATGACGCTTTCTGGTGTTGCGTCTTCTTTGGCGATGGCTTCAGCCAGCTTTGATATCATTTTCATGGCTTCTTCAGATTGGGCTATTTCATCAGTGAGTATGGTTCCCCTTTCGCCCTTAAAATACTGGGTTATGGCTGCTGGGGTTAGCTCCATCTTTTCGGAAGCCTCAATTTTCCGCATGTTATATTTTTCTACAAGCTCTTTTGTTACTAGCACCCTTATTGCTGGTAGGAGGTATTTGACTACGATTACGCATGGTGGTTTCAAGCGGTTTCCCTTGTTATTTTTGGCGTTAGGTTTATATATTTTTAACGGCGTTAAATAAGTTTTAACGGTGTTAAAATGTCCGAAATCCACCTAACAGAACTAGAAAAACTCCACGAACACGAAGAAACAGACCCAGAACACCTAAAAGAACTAACACAACAAATAGCCGCAGACAAAATCCTAAAACACCCAATAGTTGTCGACGAAAAAACAAACACAATATTGGACGGGGAACATCGCTTCAACGCCCTCAAAAGCCTTGGATGCAAAAGAATCCCAGCAATCTACGTGGATTACAACTCGCCAAACATCGTGGTCCAAACATGGAGAAAAAATTATAACCTAACAAAAAGGGACGTGGTGGAAGCCGCCCTCTCCGGAAAGCGTTTCCCTCCCAAAACAACATGCCACATGATAAAAAACAGCGAAACCTTAATGCATATATCATCCATTGAAAAGAGGGTTGACATTCCGCTTGAAGTTTTGAAAAGCGAACTCACACTTATACCCATAAGGAATGTTAAAGCCGCCATGAATGTTGAATTAGCCGACGTGCTACCAACATACACCCAATTCCTAAAAACTAGAATTGTTGATACTCCATTAATAGTGGATAAGAAAACGGGCATTTTGCTTTACGGCTATGAGGCTTTCCAAGCCCTCGACCTGCTCTCAGCAGAGAAAGCACCAGCATTCAAAGTGAACATGGAAAATGTGGAGATTAAAACATTAAATCCGCATCTTAGAAGCCTTTCCAAGGGGGATATCCTCAAAGCTGGAACCAGAGGGCCGAGGCTTCCACCAAAAAGTTTCAATCTCCTCGCAGAACCAGTTAAAATAAGTTTTCCGTTGGAGAAGTTGGTGGCTGAAAAAAGGCAAAACCGCAGGGCGCTTAAAGTCTACAATAGCACTTTAGAATTGCTCTATGAGGGTTGGCCTACCCCCCTTGTGAGGCTGAATTCGCTGTCTTCTGCCACCCGGAGCGTTTGGGCTAAGCTTGAGTGCTATAATCCCTTCAGCAACAGCGTTAAGGACAGAATAGGCTGGGCTATGATTAAAGAGGCCATGGAAAAAGGACAGCTTAAAACAGTTTTGTATGAGGCTACATCCACAAACACTGGAATAGCGTTGGCTTCCATAGCCAATATTTTAGGCTTTAGAACAAGGCTTTACATACCAAAAACCATACAAAAGGCAAGCGACACTTACCTAGAGGTTCTAGGAGCTGAAGTTGTGCGGCTTCCAGTGGGCTTAACAGTCGAGGCAATAAGCCAAGTGGAAAGAGAAGCGGAAGCCGACAAGGCTGCCCACCTAAACCAGTTTGAAAACGACGCAAACTTCAAAGTCCACCTAAAATACACAGCCAGAGAAATAGACATGCAGCTAAACAGCTTGGGCTTAAAACCCACATGCATAATTGGCGGATTAGGAACATCGGGGCACATGAGCGCTATATCCTATTACTTCAAAACAAAATATGGCGACAGTGTAAAAATTGTGGGCGTCCAACCAGCCCAAAACGAGGTTATACCAGGCATTAGAAGAGTGGAAACTGGCATGAAATGGTTCCACCATGCCCATTTCGATGAAATAGTGGACGTGAAACAGTCAGAAGCCATCAAAGGAGCAATAAAAATCGCGAGGAAAGAAGGTCTCCTCATAGGTTTAAGCTCAGGAGCAGTTGTCCACGTCTTCCAAAAAATCGCTGGGGAAAAAGGCGTATACGTGCTCGTTTTTCCTGACAGCGGATACAAATACGCCGAACAGTTCGAAAAGTATTTGGCAAGTACTTCGCCAAAAAACTAGATGAGGGCTAGACGGCTATTGGCTTTTCCAGCAGCCAAAAATTGTTGGAAATTCTAGAGGGAGGAGGGGGTAGAGAAAATAAAATTGAGGGCTGCTCTATTTTCCACAGCAAAATATATAGAGAGGGTAATGTTTTTGTGGCTTTTTTCCAAGCACAAATATGGACGGAGAGGCTTTAATTGGTATAAGTAGATTTTTAAGCACCTTTCGCTATCTTAAAGGGTCTAGGATTATAATGAAGGATTTAGACTCACTTAAAGTGAAAGTTAGTAGAATCATGACAAGGAACCTAATCACGGTTGCTGTTGGCAGCACAGTGGATGAAGCTGTGAGAAAGATGATTGAATATGATGTGGAATGCTTGCCAGTCGTAGACTCAAAAGGAGTTTTGCACGGACTACTAACCTTCAGAGACATCATCACAAAAGCCGTCTATTCACAAGCCGATGTAAGAAAGCTCAAGGTTGAAGACATAATGGCAAAGGACCTTGTGACGTGCAAGCCCAGCGACACGGTTCTTGACGTCGTCAAAACAATGAAGAATAAGCATCTTAGAAGAATTCCGGTGGTAAACGCCAAAAACAAACTTGTAGGCCTAATAACAGACTTTGACTTGGCACTATTCGGATGGGACTTCAAATAATCTCACGCCATTAACGTAACACACGTTCCCTTTCAATCTTTTCCAAAAGCTTCTTTAGAATCCTCGCTTTCCTTCTGAACTCGCCCTCTGAAACTGTGTGCCTCATAGGACACAAATCGTCTAACGCCACACCTTCCCCCTCCACATAGACAACTGGGTATATGCGACATCCCAAAGGCCTAATCCCATAAACCCTACACTTCTTTTCGTCTCGACTATAAAAATAGCACCAGCCATCAACATTCCGAAGCCGTGGCACACCATCAAGAATAATTATGAAATCTTCTGGGCGATAGCCCGCATCCACAAGCCTCTTAATGTCATCACTTGAAAGCTCCATCATAGTTTCACGGCAGCACTTCCCACAACCGGAACAACGCATAGGAAACACCCTTAAACGGCAATTTTAGAGCGCCGGGAGTGGGATTCGAACCCACGCGGCCCAGAAGGGCCACAGGCTCTCAAGGCCTGCGCGTTATCCACTCCGCCATCCCGGCATCAGCCACAATTCTCCTAAAACCCCTTTAACCCTTAAATCTTTATCCAGTTGGAAACGAATCAGCTATATATCGGAAACGCAAGACACTATTTTGGCATGGGCCGGTAGTCTAGCTCGGTTAGGACATCCGCTTGACGTGCGGAAGGTCACCGGTTCAAATCCGGTCCGGCCCAC